>ERZ1673753.3290-NODE-3290-length-10343-cov-4.617613_pt1 | contig 10343 bp, 9 predicted proteins | sample MGYA00580201_ERZ1673753 | MGnify/ENA primary metagenome ERZ1673753 (study PRJEB41218, sample SAMN15661747) | gut metagenome | host: Homo sapiens | place: Canada: London | collected 2015-08-20/2019-03-30 | study: EMG produced TPA metagenomics assembly of... | reverse complement strand
AGTTAGTGCTGAGACAGAATTTATCATGAACAATATTGCTGAATAGTTACAACAATGTACACATTAAAAGTCTAATCCTTGAACACATATTGCCTGTGAAATTCGAGATACTTTATCCGTTTTTCATCCATTGGTAGCATTTGTATGAACTTATCATCTTCAAGTCCCAACAGTTTACAGGTCCTGTTGGATAAGAAATTGGAAATATGTATGTGTCTGCCTTCGGTAAAAGTCATCATAGTGAATGGGCAGTGGTCGACTCTGCGGTACACGATTTCAAGACAACGATTTCACATATTTTTTCATTGCGGCATCTTATAATTGAATTATTTTACCTAATTTTGCAGGGAATTTCGGAACGGGCACAGGCAAAGACCCGCATCAGTATAACAACAAGAATAACAATGAAATATATAATCGTACCAGACAGGAAAGAACCCAAGCAACTGCCGTTCTACTTCGCCGTGGAGGAACATGTGGCGACAAAATACACCGATGACGACTATTTCTTCGCGTGGCAGGTGGAGCCGACGGTGATGCTCGGGCGCAACCAACTGATTGACAACGAGGTGAACGTGGAATACTGCCGCGACAACGGCGTGCATATCTTCCGGCGGAAAAGTGGCGGAGGATGTGTCTATGCCGACGATGGCTGCATACAGTTCTCGCACATCTCGTTCGCCGAGAGCGTTAACGTTGCCTTCGGCGAGTACATGAAGCGTGTGGCCGAGCTGCTGCAGGGCATAGGCATCGACGCGCAACTGTCAGGGCGAAACGACATTCTCGTGGGCGGCAGGAAAGTGGCGGGCAGCGCGTTCTACCGCCTGAGGAAACGCAGCGTGCTGCACAACACCGTGCTTTTCGACACACGCCTCGAGCATCTGTCGAAGGCGCTCACGCCATCGCACGAGAAACTGCAGAGCAAGGGAGTGCAGTCGGTGAGCCAGAGGGTTGAGAACATCGGGAGCCACACAAACATGTCGATAGCCGAGTTCATGGCCTACGCACGCAGGTATATGTGCGGCACGGAGGAACTTGTGCTTACAGAAGATGACATGGGCGAGATAGCACGCATAGAGAAGGAACTGGCATCAGACAACTTCGTGTATGGCAAGAACCCCAAGTTCACAGAGATGAGGAAAAAGAGATTTGCAGACATAGGGACGCTGGAGGCAAGAATAGAACTGAAGAACAATGTGATAACAGACATGAACTTTGCCGGCGACTTCTTCCTCACGGGCGACCTTGACCGCGAACTGATCGACGTGCTGCACGGCGTGCCGTTCACGCGCGAGGCGGTGGAAGCGAGGCTCGACGGCACAGACCTGTCTGAGATCATACGCGGGCTGACCCTGCCGAGGCTGCTGCGGCTGCTCTTCGGACGGTCGCCACACGTCAGCAAGCCCGACTGGCTGAAAATCGACCTCACATCAACACACGACTACGGCGAGACGGCAAGCGTCATCGCGAAGCACCACCTCAACACGATATGCACGAGCGGCCTCTGCCCAAACCGCACCGAGTGCTGGGCGGCACGCACGGCGACCCTGATGATCGGGGGGAACGTATGCACGCGGAAATGCAAGTTCTGCAACACGCAGACCGGAAAGCCAGGACGGCTCGACCCAGACGAGCCGAAAAACGTGGCAGAATCGGTAAAGGCTCTCGGACTGCGCTATGCCGTGATAACATCGGTTGACCGCGACGACCTCGACGACTACGGCGCGGCGCACTGGGTGGAAACAATAAGGTGCATAAAGAGGGAGAACCCGGACACGATACTTGAGGTACTGATACCCGACTTCATGGGCGACCGTGACCTCATTTCGATGGTCATGGCGGAACGCCCCAACGTGGCCGGACACAACATGGAGACCGTGCGGCGGCTGACGCCGGGCGTGCGCAGCGTGGCACAATACGAACGCAGCCTCGACGTTCTGGCGGCGATAACCGAGTCGGGGGTGATGGCGAAGACCGGGTTCATGGTGGGACTGGGCGAGACCGAGGAGGAGGTGGAGCAACTGATGGACGACATCCTCGCCACAGGCTGCCGCCGCCTGACCATCGGACAGTACCTGCAACCAACGTCTAAACACCTGCCCGTGGCGGAATACGTCACGCCGGAGCAATTCGCCAAATACAAGCAGACGGCACTGAAGAAGGGCTTCAAATTCGTGGAGAGCGGCCCGCTCGTGCGCTCATCATACCATGCCGGGCGCGCGTTCGCCACAAAATAGCAGTCGGCCAACCGCAGACCAGCCGCAGACCGATGCCCTTCCGCAACGCAAATTCGGCGTATTTGGTCAGTAAATTCGCCGTATTTGGTCAGTAAATTCGCCGTATTTGGTCGGTAAATTCGCCGTATTTACTTTGTTGGAACACACCAAACGCCATGCGAGTGAGTGCCAACTGTAAATCAAAACCCGGGGAACGGAAATTCCACGGGTTTTGATTTTATGGCTTGCATCAAGTCACAATGCATGCCAGTGCCTTTTACGGCCACAACATGCCGGTCTCTTTGGCGGCAAGTGCGGCTATTCCTCCGCGCCGCAGCTGGCGACCTTGAAACTGTCGAGGTCTTCTGACCTGAAGTTCCTTATGTATGCCGACTTGCCGAGTACGCTCTCCTCCGTCATGCGCACATACACCTCTGCCGACTTGCCGAACAGTTCCGGCGCGCGTGCCGCATCCTCGATCAGCAGCAGCGACATTATTATCTCGGCAGTCATGTCATAAAGACGACGCGCGAGGAAGTCCTGCGCCTCCTGGTTTCCAAGTTCCTTGACGCGGTTGAGCGACTCCTCATACAAACCGACGATGGTCTCCACGCGCGACTTCAGTGCGGCATCAGTGCCCTCGGCGGGCAGCCCGGCAAGCATTTCCTTTATTATACCGGGCAGCGTGCCGTTTGTGATATAGCGTATCGCGGCAACCACCTGCAACTGCGTCGTGCCTTCATAAATGGAGAAGATGCGCGCATCGCGGTACAGACGCTGGCACTTGTACTCCATGATGAAGCCCGAACCACCGTGTATGGAGATGGCGTCGTATGCGTTCTGGTTGGCATACTCCGAGTTCATTCCCTTTAACAAGGGCGTGAAAGCATCGGCGAGGCGGTTGTATCTCTTCATCTCCGCACGCTCCTCGGGAGTGAGCTTGCGGTCGCGCTGTATGTCCTCGAGGCACTTGTATATATCGACATACATCGCCGTCTGGTACAGCAGCGAGCGGCCGGCGTCGAGCTTTGCCTTCATGCGGCTTAGCATGTCATATACCGCCGGGAAGTTGACGATTTTCTCTCCGAACTGCGCCCTCTCCCTGGCGTATGCCAATCCCTCGTTGTAAGCCTCCTGCGACACGCCCACCGACTGCGCCGCTATGCCGAGGCGCGCGCCGTTCATCAGGGCCATTACATATTTGATAAGCCCCATGCGCGTGCTTCCGCACAGTTCGGCTCTTGCGTTCTTGTAAGTCAACTCGCACGTCGGGCTGCCGTGTATGCCAAGTTTGTTCTCTATGTGGCGCACGTCAACGCCGCCGTCGCGCTTGTCGTAGATAAACATCGACAGTCCGCGCCCGTCGCGAGTGCCCTCTTCCGAGCGCGCCAGGACGAGGTGTATGTCGGAGTCTCCGTTGGTTATGAAACGCTTCACTCCGTTGAGCCTCCAGCACTTCTCCTCCTCGTCGTATGTGGCCTTCAGCATGACGCGCTGCAGGTCGGAGCCGGCATCCGGCTCGGTGAGGTCCATCGACATCGTCTCTCCTGCGCAGATGCGCGGTATATACCTGTCGCGCTGCTCGTCGTTGCCGAACTCATAGAGTGTGTCGATGCACGACTGCAGGCTCCAGATGTTCTGGAAGCCGGCATCGGCTGCGGATATTATCTCGCTTAGCATTGAGAAGGTGATGTTCGGCACGTTCAGTCCGCCGTACTTGCGTGGCATTGACACGCCCCACAACCCGGCCTTCCGTGTGGCCTCGATGTTCTCCAGCGTCTTCGAGGCATACACCATGCGCTTGTTCTCGAGGCGCGGTCCCTCGATGTCAACATCCTCGCTGTTCGGCTCGATAATGTTTGCGGCGATGTCGCCTGTAATGTCAAGAATCTGCTTGTAGTTCTCTATGGCGTCCTCGTGGTCCACGGGGGCATAGTCGAACTGGGCGGCATCAGCAAATCCCTTTTCCTTGAGTTCCACGACCCTTTTCATCAACGGGTGATTAAGGTGGAACTCCAATTCCGGATGGTCACTATAATAATTTGCCATAATAAAATCCTATTTACTGTTCTCTTTGTAATATTTTATGAGTTTAGGCACGACCTCCTCCACCTTGCCTACAATAACATAGTCGGCAATGCGGTTTATCGGCGCGTCAGGATCTGAGTTCACCGAAATGATTATGCCCGAGTCCTGCATCCCGGCGATGTGCTGTATCTGCCCGGAGATGCCGCAGGCGATGTACACCTTCGGGTGTACGGTGACACCCGTCTGCCCTATCTGGCGGTCGTTGTCGCAGAACCCCGCATCGACGGCGGCGCGGCTGGCGCCCACCTCGCCGTGAAGTTCCTTGGCAAGGCGGAAAAGTATGTCGAAGCCTTCCTTCGAGCCCATGCCGTAGCCACCGGCGACGACGATTGGCGCGCCCTTCAGGTTGTGCCTTGCAGCCTCGACTTGGCGGTCGAGCACCCTCACTACTCCTGCAACGGCCATGTCAACATATCCCTTCACATCGGGGTAAACCACCTCACGGCGTGCCTCGCCGTCATACACGGCCTTCTGCATCACGCCACTGCGCACCGTCGCCATCTGCGGGCGATGGTCGGGGTTGACGATTGTGGCAACTATGTTTCCGCCGAAAGCCGGGCGTATCTGGTAGAGAAGGTTCTTATAAACTTTTTTCTCCTTCTTGTCCTCATAGTCACCGATCTCAAGTTCGGTGCAGTCTGCCGTCAGTCCGCTGGTGAGCGATGACGACACCCTCGGGCCGAGGTCGCGTCCGATCACTGTTGCGCCCATCAGGCAAATCTGCGGTTTTTCCTCCTTGAACAGGCTCACGATGATGTCGGTGTGCGGTGCGGAGGTGTATGGGAAGAGCCCCTCTGCATCGAAGACGAACAATTTGTCAACGCCATACGGCAGTATCTGCTCCTCCACCTTGCCCTTTATGCCTGTGCCGATTGCCACGGCGTGCAGCTCCACGGCAAGCTGGTTGGCAAGTTTGCGGCCTTTTGTGAGCAATTCCTGTGAGACCTCGGCAACTTCCGTCCCCTCAATTTCTATATATACAAAAACGTTATTCATAACTTATCCGATGATTTTTTCTGCGAGTAATTCCTTTATCAGACTGTCGATGTCGCTGTCGCTTGCTGTCAGTGTCTTGCTCTCCTTGGCCTGGAACACGATGTTCCTGACGGCCTTCACCTTCGTCGGCGAGCCAGCCAGTCCGCACTGTGCCGCATCGCCGTCAACGTCTGCCACGCTCCACTCGTTCAGCGTGAGGTATGGGCGTTCCTCGTAGAGTTTGTCATACGGCGTTCCATCCTTTGGCCTTTCCATCGGACAGGTGGCCCGCTTGTACTTCATAACCAGTTTCGCGTTTGCCGGCCGGCACGGTGCGGCGCTTCCGTTCACCGTTATCACCACCGGCAGCGGAGCCTCCACGGTCTCCACCCCACCGTCGATGTGGCGGCGTATCGTGGCCTTGCCGTTTTCTATCTTCAGTATCTCCTCTGCGTATGTCACCTGGTTAAGCCCAAGTTTCTGCGCCACCTGCGGCCCCACCTGGGCGGTGTCGCCGTCGATGGCCTGCCGCCCGCCGAGCACGATGTCAACATCGCCGATCTTCCTTATCGCCGTGGCAAGGGCATAACTCGTGGCGAGCGTGTCCGCACCGGCAAATAGACGGTCGGTGAGAAGCCATCCGGTATCTGCGCCCCGGTACAATCCCTGGCGTATTATCTCGCCGGCACGCGGCGGCCCCATGGTAAGCACCCCCACGGTTGAGCCAGGGTTCTGCTCCTTAAGGCGCAGAGCCTGCTCCAGGGCGTTCAAGTCTTCGGGATTGAAGATAGCCGGGAGCGCAGCGCGGTTGACTGTACCCTCGGCAGTCATTGCGTCCTTGCCGACATTGCGTGTGTCGGGAACTTGCTTGGCAAGTACAACGATTTTCAATTTCATAAAACAAATAAATAATATAACAATATCTTTTTCAAGGGTGCAAAGTTAATCTTTTTTTACCGCGCAGCAAAAAAAACGCAATTAAAAAATGCACATACGGCATTGTGGTGTGCACACAACAAGGCATTTGTGCATGTTTTCGCACGGCCGCATACGGCCGACGCGGTGATGCGGCAACGGCAGGTGCCGCGAAAAAAAACATTAATTAGATGTAACACTTACGAAAATGTGGCTGAAAAATTATAGTATTTCATTCTATTTTCGTAATTTTGCAGCGTGATAAGAATGTAACGATCAAGAATAAAACCACGATATTTAAAATGAAGAAAATCGCATTCGCGCTACTGGCAGCCGCAGCGTTGTTGGCGACAACAAGCTGCAACAATATAGAGACATACGCCGAGAAGATGGACAGAGAGAACGACGCCATAAAAATATTCCTTAAGAAAAAAGGCATAAAGACCATAAGCGAGGCACAGTTCGAGCAGCGTGGGTTCACGACAAACGTGTCAGACAACGAATACGTTCTTATAAACTCGTCAGGGGTTTATATGCAAATAGAGCGCAAGGGTTGCGGAGAGCCTATAAAGGACGGAGAGGTGGCGACGCCGGTGCTGTGCCGGTTCACCGAGACAAACATACTGACAGACTCGCTGCTCCTCGACAACAGGCTTTACAACTACCTGTCGGCACTGCCTGACAAGATGTTCGTGACGAACACGAGCGGCACGTTCACCGCCTCGTTCGACACCAACAACAGCCTCATGTATCAGGTATATGGCAGCGCGTCGGTGCCGTCGGGATGGCTAACACCGCTGCCGTACATAAACATCGGAAGGCAGAAAAGCAAAGGGGACGAGATTGCCAAGGTGAACCTCATCGTGCCTCACTCACAGGGACAGAGCTATGCCACCTTAGGGGTATATCCATGTTTCTACACGATAACATACGAGAGAGGCTTGTAAAATCCGCGAGAAAAGCATTGACAACAACATAACGCAACAGGAAATGACTCTGATAAAATCAATTTCGGGCATACGGGGAACGATTGGCGGCGCGACAGGCGACACGCTGAACCCGTTGGACATCGTCAAGTTTGTGACGGCATACGCCACGTTCATCAAGAGCAGGCAACGTCCCGGGGCAACGGGCAAGATTGTCGTTGGCAGGGACGCGCGAATTTCCGGCGAAATGGTGAAGAACGTTGTGTGCGGGACACTGATGGGCTTCGGCTACGATGTGATCAACATCGGGCTCGCCTCCACACCGACGACCGAGCTCGCCGTGCGCATGTCCGATGCCGACGGAGGGATAATAATAACCGCGAGCCACAACCCGAGACATTGGAACGCGCTGAAACTGCTAAACCACGATGGTGAGTTCCTGAACAAGGAAGACGGCGGCGAGGTGCTGCGCATTGCCGGTGAGGAGGATTTCGAATATGCCGACGTTGACCATCTGGGCAAATACACAGAGGATGACTCATTCGACCAGAAGCACATCGATGCCGTGCTGCGACTGCCATACGTTGACCGCGAGGCGATACGCAAGGCACGCCTCAACGTTTGTGTTGACTCGATAAACTCGGTGGGCGGCGTGATCCTGCCAAAATTGCTCGAGCAACTGCGCGTGTCATACAAGTTACTGAACGGCAGGCCGGACGGCGACTTCGCACACAACCCGGAGCCTTTGGAGAAGAACCTCGGGGGCATAATGGACGAGATGAGAAGCGGCCACTACGACCTCGGCATCGTTGTCGACCCCGACGTTGACCGTCTGGCATTCATCTGCGAGGACGGCAGTATGTTCGGCGAGGAATACACCCTGGTGTCCGTGGCAGACTATGTGATGTCGAGAATGGCGGAAGAGGGCAAAACAGCACCCGTGACGGTGAGCAACCTGAGCAGCACGCGCGCGCTGCGCGACGTGACAGAAACCCGGGGCGGCAGCTACCATGCGTCAGCCGTGGGCGAGGTGAACGTCACCACGAAGATGAAAGAGGTGGGCGCGGCTATCGGAGGCGAAGGGAACGGTGGCGTGATATACCCGGACTGCCACTATGGCCGCGACGCGCTCGTGGGCATAGCACTGTTCCTCAGCCTGCTGGCACGCAAGGAGACGAAGGCCTCAAAACTGCGCAGGACGTTCCCGCAGTACTTCATCGCCAAGAACCGCATTGACCTCACGCCGCAGACCGACGTTGACGCGATACTCGAGAAAGTGAAGTCCATTTACTCAAACGAGCAGGTGAACGACATCGACGGCGTGAAGATTGACTTTGCCGACTCGTGGGTACACCTGCGCAAGAGCAACACAGAGCCGATAATCCGCGTTTACAGCGAGGCGCCGACGATGGAACAGGCAGACGCGCTCGGCAAGAAAATCATGCAGGTGGTCTATGACATGCAGTGACGGCGGCACATGCCCGTCGCGGACATAATAATATATAAGGTGGCAGCAGGCAAGGCTGTCACCTTTTTTCCTTACAACCATCGCCCGTTGTCACGAAAGGATTATCCCTGTGGAAACGAGAAGCCCGTATGCGAACATGTTGCGCGCCGTCTCGCCAAGGACGGCATTCAGCGCGGCTCCCTTGCCAATCCTCTTCATCTTCATGTAAGAACCGTGGTGCAGGAACAGGTAAGGGAAAGGAAGCCACGCAGCGACCACATACCCATATGCCACGAACACTGCCCCGGCAAGGAAGGCCACAATCCCGAGCGCGAGGTAGAGATGACGGCTCGCCTGCTCCCCGAGGCGCACGCACAACGTGATTTTACCGGCGCGGCGGTCGTTGTCGATGTCGCGGTAATTGTTCACCACGAGCAGCGTGTCTATCACCAGTCCGCAAGCAAGCGCGGCAACAATGACGCACACCGTCAGCCCGCGTGTCTCGACATAGTAAGTGACACACACCGGGACAAGCCCGAAAAACACGATGACAAGCACATCGCCCAGCCCGTGATAACTGAGGTGGGTGGTGTAAAGGAAGCAGAACGCCACACACACGGCGCCGACAAGCAGCATCCAGGCTCCTCCGTAGAAAATCAGAGGCAGCCCGATGAGGCAGGCCATTCCTGTGGCAAGCGCGATGGCAACGCGCATCGCACCGACGCTCACCCACCCCTGCGCACACGCACGCTCCGGACCGAGGCGCGTCTCGTCGTCATTGCCACGCACGAAGTCGAAATAATCGTTGATGAAATTGGCGTCTATCTGCATGACAAATGCGAACAGCACGCACAGCAACGCCGGCAACACGGCGAAAGTGCCGGCAGCACGGAGGTCGGAATATGCCATCGCCAGGCCTATCACCACCGGCACGGCAGCCCCCGAAAGCGTCTTTGGGCGCGCGGCGAGCAGCCATGCACGCGCCGAGTTCCTCACTATGTTATCTTCGCTCATTATCTTTTTCCACGACATGTAAAATGAAAATTGCCAATCGAAAGGTTTGCAAAATTAGACATAAATATGTAAATTTGCAAAAAATAAGACCTTTTTCGCCATGGACAACAACATAAGCCTCGACCTGATGGAATTCATAGAGAAGAACATCCTGCCGCGCTACGCCGCGTTTGACAAGGCGCACGGCATGGAGCACGTCACGGGGGTTGTGCGACGCTCGGTTGACATTGCACGCCGTCTGGGCGCGGAGCTTGACATGGCATACACCATAGCCGCATACCATGACCTCGGACTGTCAGGGCCACGCGCAATACACCACATAACGGGCGGCAAGATTCTCGCCGCAGACGCGCGTCTGAAACGATGGTTCCCGCCAGAGAAAATAAAGATCATGAAGGAACCCGTGGAGGATCACCGTGCATCGGCAAGCCATGCGCCGCGCAGCATATACGGGAAAATCGTCGCCGAGGCCGACCGCGACCTAAACCCGGAAACGGTGATGCGCCGCGCCGTGCAGTTCGGCTTGTCAAACTATCCGGAACTCGACCGCGAAGGACAGTGGAAACGGTTCTGCGAACATCTTGGCAACAAGTATTCGCACAACGGATATATAAGACTGTGGATTCCCGGCTCGCCCAACGAAAAGAAGCTGAAAGAGTTAAGGGAAATGCTTGTTGACAAGGCACAACTGCGCAAGACATTCGACAGGCTGTTCGACGAGGAACATGGGTCTCAGTGATGGCACGCGCGGCCATAGACATC
>ERZ1673753.3275-NODE-3275-length-10387-cov-4.035327_pt1 | contig 10387 bp, 21 predicted proteins | sample MGYA00580201_ERZ1673753 | MGnify/ENA primary metagenome ERZ1673753 (study PRJEB41218, sample SAMN15661747) | gut metagenome | host: Homo sapiens | place: Canada: London | collected 2015-08-20/2019-03-30 | study: EMG produced TPA metagenomics assembly of... | reverse complement strand
GCCAGGTGCTGTATGTGTCGCGGGTTTTCGACGGTTCGGGTAGGTCGTAGGTTCTGCGGGTGGTCATGGGGCATCTCCTCCTTAGCTGCGGCGGGAGCCGTCAGCGTTGAGCCAGATGGCCTGTAGGCCAGAGTTACGGTCGATCGGCATGAACGCCTGCCACGGCTTGCCGGTCTTCTGGGATACGCCGGACTTGAAGACGTAGCCCTCCGGGGGTTCCTGGCCGTTGGCCGGGCGGGTGGCTGCTGCTGGCTGGCCGTTGCTGGCCTTGCGTCCTCCTGCGCTGAAGAAAGCGCCGACCTTCTTGGTCTGCTCCAGCAGCTGCTTGGTGCCCTCGTCGTTGAGGGTGTCGAGCGCGCCCTGCGGGGTGTCGGCGTGCACGACCACCCACGGGGCATCGTAGCCGGAGCCGCCCTTCAGGGTTACGACGATCTTGGGCTGGTTTTCGGTGGTTGCCACGGTGGTCTCCTTCTTGTCGGTGGCGGTGTTCTTGTCAGTGTCGGAAGAGTTGTTTGGGGCTTCTTCCAGGCCCGCGAACGGATCATTCATTGGTGAACTTCATCTCCAGTGGGTTGAGGGTGTAGACGATCAGCAGCACGGTTAGCAGCACTGGCGCTACGCGCACGTCTCGTCCGGTCAGGTCTTCCAGCATTGGTACGACGCCGTACTTGGTTGCTAGGAAGGTGATGATCAGCGATACGATCGCTGCGATGATGATTAGGGCTAGTAGTCCTCCTCCTTGCTTGCGGTGCTTAGGGGTCGTGTTCCGAGCCCCTCCGCGCGGTCGAGATCCCGCTGGGATCGCTTGCGGTTCATGGTGGTGGTGAGTTTTTCCAAGCATCGTGACTTCCTTACTCTGTCTACTCGGTCGCGGGATTCTGCTCCCGCGTAGAAATACTTCTTGACGTTCTCGAACTGGTTCGGGTACTCCGCCTCCAGCTCCTCCATGCCGAGCTGCAAATCCATGCGCTCAGCCTCAGTAACCCCCAAACAATCGGCAACGCGCGCCAGGATGTCTGCCACGTCGCGGGTGCTGTAGTGGAAGTTGCCGGTGAAATGGTCGTACGAATCCCGCTCCTGCGAGCAGATCGAGTCTGCCTTCTTCCGCAGAGCGGAACGGATCTCCCCGTCGGAAGAACGATCCATGTACTCGGACACGCTGGGGCTGGTCATAATGAACAGCCACAGATCCTGCTCAACGTCCTCAGCATCGACCAGGCCGTTCCACCTGTACGCTGCCTGCCGAGCGACGCTCTTGACGGTGGCCGAGTGCTTCTCGTGAAAACTGTTTCCGATCACACCGCATACACCTTCTCGTGCACGCTCATCTTCCGCGCCGACACCGGCAGGAACTTGGGGACAACATGCTTGCCGTCGATTGTCAACCAACCAACACCCTGCTGCCAGTTCCCTGTAGCGCCCTTTAGGTAAGTTACCTTCTTCGGGTCCATGATATGACCCACCTCCATTCCTGTTGTTACGTCCGCGACTCCTTCTCTGCCACGGGTTAGGTTACAAATACCAGCGCGGTGCGTGTGACCCATCACAACGTTCACACCCAACCGCTCAGCCGCCTTCAGAGCGGTCATGCCAGCGTTAGGGTTCAGGCGGATACCGCCCAGGTGCCCGTGGGTGGTGATCCACCCCGGGGCTACCGTGTGGAAGTCCGGTAGCCGTTCAATCTCGAACTCGTCGAACCGAAGCAGCTTCTCAAAGTTGAAGTAGTCCGTGTCAGCCAACGCTGGTGCATACTTCTCCATGTAAGCGCGGGGTCGAAGGTCGTGGTTACCCTCGTGCACCCCGATCGGTCCGTCGAACACCTCGCGCAACGGCTCGATGATCTTCTTCACCGCGTTCTTAGAAGCTTCATAAACGCTACCCTCGAACTCGGATTTAGTGCCCTTCGTCCACCTGGACGGCTGAGGGTAGTCCATCAGATCTCCGATGTGTACGATCCGGTCGGGCTTCTCGGACGCGATGATCCGCAGGATCGTCTTCCACACCCGCATGTCCGTATCAGGAAAGTGCGTGTCAGGGATGATCAGCACATTCTCGACTGTCACAGCGGCACCCCCTGGATTTCCTTATCCTCGCGGTTCTCCAGCAGGATCGCGTGGTTCAGGTACCACTGCGCCTTGCCCAGATCCTCCAGGGTGTCACCCTTCTTGCCAGCCCGGGCGATGTACTTGAACACGTTCCCGAGCGCGTAGTTGTCGTGGAAGAACGCGTCGATCACGTCGATGGCTTCCAGCCCACTGCTGGTCTGGTAGTGGGCCGGGTTGTGGATCGCTTTGTGGTTGGTCACTCAGCCTCCTCCTTCTTCAGTTTCTGTCGAATATCCCTGGTTGCGTAGACCGGGGCTTTACCCCAAGCCCCTGCGACTGGTACGTCTTGCAGGAACTGGACCTCCCTACCCTTCAGGGTGGGGAAGTACTTACTCGCTTGGGTTGCTGTTAGCAGGATCGGTGTCTGCTGCCTAGCGATGCTTCCTCACCGCCTCTCGGATCAGGTCTGGCTTGTAGCCGGACCACTCCATCCCGGTAAGCTTCGTGCCCACCACCGGGGCTTGCATAAACCCTTGCTCCTTCACGAACTGTAGAGCCGCCGGGTCACGATCCAGGTCTTCGATCTCGATCTCCGCGCCCAGCTTGGCGAACAGCTTCTTCGTCGCCTCGCACGCGGGGCAGTTCCGCTTCGTGAACACTGTTGCTACTGGTGTGCCGTTGTAGTCCATAGTTTCTCCAATCTCTCCACCCCGTACTTCGTGTACAAGGAATTGATGTCTTCGCCGGGTGGGCATTCCACAACCCGGGCGTTCGATAGTTGCTTAGCCAGGTGCTTTCCGAGCTTTTCTCCGGCTTCGTCTCCGTCGGTTACGACGTGCACGGTGCGGTAGCCGCGGAACAGCTCTGTCCAGTGGTCTTGCCACAGCGTGGCTCCCGGGACACCCACGGTGGGCATCCCCGCCAGCGTGGCTGTGAGGGCATCGAGCTCTCCTTCCGCAATGCAAACCTCTGTTGAGGGTGCGTTGAGCGCCTGGGTGTTGTACAGGCGTGGCCTGTCGCCGGCCATGCTCGCGTACTTGGGTTTTGACCCGTCGATCGCGCGGAACCTCAGGCTCACGCACGTCCACCCGTACCTCGGGTGCCACCGCAGGTAGGGGATCACCAGTTTGCCCCGGTGCTTCTCGTGCTCGGGCAGCGGGTCGTTGACATACCCTAGTCGGTATTTGTCAACCCCATCAAACCCGGTTAAACCTCTTGAGCTTAGGTACTCCTCGGCTTCGCTTCCGGGCAGCGCTTCGTGGTACTTCGATACCGCTGTTTTCAGCGATTCCCTCTGCGATTCTGACAGCCGCGTCACGGCTCACCTCCTCTTCTCTCATAATGATTTTCAGGTAGTCTCCCTTGTACCCGCACCCGTGGCATTTGAAAGCTTCTTTCTCAAAGCTGATGCTCGCGCTGGGGAACTCGTCGCTGTGCACGGGGCAGGTGCAGCGTACCCAACCCGCGAACTCGTCCCGCTCGGGCGGATCCCACTCGGGGTAGTACCTCGCTAGGACTTCACTGATCACCCGGCTGGGCCTCCTTGAGCTCTATTGCCTCGATGTCCTGGAACCGCACGGCGGGGCCTCCGAGCACCAGGTAGGTCGGGTCATCCGGGCTGTAGTCCCCGAAGACTAGCTCTAAGGCTCCGTAGTAGGTGTCGAGCGCGGTGCGCGTACCTTTGATTTTATCGGCGTAGTAGCGGTTCGCGGTCCACACTCTCACCTCGTACACGAGGTCGTCATCGGCTTCCTGCTTCTCGATCCGGTCAAGCATGGTCTGTAGGATCATGCCCTCAAGCCTCCTTTCTAGTAGTCGGTACCATCGTCGATCCAGACGTCCGATTCAATATCCGCGTACCCGAGATACTCCAACTCATCCGGGGTGAAGTCCCGGAGGAGGCTGTTCATGCGCTCGAACACCGCTTCCTCGTCCTTGAACATGCCTGAGACCTGTAGGGTTAGTGCCCAGCTCCCGGCGAACGGTCGTAGCTTAGGGTCTGTGTACCTGTCGATCTGTTTGAACAGCGGATCAGTCATCGAGCGCCTCCCCGTTACCTGCGGCGTGAGCCGCCATGAACGTCCCGACCATGGCTTGGATACACCGCTCAGCCTCTGCGAGGGTTACGGTCTCCGGGAACTCCACACTGGCAGCCCGACCGTCGATGAATAGATCAACCTCGAACCCGGGGCGGGTGATCTTGGTGCGAACACCGTACACCGCCTCGAACGTTGCAGTTTCTACCCTTCCGTAGATGAATTCTTCATCCTCTCTCGGGCGGTCAAGCCTGTGGGATTCTTCCGCCCCCGCTACTGCGAGCAGTAGCTTCTCTAGATCTTTAATCGTCATCTGGAACCTTTCGTTTTCCGATAGCCCCGAAAGCCGGGGGATTGTTGATGTACTGGATTGCGCGGGCGAAAGCTTCAGTATCGTCCCGCAGGTGCCCAAGCACCTTGTAGTTGCACGTCTTGCACAGCAAGCCTCTTACGAACCCGGTGTCGTGGTCGTGATCCACCGCCAGCTTCCGGCGCTGGCCGGTGGCTCTCTGGCAGATGAAACACACGCCTCCCTGGTGCTCGTACAGGCGCTGGTACTCGCTGGCTGTGATGCCGTAGGTGCGTTGTACGTGCTCAGCGTGGCGCGAAGCCTTTAGTTGTTTCCGCCTCTCCCGGTGGTGGGTGGCGCACCTACCCCCGGAGTTGGGGACTATCCGCCGGTAGGTTGTGATGCCTTGGCTTGTGCAGTCCTTGCATCGTTTTCGTTTGCTTGTCACTGGTTAATCAACCCTTCTGTTCCTATGCCCAGGGATCCTCCGGTAAGCCTTCGTTGTCCTTGATGGACATGCGGTACCCGTCGAACGTCAACCCGACGTACGATTGACCTGAAGGGTCTGCTCTCTGTCCACGGTTTTTCACTGTGGATACTCTGAGCTCGTCCATGCCTCCGTAATCGTCGGGGTGCTTGTGCAGCGTGAGTATCAGCTCGGGTACACGCCCGATCTGGCCTTTCACACCGGACAGTGGGATGGGTTGGTTGGCGTCGTTGTAAGGGCCGGTGACGTGGTGCAGCACTATAACGCAAGCCTCTGTTTCTCGGGCTGCGTCGTGCAGCCACGCCATGAGAGCATCAAGGCTTTGAGCCTGGTCGGCCTCGCCCACCTCCAGGTTCACGTCCATCGCGTTGTCCACCACGATGAGTTCGGGGTAGTCGCCGTACAGTTCTTCGTATGCGGCTAACTCTTTCTCGATGTGGGACAGGGTAGGGGAGGGGTCGTAGCTGAACCGGATCGGCGCATGGCCTACGATGTCCCCTACCCGTGCTCCTCCTGCGAGGGCTAGGTCGCCGGCGTCTTGCATGTTCATACCTCCCAGGATCGCGAGCGATCGTGAGAGTTGTACGAAGGCGTCTGAGTCTGCGCTGAAGTACAGGCAGCTCACGCCTGACCGTAGGGCGTAGTTCAGTACGAAGGCGGATTTTCCTGTTCCAGGTCCTGCTGCGACTAGCGCAAGCTGGCCTCTGAGGAACCTGGTTCCATGCCTTTCAAGGGATTCCCACACGGTGGGTAGTGGTTCGCCGGCGGAGCCGCGAACGTCCGCTGATTGTGCAAGCGTTAGCATTCTGCCTCCTCTCTTTCTTCTTTCAGGTATTGTTCTACGGCCAGCATTGCTTCATCCATGCTGGGGGCTCTGACGTGGAATTCTCTCCCGTCGATCCCTGCTACTGTGATGATGAACTCATGCAACCGCAAACTCGCACGATGTCTTTACCGCGCACATTGCGCAGTTGTTTCTGCTGGGTTTGGGTGGGAAGTTTTCGGCCTGGATGTTTTCTTCCAGGGTTTTGAAAGCTTCGTGTGTGGTTTCTCGGTCTACCGCGGTGATGGGGATGGGCTTGGTTGGCTTGCCGGTTTTACCCATAAAATAGTCACCGTGTTCGATTACTACACCGTGCATAATATTCATGGCTTCTGCATAAACCGCCAGCTGGAACGTGTCACCGGGCTTGGATCCGGTCTTAATGTCACGAACCCTCAAACCACCTGGGGTTTCGATCACCTGGTCGATAAAACCTTTAACAGCAACCCCACCGAGCTCGACGTTGAATTCCAGCTCGATAGCGGGATCCCCGTCGGGCGTTACCCAAATCTTCTCTTCGGGGTGCGCTTCGCAGTACGCCACCAGGCTCCTCAGCTGGGCTTCACCGACGCCAAACCTCCGTTCAACATCGACCTCGCCACTGTAAGGGCCTGACCCGAACCAGTAAGCGAAGTTCGGCGTCTCTTCCGCTTGCTCCTCGATGGATCGGGCGTACTCCTCTCGGTAGATCTCCACCAAATCCTCAATGCCGGGCTCCCGGTTCTCCTGCTCCCAAACCTCCATAGCCTTGTGAACTCCCAAGCCTTGGGATAGCCAGCTCGCCGGTCGTTGCCACACCTTGTCGAGCCTCTCCAGCTTGTAGCGGTAGGGGCAGCGCTCGTACAGCCCGCGCTGCGATACACTCCTATGCTTCGGCACGCGCGTACACCTCCACGTTGAACTGTTCAAAGCTTTCCAGGTAGATGGCGAACCACCCCTCCTTCAGAATCTCCGATGTTGCAACCATGTCTGTGGCGCGTGTCACCCTACTGGAGTCGTACCAGCAGTACAGGAACTCTCCACCGTTGATGAGGGTGGAGTAAAACTCTCCTTCGCGCGACTCGATTAGCTCTTCCATATCTCCTTGTTTCTAGGGCATCTCTTCCGGCAACCTCCAGATTTTCCTACCCACTGAGGTTATCCGGGTGCCCGGTCGTATCTTCACGATGAAGTCTTCATCGTCTTCCGTTCGGGGAACGTAGGCGAACCCCGGTGTGTTTGTCAGCCCCGGCATAGCCGGGTACGACGGGTCAAAATCAATGACCTGCCTAAACCTGGTCAGCTTAGTGAGGACCGCCCTAGCCTTGGCTAGGCTGGATCCGTTCAGCTTGTCGAACCCGGTGTAGTTGCCGTGGCCGATAAGCCTCATGCCTTGGTAAAGCGTGTTTTCGTAGTAGTCGGACGGAATATCCCACGGTAGATTTTCGGTGATGATGGGTACTACCGGGGTGTGTCCGCCCTGGATGGCAAGTTTGTTCACGTACTGTCGGGAGACTCCGTATTCTCGGGCGATTGCTGCCTGAGTCAAGCCTTCGTTCATTAGTTCGATTACAATCTCTGGCGATAACCCGCTCATGGGTTTTCCTTTCTCGTTAGGGGATAGTGATAAGCCAGGTGATGTTCTTCTCTTGTCAACAAACCTCAGCAAACACTAAGCTACCGCTTTACTTTTTGGTAAACGCAGGGGGTAGTGAGGGGGTGCCCTCTACAGCTAACCTCTACGTTACCAGGTGGCGGCCATATCTTAGTGTCAGCCCTGTTTAAACAGCGTGTTCAACAATCGCTCTGCGTTCTCAACCAAGTCTTCGCACTCCTCCTCCCAGACTTGCATAAGCAGGGGAGTAGCTACCGCGCTCAGAATGCCCGCCGTGTCCTCTCCAGGGTGGCTCTGGTACGTTAGCCGAGCGTAGAGCCTCGGGAACAGGCGCAAGCATACTTCCAGTTCCTCAGCTCGCTCCCCAAAACCTCCGTCCCGGAACGGGTAGCGCAACCCCACCAGGCGCGGGTCTGTGTACACCAGCTTTAGGTGCTCGACGATCTCCCGCACTTCCTCCGCCCCGATCCGCTCCGGCGGATCCAGCTGCGCGACGATACCTTCGATAAGGTCGAACGGGCTTGCCAGCTCATAGTCGTCGGCCAACTCCCGGACGCGGTAAGCGAAGTAGGGGAACAGTACAGTCTCTTCAGGTTTCATGCCTTTCATACCTCCTTGTGTTCACGCTGCGAAAGCGTACGGTTCTCCAAACGTTCCCGGGTCAGTGACGTTTGCGCACGCTGCGATAAAGTCCCACGCGAGCTCCAAGACTTCTCCCACCGTTTGTCCCCGCTGGTCTCCCAGGTAGAACTCGATCTCGATCATTTCGTCGCCCGAGAACGTGGCGTGGATACTGTCGTACGGATCCAGGTCTTTATCCACGCGCTCGCGAACCAGGTCTTCGAGCCTCACCAAGTCTTCGTTGGTTAGCTCGCGCCCCTCGCGCTCCTCGTGCCACCCGGTCTCTACCTGGAATAGGACAGCGCAGTCGCCGTGCTCGTCGATCTCGACCGCGACGTCGGCGTCGGTCTCGTTGCGCAGCCACACGTAGTCTTCGCTGGCTTCGATAGTGTTGTCTAGCTGGTTGTTCATGGTTTCATGCCTCCCGATTTATTCGATGATTAGGTCGTGGGCGATGCTGCCGTCCAGCAGCTTCAGCCCGGTTCGCCATTCGGCGATGGGGAACGTCTTGCCACCGGGGATCGTCATCGCAGTCCCCGTGCGTGCGTTGCTGTTCCAGGCGGTTACCCGCGCGCGGATCAGCGGGCTGTACAGGTCCATACCTTTGAACGCGACTTGCACGACCGTTCCCTTGTCAATCTGCTTATCTGATTTCAAAGTCCATCTCTCCGGTGTAGGGGTCTTCCCAGTAGTGGCTCTCAAGCCTTGGTAGGGTGTCCTCGATCCATCGTTCAATCTCCAATACCAAGTCTTCGTTCAGCCATTCCCGATCACGGAACGGTGACGCACACCCCAAGGCTTCAAGGGCGATGTCGTTGCCGAACAGATCAGCAGCTTCCCAAGCGTGCTCAACCTGATCCTGGTACAGATGGAGTGCTTCAACCAGCAGGAACGGGTTTTCCAGGGTTAGCTTCTCGATCTGCACTAGCCATTCTCCGATAACCTCGCGGGTCTTGTTTTGCTCTTCGGCCAAACCTCTCAAATCTTCGATGAACGGCTCACCGTGGCGGTCGTTGATGCAAGCCAAGGCTAGGTCTGCCTCGGCAGCGCCCCCGGCGATAGAGTGTAGGCGGGTGTGTGAAAGTGTCATCAGTCTCATGCCTCCTCTTCATAGGCGTACACGGCGTTGCCCAGCAGGTAGAACCAGCTGGAGAACTCTTCGTGCATTAGTAGGTCTTCGTTATCAATCAAGTCTTCGATAACCGTTAGCGGGTCTGCCTGGTCGTAGTCCTCGCCAAGCTCGTGACGGGCTAGGTCTTCCAGCTCTAGCCAATCGATTCTCAGCTCCACGTGTTAGGCGTAACCCTCGTGGGCTGCCAGCGATACCTTTACTGGGGCTGCGTCGCCGATCACGGTGGGGGCGATGAACTCCAGGAAACGGGGCATGTCCCGCGCTACTTCGGCCATCATGTCTTCCATACTCCGGTGCACCAGGGTGCCCCGGTACTCTTCGCCGTGCTTTTCGTAGTACCGTCCGATTTCCAGCTCTTCCAGCGTCCCGATCATGTCCTCCAGGAACGGTTGCAAGTCCCCGGTTAGTCGTCGTGCATCAATAATCATGTCTTACTTATCCTCTCGTGGTTGTGCGATGGTTGGTGTCTCTGGTCGTGGTTCGTGCTGAACTTTCGTGGCTTCATAGTCGGCCACCCCATCGCGGAATACTCCGTCGTCGTGCAACCAAACCTTTTTATCCGCGTAGTAGTCAACGATCTGTCCACACTCTGTGCAGTGCTCTGCTGTTACGCATTGAACGTCGTCGCTGGCCAGGTGTACCCACCCGCAATCAGTCCAGCGGATCGTTTCATCGCAGTTAGCGCATTCTAGAATCATGTCTTCCTATCAATGTCTCGGTCTGTTGTGCCGTCGTGGGCACTCTCGCAACTACCAAACCTTAGGCTTGGTGGCCACTGGAGCGACTACGGTTAGCTGGCCATCTCCGAACTTCTACGCACTAGCGCCTCTTCGATCTCGCGTGCCAAGCCTTCAGTTTCTGGGGAGCTCGGGTAAACCTCGAACACGTAACCCCCGTGCCACCCCTCTTCTTCCCTGATTACGCACACCGGCCCTGCCGTGTCGTACAGGTTCACAACGACCAGCCGGTCGCTGTTGATCCTCCAAGAGAAAGAATGGATAGTACCTCGGTACACCATTCCCGCTACGGCATTCAGTAGGTCGCCGTCGTGCATGTCGATCTCGTTCATAGGTTCAAACCTTTCATAGTAATAGTTGTGTGTGATTAGCCAGGCGGTGTACCCGGCCAGGGGGATTAGTATTAGCCCCGTTAAGAACCAATCAACCGGCATGGTTGCGGTTCCCAAGTCTTTGTCGAACGTCATGCCTTTAGATCGCCTCAACCAGGTCGCCCGGTTCGGGGCTGGACATGCCGTGATCGTCCACGTTCGACCAGATAAACCCGTGGCAAACGTGTTCGCAGTCCATGATCAGATCAAAGTTTTCAGGATCAAAACTTTCTTCGGGTAGGCAACCAACCA
>ERZ1673753.3273-NODE-3273-length-10388-cov-3.743250_pt1 | contig 10388 bp, 8 predicted proteins | sample MGYA00580201_ERZ1673753 | MGnify/ENA primary metagenome ERZ1673753 (study PRJEB41218, sample SAMN15661747) | gut metagenome | host: Homo sapiens | place: Canada: London | collected 2015-08-20/2019-03-30 | study: EMG produced TPA metagenomics assembly of... | reverse complement strand
ATCACGTGCTTTGTAGAGCTGTTCAATAGGGAGGGCCATTTTTTTCCTTTCTAAAAATTTTCGGATATTTTAGTTCATCAGTCCGGAGATAAGGACTGCCAGGACAAGAGCTGGGCACAGAATGCCGATGCAGACTCTGAGCACTTTTTTCCAGCCCGGATAGTTCTGAAGAGACGTCCAATGGGTATGAACCTTGTCCCATGCGAACCAAGCCGCCAGAAGGCAGGCAATAATGCCTCCGATCGGAAGCCCGAGGTTAGAGACAAAGAAATCAGCTAAATCGAATGCGGTCTTGCCGAAAATCTTGTAGTCAGCAAGAAGGCCGAAAGACAGAGCGCACGGGATGCTAAGGATCAGCATAAAGAGCAGGCAGACGGTCACGGCAGTTGCACGTTTCATATTCAGTTCCTGGACCATCCATGTAATGTCAATTTCGAGCATCGATACGGCTGAAGTTAAAGCAGCAATGATCAGACAGAAGAAAAAGACAATAGAGAACAGGTACCCGAAAGGCAGCTTGGCAAAGATCACCGGCATCGTAATGAATGTCAGGCCGGGGCCTGCGGCCGGATCCATACCGAACGCGAAGTTTGCCGGCAGAATCATTAAACCTGCCATCAAAGAGATGAGGAGAGAAAGAACAACGATCCAGAAAGTGGAGCTGACAAGTTCTGTCTTGTCGTCGATATAGGCGCCGTATGTAATCATGCAGCCGGCACCGACCGAGAACGAGAAGAAGACCAGACCCATGGAATCGAGAAGCGTCTTCCAACTGAATTTGGAAAAATCCGGCAGGAAGAGATATTCCACGCCTTTCATGGCACCAGGCTGCATCAGACCTGTGATGATCAGAATGATCATGAAGATAAACAGCATCGGCATGAGGATCTTGGAACACAATTCGATGCCGCCTCGAATGCCGAAGGCAACCACAAATCCGACTAAGGCAAGAAAGCCGACCTGCGCGGAAATGGCGACCCAAGGAGATGAGGACAGGCTTCCGAAAAGCGCACCGAGCGTTTCCGGATCGGCGGAGGGGAACCCGATGATGGCTTCAAAGAAGTACAGAAGGCACCAGCCGCCGACAACCGAATAGAACGAAAGCACCACAAAACCGATGATGATGCCGAGATAACCCAAGACCGACCAGAAGGGTCCGCCTAAGTTTCGGTAAGCCGTGACAATTCCGCCTTTACCGGCTTTACCCAAGGTAATTTCCGTGAGCAAAAGGCCGAAGGCCAAGGTAAAGGAAAAAATAATGTAGGGGAGCAGGAAGGCTGCTCCGCCTTCGGCGCCGGCCATGTATGGGAACTTCCAAATTGCACCCAGACCGATGGCTGCGCCGACACTGGCTAAGACAAACCCAACTTTGCCGGTAAATGTTTTTTCTTGTTGTTTTGATGCTTGGGACATCTGAGAATACTTCCTCGGTTTTAGATCAGATTAAAGATTGCAACCACAACGATGAAGCAGGGTGCAACGAAGGCCAGCATAAAGCGGAAGAACTTCATGAAGCCATCGGAATGCTTAACGCTGGAGTTGATTTCATATTTGGTGCGGTCAAAGAAGAACCAGCCTGTCATTGCAACGACGAAGAGGGCGCTCAGCGGCATCAGGATGTTGCAGCAGAGGAAGTCCATCGCATCAAAAATGTTCTTGTCCATGATCTTGTAATCAGCCCACGGACCCATCGAGAGAGCTGAGGGAATAGAGCAGATGGAAAGAACGATGAACAAAAGCACGGAAGCTGTTTTGCGGGAGAAATGGAATTCGTCCATTAAGTAGGCCAGCGGAACTTCGAACAAAGAGATCATGGAAGTCAGGGCGGCAACCAGCAGACAGCCGTAGAAGCAGACGGCAAATACGTCGCCTAACGGAATGTGCGAGAACACGGCCGGCATCGTGATGAATGTCAGACCTGGGCCTGCAGACGGGTTAAGGCCGAAGGCGATAACCGGGGGAATAACCATTAGACCGGCGAGAATGCAGGAAATAAAGGCTAAAACAGAAACCCAAAGAGCAGTGGTGGTCAGATTTTCTTTATGAGAAATGTAAGAACCATATGTGACCATAATGCCCATGCCGACGGAGAGCGAGAAGAATGTGAAGCCCATGGCGTTGAGCAGAGAGTTTGCTGTGACCTGATCCCATTTCGGAGAGAAAAGGAACTTAAGGCCTTCCCAGGCGCCCGGCAACGTCAGTCCGCGGATAATCAGGACGATCATCAGCACGAAAAGCAGCGGCATAAGCACTTTGGATATACGTTCGATACCTTTGTTCACGCCGAAGATCAGGACGCCGGCAGTGATCGCCAGGAAAAGGGTTTGATAAAGAATGGCAGAAACCGGAGTGCTGACGGTTTTAAGGAAGGTCTTTTCCAACATCGCTAGGTCAGACGAAGCCGCATTTCCCATGATGGCCTCGAACAAATAAGTGAGGCACCATCCGCCTACCGTGCTGTAGTAGGTCATGATGAGGAAAGCACAAAGCACTCCAACGAACCCCAAAGGAGCCCAGAACTTACCTCCGATACGTCGGAAGCTCGTGACGGAACTGCCGCGTCCGGCTCGGCCGATGATGATCTCAGCAAGAATTAAGGTAACGCCGAAAAACAACACCATCAGGATGAACGGAATAATAAAAGCAGAACCGCCGTTGGCACCGGCCATGTACGGAAATTTCCAAATGGCTCCGAGACCGACGGCAGAACCGGTTGCAGCCAGGATCATGCCGGTCTTGGAACTCCAGTTGGAGCGTGCATCAGACATTGAAGACTCCCTTCTAAAAAGTGACACAAAAAAAGACTATTTATAAATTGATTGAAGTAATTGTATATGCCGCTTTTGGGTTCTTTAACGTGATTCAGTAGGAAATCATCGCTTGAGGTCCCAAATTTCTGACAAATTTTTCCTTTTTTTGCATCTTTGGACCAAGTTTTTGTCTCAAAGATGGTTTTGAAATCACCCGCAATTAACCTTTAAATACCAGCGATAAATTCAGAAGGCCGAATTTAGGCCTCAAAAAATCCGAAATGAGAAGTATTACCAAGGAGTTAAGGGACGATTAGTGAAGATACGAAGAAGGCGGTAGAAAATCATTACCCACTTTTGGTACCGTTTTGACCGAACAAATTCTTTAGAAGATGTAAAAGTTTCTCTTTCGTCTTTATGGGTATTAATACGTAAAGATTAAGAAAGGATGAGCCAAGCGGAAAATTATTTCTTCTTCAATTCAATAAGTAAAAGAAAAATTCGGTTGTGCGAAATAATTTGCAAAGCGGAAAAATCAAAAGTCAAGAAATTTATTTTGTCTTCTTTTTCGTAAAAAGGCGACAAAAGTATGGTTTTTAATGAATGTTGGTGTTACTATCTACATCGTGGTTTGAGGTGGTTGTGAAAACAACCGTTTATCCTGGTTGGAAACCCTGCTAGTGTCCCTAGCAGGTTTTTTTTGTTCTTTTTTCCGTCGAAAAATCGGATAATTATTCTTTTTTCTTAATAGAAGTCTTGTCTAGCAGGGCCTTTGATCAAAACTTCCTGCATGTCTTAACTTTTAGATCCGGTATTGAAGCTCAATTTTTCTTACTGACCAGCCTACTTTTTCTTTGAAAGAGTCCTTTTTCATTTTGAATCGATGATTATTGCTTGAGATGGTTTTTGCTTATTCGTGTTGATTTTGGGAATGCCAGTTCATCAAGCTTTGTTTGAATCCTCATATTCCGTCTAAAATTTCCGTAAAACAAATTTTTACGGAGCCGACCTTGTCCGATTCAGATTTTCAGCAAATATTAGATGTCAAAGGCTTGAGGTGCCCGATGCCGATGCTTAGAACAAAGAAGGCGCTAGCCAAGATGCAGCCCGGAGAAAAACTCCTGGTTCAGGCAACTGATCCGCATGCTTTAAGAGATTTGAGTCAGTTTGCGGATCAGACCGGCAACAAGCTCCTTTCCTCTTCTGAAGAGGACGGCATTATTAATATAGTGATGCAGCGTAAAGAAGAATAACATCACAAACTTACTGCTAAGGAATTCCCATGACTATGCCCGTCAAAGATGCACCCTTCCTTGAAGAACGAACCGCCGCTGTGATGGAGAGCGTCTTCAACGACCCGATTGTCAAAAAGGCCCTTGAGCAGGCCGTTCCTCAGGAAATTTTTACGATCGAGGAACAGATCGAAATTTGTGAAGTTCCTGCTCCTCCAATGAAAGAGCAAACCAGAGCCGCAATGATCGCTGAGAAGATTAACAGTTACGGTCTGGAAGCATCTATTGATCCTGTCGGGAACGTCATCGCCTGCCGAAAAGGTACGGATCCGGACGGTCCCGTCTGCGTTATCAGCGCGCATATGGATAATAGCTTTAGGGAAGGAACGGACACTACGGTTCGCCGCCAAAACGGCAGACTGTTTGCGCCCGGTATTTCCGACGCATCCCGTGCATTGGCCTGCATGCTCCAAGTTATTCGAATGGTCGTCAACAACGACATCAAGACAAAGGGAACGCTGCTTTTCATTGCCACGGTCGGGCAGGAGGCAGAAGGGGACTTGCGCGGCGTGAAACGAATCTTCTACAGCTCCGGCATCCATGTGGACGGCGTTTTGGTCTTGGACGGCGCCGACCCCGGAAGACTGCTCTACGGATCTGTCGGTTCTAAGCGCTACAAGATTGAATACAGCGGTCCCGGCGGTCACAGCTATTTGAATTTTGGTCAGTATCCGAGCGCCACTCAGGCACTGTGCCGAGCCGGCGCTTTGCTTGCCAACCTCCAGGTTCCGGCCGAACCCAAAACGACTTTTACATTAGCCACCATGAGCGGCGGTTCTTCTGTGAACGCTATTGCCGAACACGCGGAATGTGAAATTGACTTAAGAAGCGAAGACCCGCAAATGCTCGACGGCCTCGTACAGGAAGTCCTTCCGCTTTTTGCTTTCGGTGCTCAGTTGGAAAATCAGCGCTGGAATGTGACCGATCCGGCGCTGCAGGTTAGATGCAAGGTTACGCCGATCGGCCACCGTCCGGCTGCGGTCTCTAAACCCGACAGTCCTGTGCTTCAAGCGGCCAGAGCGGCTCAAATGGCGTTAGGCATTGAGCTCACAGAGTACATGAGCGCTTCGACAGACCAAAACGTTCCGATGTCTCTCGGCATTCCTTCTACGAGCTTGGGTGCCGGCGGCAGAGAGGGCTTTAACCATTCATTGTCTGAATGGTTTGAACCAGTGCGTTCTTATGAAGGACCTCAATTGTGTCTTTTGACCGCGCTCGCGTTGGTTGGTCTGGAAAACGGAGCAGATCCTATACTTCCGATCTACACGGCAGTGCCGAGGGCACAGTGGCAGGATAGGCTCTAATCTAATGAGAATCAGGGGACCGAGAGGTCCCATTTTTTTGGTCTGTGCGTTTATCCGTGATTTTTCTGAAAATAAAAGTTGACATAGGATAAAAGAGGGGCTATTAGAATTTGATTGTTTTCTTTGAATAATTCGATTCTTAAGAAAAACAGTTTTTTTGAATTTGCTTATTAATATGCAAATGCCTGAGAGCATTAGTCGAAAAGAGATTATTGCTTGCAGACTTAGGTGCAGTCTGGGTTCTCATTTTTCAGGAATTTCCCGTCCTTTTGTAGAAGACGTGGAATTTATCGCCCCGTTGAACTATCTCTTAAGAAATCTTAATGCTAAAATTCATGCCGAGAGGTTCTTAAGCCCCCGGGATTTTAAGAAGATAAATAACTACCCCTCTTACTCGAATGTATCTTGACTTTGGAGTACCAAATGAAGGTCTTTAACAGACGTAACGTATTGAAAGGCGGTTTAGTTGGCTCTATGGCAGCCGGTTTTGCTTCTTTCGTGGGCGCTTCCCACGCAGCAGAGCCAGCAGCAAAGGCACCCGCCCAGAACGATAAAAATACTTATGACGTGATCGTGCTCGGGGCCGGTCCTGCCGGATTGGTCACTGCCATCGCCGCTAAGCAGGCTGGTGCAAAGAAAGTAGTTGTATTCGAAAAACGCGACCGTCCCGACGGGAACGCTATTTTTGCTTTGGGCTCCGTTTGCGGCTGGGGCTCTTGTCATCAGAAAGAGCAGGGCATCAAAGATACTGCCGACGATTTCTACGCCATGATGATGGACGTTTCCAAACAGATGGGCGATAAGGCTTTGAACCGCACTTACACTGATAACATTTCCGCCGGTATTGACTGGCTGGAAAAAGATATCGGCGTTAAGTTCGGCAAGATTCGTCCGATGCCGTATCCGCGTCTCGGCCGTACCTGTCGTGTTGACGGCGAAGGTCTCACAGGCGGTGCACAGCTCGTTAAGAAACTTCTTTCGGCTGCCGCTAAAGAAGGTGTTGAAGTTAAGTTCGAGCACAAAGGTATTGAACTTCTTCATGACGACAAGATGCGTGTTACCGGCGTGAAGATTCAGACACCGGCAGGACAGGAAGAATACTTCTCCAAGGGCGGCGTTGCCATTGCAACCGGCGGCTTCTCTGCCAATCCTGAAATGGTCGATAAATACATCGGCGGCTGGGCTACCCGCATGGTGCTTCGCGGCTCCAAGTCCACAACTGGTGAAAACATTTCCTTGACGCTTCCTCTGTATGCTAAGTGCGTCAACATGGACCAGTTCCATGCCGGTCCGATTATCGGTGCAACCCACGTCAATCCTGCTGACGTTCTGAACTCCGGTTATGGTATTCAGGTCAATACTTCCGGTGATCGTTACATGGATGAAAACAACACCTATGTGATTAAAGCTAGAACCACAGCTCAGAAGACACTGGATAACACCGGCTGGGTCATCGTCGACTCGACATGCCCGGTGCTCGACAAAGTTATTCCTAAATTCGATATGCTGAACAGCCCGTACGGTAAGGCCAACACGATCGAAGAAGTCGCTAAACAGGCAGGTTTGCCTCCGGCCAAGATTGTGGCGCTTGTTAAGGAATACAACGATGCAGTCAAGAACGGTACGTTGGGCAAGATGAATCCGCCGAACACCTACAAGAAACCGCATCTGATTGAAAAAGCTCCGTTCTATGCTGTGCCTCTGCAGGGCGGTATGACCGCTACATTCGGCGGCCCGCTGATTAACACGAAGGCTGAAGTTCAGAACTTAGACGGTAAGACCATCCCCGGTCTCTATGCAGTCGGCAACTCTTCCGGCGGTATCTTCTTCCATAACTATGCCGGCGGCGCTCAGTTAGGCGCAGCCACCGTATTCGGAAGAATTGCCGGTAAAGAAATGGCTCAGAGAGCCGCAGCTGCAAAGTAAGAGGAGATCAAAAATGAAAAAAACATTACTCGTTTTAGCTTCCGCTCTTTTCGGAATGAGCGTCGGTCTTTCCGTCTATGCAGCTGACCAGGCACCTGCCGCTGCTGCTCCTGCTGCTCAGGCCAAGACACTGGGACAAATTCACGGTGCTATGTGGCCGAAAAGCAAAGGCGGCTATGTCACCAAGTATCAGTGCATGCAGTGCCACGGTGACTATGACAAACTGGCTAAACAGACAGCCGATCTGGTTCCCAATCCCCATCATTCTCACTTGGGTCAGGTGAACTGCGAAGACTGCCATAAGGCCAATTTGTCTAAACCGGTTCTGATGTGCAACCAGTGCCATAACTTTACCATTCGCAAGGATGGCAAACCGATTGAGCTGGCCAAGTAATTTAGTCTCTGACTAAAACAGAAAATCCCGCAGTTCCTAAAGAACGAGCGGGATTTTCTTTGTCCGGAGATTTCTTAGAAAAGACGGACGCCGTTTGCCGTCAAAATCAAATCGCCGTTCGGCGTGAGTGTCGGAACGATTTCAGTTGTATAAACTCCTTTGCCTTCGCTTAAGTAAGAGTTGCGAGGCAATGCCATGAGCGCAAACTGTCCGAGGCCGCCGTCGGATGTCTGAAGTCTGAATTTCACAGATCCCAAAGTATTGCCTTCGGGTTGCTTTTTAAGCTGTCCGCTGAAAGAAAGGCTTTCTTTGCCGACTTTAATCTCAGAGGGTTCAACCGCGGCCCAGGTTTTACCGGCAAGGATGCCGTTTCTTAAGATCTCTTCGGCCTGAGCTTCGTTTATAGGCTCAGGAGAGCAAATGAGCGGGAAGTTAGTGCAGAAGTTTGTTCCGAAAGCCTCTTGCACCAAGAAGTCAAAGAGCAGAGGTTCGGGCGGAAAATGTGCTGTTAATCCGGTATTCCAGCTGTCAATGCCGACCTTTAAGAAACCACCGACTTTCAGGTGATCAAAAGTGATTTTGATGCCTTCGGTAATTTCAGATTTGTTTTGGCTTTGGTTGATAGAAACCAAAGTCTTTCCGATAGTGAACTGTGTACTGCTGTCTCTGTAATCGATTCCGCTCACCGAAAAAGACAGAGCAGCGGCTTTGAGATTTCCGCCTTTGACAGAAAATTTAAATTCCGGATTACTTAGAGCAACGTTGCTTTCTTCTGAGGCCAAAGAGAAGATGTCTGTCTTGACGGAAGAATCAAGATTTTCAATGAGCAGGCTGCCGTCCGCCTGTTTTACTAATTTCGGGAGGGCTTGGGACTGAATCGCGCCGATTTTAAAGGTTTCGCCGTCAACGGTTGTTTCAACGGCTTTGCTGCTGAAGACGAATAAATTCGGAATAAAACGATAGTTAAAAGAAGTCTTCAGCACCGGTTGTGCGGCTTCAACGACTTTCTTAAAAACTTCATTGCCTTCTCCCTTAATCGTGATCTCGCTTTCAGGGGACCATCCGAACTTTACTTTGCCGGGAAGCGTGACGGTATCCTTATCTTTCGGCTGGGCATTTTTATTGAGAACGATAAATTCTTTGCTGAAGAAACCGTTGTCGGTGATGTTCACTTTGACGGACTTCCATTCACTGCCCAAATACTTGGGAAGATCGGATGCGTATTCTTGGAATTTTTGGCCCTGGTAATAAACCAATCCGCCGTAAGCGCAGGCATAGACCGCGGCACAAACTGCTACCGCGGCAGCGATCTTAGATGAAGACATTTTGACCTTTATGAGAGTAAATACGTACTGAACGGAGTATATCTAACTTGGTCGAAAGTGTTTGATTAGTCGACGAGTTCGCCGCCTGTGTTGTTATGCCATCCTTCTGCCGGATCAGGAGCGTTCGGCTCGTCGGAAGAATCATCGGGAACGCCAAAAAATTCCTCTAATGAGACTTTGTCCTGGATTTTCTTCATGCACTGATAAAAGAGCTGCTCATTGAGCTCGTGCAGACCGATACCGTCGCCTTTAATTGTGTAGTCCCAGCGGCTTAATTCGAAAGGCTTCTTCTTGTATTCAGATTGAGGAGAATCGGACAGAAGGCCGGACTGAATAAAAACATTTTCTTCAGTGAGTGTGGAAGAAACTTTATGGTTTGCGGAATTAATGAAAGTGATACGCATCTTGCCGATTTTGCGCTCGGTCCAGCGAACCGTCGGAATAATCGGAAGGTAGCGCATGCCTATATCTTCCATTGTGTCGGAGATTTCGATATAGACTGCGCCGTCCAAGCCGCGGTCGGTAATGAGTGCGATTCCGTTTTTCTCCAGTAGATCAACCATCTCTTTACGAGTTTCATCTGCAAACAGCCATTCGAAGGAGTCTTCAAGCGTGCCTTCCTTGCCGGTGTCGATGCCTTGGACGATGACCCGAAGATGAAGCGTAAGGTTAAGAGGGACGGCGGGGCGTCTGAGTTCGGATTTTTCTACAAGCTTGGCATTGACATCGAACCAGCCGTGCTTAGGAGAAGAGATGGAAGCGGTTGTGCTGGCGATGCCTAACAGCGTGCATCCTTGAAGCAAGGTTGCAGCGACGAGAAGGGAGGCAGCCAGAACTCTCATACCTAAATTCCGTAAATGACTTTGCCATATTAACCGAAAGGTCCTGAACAAGCGTTCAGAAATGTCTCAGACTGCGTGGAGAACACGTGAAAAGAGATCGGGGAGATTAAATGTTACTCTTTAACTAATTGAAATATAAAGATAATTTATTCAGAAAATTATCGGGAGAGAAAAAAAGGAAAAGCCTCAGATCCGAAAACCTGAGGCTTGGAATTCTGGCGGAGTGGACGGGACTCGAACCCGCGACCCCCGGCGTGACAGGCCGGTATTCTAACCAACTGAACTACCACTCCATTTGTCTCTCCGTTCGCTCGCGCTGTCGAAGAAATCAAGATTTTACCTAAATTTCGAGAAGGTGCAACTCAGAATCAATTTCACTTGTAAAAGTTTATTGCCGGGTGTACTTACCAATCGACTTAGTTCATGGAAACAAGAAAACGAAGACGAAAAAACGCACAAAGAAAGCTGTCGTAAAAGAGGCTCACCGGTAAGCAAATAACCTTCCTCAGCGTTGGTGGTTTCACTTAGAGAAAAGTTCCTAGGGGAGAAATCCAA
>ERZ1673753.3257-NODE-3257-length-10417-cov-4.021424_pt1 | contig 10417 bp, 8 predicted proteins | sample MGYA00580201_ERZ1673753 | MGnify/ENA primary metagenome ERZ1673753 (study PRJEB41218, sample SAMN15661747) | gut metagenome | host: Homo sapiens | place: Canada: London | collected 2015-08-20/2019-03-30 | study: EMG produced TPA metagenomics assembly of... | reverse complement strand
GTCTTTTTGTTTTCCGGCACCACAGCGTTCGGGTCATTCATCGCAACGGAGACCGGCACCGGGGCCACAATGCCCAGCTCGTCCTCCACAGCAGAAAGATCCACACCGGCCGTCTCTACGGCCTCGGCCACACGACGGCGACGCTCTTTCTGCAGGCGCTCAAAGTCCTTTGCCACTTCGTCGTCAAGCTCCGCGGTGTTCTCGTCAAACAGCTTGCGATAGCCCTCGTCCTGCGTGGAAATCTCCCCTGTGGCATCAAACCCGCGGGTGTATTCGTCAATCGGTTTTAACTGGATGCCGTAGTACATGTCTTCGGCTTCGTTAAAAACCTCTTTCTGCTTCTTTTCGCGGCGGCGCGCCCAAAAACCTTTTTTCTCTTTCTTCTCTTTTTTGTTCTTCTTTTTCTTTCCGGGCTCTTCTTCCTCCTCGTAGGTATCCCACGGGGAGTCTTCTTGCACCTCCACCGGCTGCGGTTCCGCTTCCGGCGCGGGCTGTGCTACCTCTGCCGAGGCTTCCTCTACGGGCTGCTCCGCCACAGCGTCGGATTCTTCCGTCACCCCGGGCGTTGTTTTTTCCGGCTCTTCCGGCGCGCCGTTGGCTTTCGCCTTGCGCTCCGCTTCCAATATCTCGTCCACCGAGAATTTGCTCTCATCGTTCATGGTTTTGGGTCCTTTCTTTTTCGCCTCAGTCCTTGGCCTTGATGCCCGCGCGCTGCCGCGCAATCTCATAGCAAAGCACGCCGCAGGCCACCGAAGCGTTCAGCGAATTGATTCTGCCCTTCATCGGCAGAGAAACGATAAAATCCGATTTTTCTTTCACAAGTCTGGACACGCCGAAGCCTTCGGAGCCGACAACAAGCGCTGCCGGGCCGGAGAAATCGGTTTGGCACCAATCCGTGCCGTCCATATCCGCGGCGTATACCCAAACGCCGCGCGCTTTGATCTCCTCAAGAAATACCGCAATATTCGTCACACGCGCCACGGGGACGTATTCCACCGCTCCCGCAGAAGCCTTGCCGACCGCCGCCGTAAGGCCAACGCTGCGGCGCTTCGGGATGACAACGCCGTGTGCGCCCGCACATTCCGCCGTTCTGAGAATCGCACCGAGGTTATGCGGGTCCGCAATCTCGTCGCACACAAGGATAAACGGCGGCTCGTTTCGGCTTTCCGCCAGCGCAAAAATATCCTCCACCTCGGAGAACGCGTGCACCGCCGCCACGGCGATGACACCCTGGTGGTTTTCGCCGCCGCACATGCCGTCCAGCTTACGGGAATCCACTTCCTTTACAGGGATGCCCGCCTGCTTTGCCATGCGGAGAATGGACGATACCGAACCGTTTTTCTCCCCGCGCCGCACAAGGATGCTGTCGATGGGTCTGCCCGCTTTAAGCGCCTCCGTAACGGCATTGCGCCCTGCTATGACATCTCTTTCTCTCTCGTTTTCCATGAACAAACCTATTCCTTTCCGCGGCTTCAGAACACGTCTGCGGCCGAAATTCGCAATACTATCGCAGTATATAGTAGATTATAGCATACTTATATTTGCCATTGCAACCGAAACGCGCAATTTAGCGCGGTTTTTGCAGGCGGTTTTTGCGCCTAAAACCGCCGTGTTTTTGGGCAGTTTTTTCGCCGCGCTCTTTTCGTCATTTTGACGGTGCTTTTGCGTGTTCATTTTGCTCGGCATAATTATTCATTCTGGTTGCATATCTTCTCACATCTTGCTGTATATGAGCCAGCCTTTACATTTATACAATCTGTAATATACACGGCAGAAGTATACACACAGCGAGCTTTCCACAGCGTTTTCCGTTTAAGCTGTGGAAAACTCTGTGGAAAGTGTTAAAAACCCGCTTTCGGTGCTCTTTTTACTTTCCACAGCTTTTCACAATGTAAAATATTATGTAAACTATTCCGTCGAAAATACCACTTTTTACCGTTTTTTCACAGAATACGCACTATAAACCGTGTGTAAAATTTGCGTGAAAAGCCTTGTGTTTGCCCGAAAAAACGTCCCTATATATGGTGTTTTTGCGAAAAACAGCGTTTTAATTCCAAATTAGAACGATTTAGGCGAAATCCTAGGCGGCGAGATTTTCCGTTTAAGCACATTTTGTGAAAAAAAGCAAGGCGGCAGGCTTTACACGGTTGTTTTTTCACCTAAAATCGTGTAAAATGGAAATAGCGAGCAGAAAGACACCGGAAAGCTGCGCACTTTTTAGACGTGTCCCACAAAAAAGCGGGGCCGCACAAACCGTAAGCCACGGCAATTAAAACAAAAGACATTTTTCGGATAAACATGCACTGTATACAACTATAAGAAAAGAGGAACCCAAAATGCGTGAAGACATTTGCTCTATACCGATCAGTGAAATTTTCGAGCCGAAGGACGGCTGTCCGTTCTGCCGCATGCGCGACATGCTCGAGGACCGCATGGCCACCTACATTACCGGCGCGGCCATGATGGAGCCCGACGTGCGCGTGGAAACGAACCGTCTCGGCTTCTGCCACCAACATTTTGAGCAGATCTTACAGCGCGGCAGCCGCCTGTCCGTCGCCCTTATTCTCGAAAGTCTCTTGGACGAAGCCGGCAAAGATATCCTGCCCGAGGACGACAAGCTCGCGCCGAAAAAAATTCTCGCCGCCGCAGATCGCCGTGCGCACAGCTGCTTTGTCTGCGAAAACGTTGAGAAAAACATGCAGCACCTCAGCGCCACGGTTATCAAGCTCTGGCAGAGTGAGCCGGAGTTCCGCACACTGTACAGCGAGCAGACGCACATCTGCCTGCCGCATTACAGCTTCATTTTGGCTGCTGCGCAGAAAATGCCGCGTAAAAACTTTCAGCCGTTTGCGGCAGAAACCAAGCGCCTTGCGAAAAACTATCTCGATACCGTCAAGGCCGACACCACCCATTTCTGCCGCATGTTCGATTACCGCAATGCGGGCGGCGACTGGGGCAATTCCCGCGATGCCATTGAGCGCGCCATCACGTATCTGACGAGCCGAGAGCCCACCGTCACCACCAAAACGGAAGGCAAAAACCGTTGATGCGCTTCACCCCGCCCGATGGCGTTTTAAACCTCGCCCAAACGCTCGACTGCGGGCAGTCGTTCCGCTTTTATCCCGTCACGCTCGAAACCAACATTCCCGCATGGCGCGGTGTGGCATTTTCCCGCGGGCTGACCGTCTATCAAGATGAAAATAACGACCTCGTTTTAGACTGCACCGAGCAGGAATTTCGTGACATTTGGTTTGATTATTTCGATTTTAACACAGATTACAAAAAGTCCCGCGAAGTGCTTTCCGCTCTGCGCCCTGCGCTGAAAGAAGCCGCCGAATTCGCGGGCGGCATCCGCATTTTAAAGCAGGAGCCGTTTGAGGCGCTGTGCTCGTTCATCATCTCGCAGAACAACAACATTCCGCGCATCAAGGGCATTATAGAGCGCTTGTGTCTGCATTTCGGCGAGCCGTTTCTTTATCATAACGAGACCCGCTACGCATTCCCGACACCGAAAAAATTGGCCTCCTGCACGCCGGAAGACCTCGCTCCGCTGCGCGCGGGCTTTCGCGCGAAATATCTCATCGACGCTTCAAAGCGCATCGCTTCCGGCGAGATCGATTTAGAAGCCGTGCGCAAAATGCCGCTTCCCGATGCCAAAGCGAAATTGCAGACGATTTCAGGCGTCGGCCCAAAAGTCGCGGACTGCGCTTTGCTCTACGGTCTGCACCGCACGGAGTGCTTCCCGATGGACGTGTGGATGAAGCGCGCCGTGTCGCTTTTGCCGAGGCTTTCCCCCGCAGATTTCGGTGAAAACGCCGGCATCGCACAGCAGTACTTATTCCACTATGTGCGCATGCACCCCGAGCTTTTCAAATAAATAATTCGTCCGGGACCGGCGGCAGGTCATCGGGTATCGCCGCCATACTTCTTTTTATGATCTTCGCCATTTCTTCCGGCGTTTCCGGGCAGCCGTACAAAAGCCATTTGCGCGTCACGGCAAAGTACCCCGCTTTCACAAATTCAAAATGATATTCCATGCAGTGCTCGCTCTCGATGCCGAGCCGCCGAAAAAAAGGCTTGAAGACGTTTTCAAACAGCGTCTGATAGCCTTTTTCCACTTCTGCCGTGCCAAATTTCTCAAAATATGCCCGGTAAAACGCCCTGTCGCGCTTTGCCTCGCGCAGCGTCGCCGCCACATATGCTTCGGAGAAGATATTCGGGTCGCCGTGCATCTCTTCGTGTATCCGCTCTACGGACTCCGTCCATTTCTCCCCTACGATCGCTGTTATCAGTGCGGGTATGTCCGCATAGTGCAGGTAAAACGATGAGCGGTTGATGCCCGTCGCCTCACAAATTTCCCGCACGGAAATTTGATTTGTTTTTTTATTGAGCACCATTTTCGTAAACGCCTTGCGGATGCGCCGGTCGGTCTCCGCAAAGCCGCATTCGCCCGCAAAAGTCGAAAATCCCCTCTAAAAATCAACTGAATTTTCATATTCTGTCCATGACTTTTTCCCGCGCTTCTGTTATACTTTAATATAGAAACCAACGCAGTATAAGGAGACGGTACGATGGGCGCATTTGTAGAATTTGAAAATGTATCGAAAATTTATAAAACCGGCGACGTAGAGGTGCACGCCTTAACCGATGCAAGCTTTGAAATTCAAAAGGGCGAATTCTGCGTCATCGTCGGTGAATCCGGCGCGGGAAAAACGACGCTTTTAAATATCCTCGGCGGCATGGATACGCTGTCTAAAGGCACCGTCCGCATGGACGGACGCGACATCAGCCACTTTAACCGCACCCAGCTTGAAAACTATCGACGCTATGACATCGGCTTTGTCTTCCAGTTTTATAACCTTATCCCGAATTTAACGGCGCTCGAAAACGTGGAAATTGCGGCACAGCTGTGCACCGATGCCATCCCCGCCGAAGACGTGCTCCGCGCCGTCGGTCTCCATGACCGCATGCAGAACTTTCCCGCACAGCTCTCGGGCGGTGAACAGCAGCGTGTTTCCATTGCCCGCGCACTTGCCAAAAAACCGAAGCTCCTTCTGTGCGACGAGCCCACCGGCGCACTCGATTACGAGACCGGCAAATCTATTTTAAAGCTTTTGCAGGATACCTGCCGCCGCGACGGCATGACCGTCGTCATCATCACGCACAATGCGGCGCTTGCCGCCATGGCAGACCGCATCATCCGCGTAAAAAGCGGCCACATTTACTCCGTTCGCATGAACGAGCACATCACGCCCGTGGAACAGATTGAATGGTAACGCGAAGGGAGCCGGAAAACGCATGACAAAAGCACTCAGAAAAAACACGCGGCGCAGCATTTCGGGCAGCCTTGGGCGGTATATCGCTATCCTGCTCATCATTATGCTGGGTGTGGCGTTTCTCACGGGTCTGCGAGATACCCGTCCCATCATGTCCGCCACCGAGACCGCCTATGTGAAAAATACGAAACTCTACGATCTTCGCCTCATCTCCACCATCGGCTTTGATGCGGACGACGTTGCCGCCGTGCAGAAAGCCGACGGTGTGGTTGCCGCCGCAGGCAGTGTGAATGCCGATTTCATCTGGCAGCACGACAACAAAGAGCGCGTTTACCGTGCACATATGCTGACAGATAACATCAACGAGCCTGTGCTCACTGCCGGACGTATGCCTGAAAACGGCAGTGAGTGCCTTATAGATTCCAGTCGCTTTTCGGAAGACATGATTGGACAAACGATCGAAATTTCCGACTCCAACGACGAAGATACGAAGAAAAACTTCAAATACAGCACCTACACCGTGGTCGGCCTTGCAGATTCTCCGCTGTACATTCACACGCTGCGCGGCACCACGTCGCTTGGCGACGGCACGCTGCAGGGCTTCGTCCTCATCCCGGAGGACGGCTTCGATTTCGAGTATTACACAGAATTATACGTTACCTGCACCGATGAATTCCCGCTATACAGCGACGATTACGACGATTACATCGATACGTTCTCCGATACTGTCGAAGCCGCCGCCACCACTTCCGTCAACGCGCGTTTTGATCGTCTCACGTCCGACGGCAAAGCCGAAATTTCAGACGCCGAGAACGAGCTGAACGACAAAAAAGCCGAAGCCGAAACGGAGCTTGCCGATGCCAAAGCACAGCTTGACGATGCAAAAGAGACCATCACCTCCGGCGAAACGGAGCTTGCCGACGCGAAAAAGCAATTGGACGATGCCAAAGTACAGTTGGATGCGGGCGCAGAGCAGATTCAGCCCGGCTTCACTTCGTGGGAAAGCGCCCTGCAAAGCGGCTTTGACGCATATTACAGCGGCAAGCAGCAATTAGAGGATGCCCTTGCGGAGAGCCAGGCGCAGATCGATGCCGGTTACGCGCAGCTGCAGGAAAACGAAAAGCTCTACACTGAAAAATATGCCGAATTCACATCCGGCAAAGAGCAGTATGAATCGGGTCTTGCCGCCGCAAAGGACGCCCGCACACAAATTGATGCCGCACGCGCCGACTTAAACGAGAAAAAAGCGCAGCTCACGGCGGGCTTTGCCACACTCGACGAAGCACAGGCGCAGCTTGATGCCGTAAAAGATATGCTCGACCCAGCAGAAGCCGAAGCGCAGCAAACGGCGCTCGATACGCAGCGCGCCGCTTTGAATCAAAATCAGACGCAGCTCGACGATGCCGAAGCCGTATTAAACGAACAGGATGCCGCCCTCACCGCGCAGGAAGCGCAGCTCACGGAGACCGGCAAGCAGCTCAATGAAGCCGAAACCGCTCTCTCGCAAATGCGCACGTTGCTCGATGTCGGCCAAAACGATTACACCGACGGCATAGCACAACTTGAATATCAGAGAAAAACGCAAACCGCAAAGCTTGACGAAGCGTATAACTCGCTCATCACGTTTCAAAACGGCATCAAAGAGTACAACGAGGGCCTTTCTTCGTACAACGACGGCGTAAAAGAGCTCGCCGACGGCAAAGCCGAATACGAAGACGGCCTTAAAGACTACGAGGACGGCAAAAAGGAATTTGACGAGCAAATTTCCGACGCCGAACAGAAAATCGCCGACGCCAAACAAAAGCTCGCCGATTTAAAAAAGCCGGAGCTCTACGTTTTAACGCGCGACACAAACGCCGGCTACGTCTCGTTTGAAAGCGACTCCACCATCGTCGAAAAGCTCTCGGGGCTCTTCCCCATTTTCTTCTTCCTCATCGCGGCGCTCGTCTGCTCCACCACCATGACCCGCATGATCGACGACGAACGCACACAGATCGGCACGCTCCGCGCGCTCGGATACAGCCGCGGCTCCATCCTCGCAAAATACCTGCTCTATTCCGGAAGCGCCGCCACACTCGGCTGTGTCATCGGCTATTTTGCGGGCGGCTATGGTATGCTGTATAGCATTCCGGGTTTCGTCATACTGTATGACCCCGTGCTGTTTGTCATCGCGCTTGCGGCGTCGCTTTTATGCTCGGCGGGCACCACATATTTAGCCCTGCGCATCGAGATGCAGAACATGCCCGCAAATCTCATCCGCCCGAAGACCCCGGCCGCCGGCAAACGCATTTTCCTCGAGCGCATCACGCCGCTGTGGAAGCGCCTGAAATTCCTGCACAAGGTCTCCCTGCGCAACATTTTCCGCTTTAAAAAGCGCATGATCATGATGATTCTCGGCATTGCCGGCTGCACTGCGCTGGTGCTCACCGGCTTCGGTATCCATGATTCCGTCGCGAACATTGCAAACTTCCAGTTTGATGATATTCAAAAGTACGATGTCAGCGCCCAGTTCTCCGATACGCTGATCGAAGATAAAATCAACGAAGTCGAAAGCGACCACAAATCGGAGCTTGATGCCGCCACCGCCGTGCAGATGACCTCCGGTGACGTCACAGGCGACAGCATCACAAAATCCGCTTACATCGTCGCGTCCGACGACCCCGCCATCACCGACATTTTCGATCTGCATATCGACGGCGAGACCGTACCCTACCCCGGCAAAGGCGAAGTGCTGCTCACCGAAAAACTCGCCGAGCTCACCGATATCAAAATCGGCGATACCGTCACCGTCTCCGTTTCGGATACGGAAAAAGCCGAGCTCAAGGTCGCGGGTTTAGTTGAAAACTACGTGCAAAATTACCTCTACATGACGGGCGAAACGTACGCCATGGTCGCCGATAAGGGCTACGAGCCGAAAACGCTCCTGCTGCGCGTAAACGACAGCGCAGACGAATATGCGCTTTCCGCCGCACTCTCCAAAACGGACGGCGTATCCTCCGTTTCCGTCGTCACCGATACGCGCAATATGATCGACCAAATGATGCAGAGCCTCAACTATGTCGTCGCGCTCGTGCTCATTTCCGCCGGCGCACTCGCGTTCATCGTCCTGTTTAACCTCGGCAACATCAATCTGACCGAACGCGTCAGGGAAATTGCCACCATCAAGGTGCTCGGCTTCCATTCCGGGGAAACCGGCGCGTATGTGTTCCGTGAAAATATCATTTTGTCCATGATGGGCATCGTCGTCGGCCTGCCGCTCGGCGTTCTGCTGCACACATTTGTGCTCATGCAGATCCGCGTCGATATGGTCTCTTTCAAAGCTGTCATCGCACCCGTCAGCTTCCTTTTGACCGTTGTCATGGTCGTGCTGTTCACGGTTATCACCGACCTCGTCATGCGCAAGAAAATCGCCAAAATCGATATGGCGGAATCCTTAAAATCGATCGAATAAACCTACACCACCGAAGAGCTCCTGAAGCTGCCGAATTCATTCCTCCTCGAGAACTGCGACTGCTACGGAAGCTACACCGCACTACTGCGCGAAAAAACGAAGTAAACATTTTTCGTAAAATTCTTGCCGCAGCTCCCTCGGTTTTCTCCGTTTTGAACTATTATGAAGCGAGCGAAAATCCTGTATAATAGAAACCGTTAAATGGTTTATATTGGAAACGCACATTCCTCCCGAATGATAACGAACAACACATTGGCAGGCTCTTTATCAAAATGCCGCTTTCAGTCTATCATTCAGGAGGAATTTTTATGCCCAAAAACAAAGTACAGGACGCCGTTTTCACCGCTATCATGGCTATTATCATGGTCTACAGCATGATTGTCTACAATGTCGCGCTGAACACCGGCGGTGTCACAAACGAAACCTTTCTGCTCGCTCTGCACGAGCTGCCCGTTATGGCGCCGATCGCGTTTATCCTGGAATTTTTCGTCGTCGGCAAGCTTGCAAAGCGCCTCGCGTTTTCATTCATGAAGCCTACAGACCGCCCGCAGTTCATCACCTATGCCGTTTCCATCTGCATTTGCTGCATCATGTGCCCCATCATGAGCCTGATCGCGACCATGCTTTTTAAAAACACCCACACCTTCGGCACGTTTATTCAGACATGGGGCATGAACTTCCCGTGCGCCGTGCTGTGGCAAATGTTTTACTGCGGCCCGCTCGTCCGCCTGATTTTTCGCTTGATTTTCAGGGAAAAGAAAAGTAAATAAGCATAGAAAAAATTCTCCCTCGGCTCCACAGCCAAAGGAGAATTTTCTTTATCCCGGCAAAATTTCCGCCAAAATCGCGTTGGAGACCAAAAAGCCCTCCGCGGTCAGCGAAATTCGCTCGTAATCTGCATGTATCAGATTTTTCGGCAAGTGCTTACAACCTTCCAGAACCCCGTCAAACAGCGCACCGCCGTTTTCAAATCGTGTCTCGCAAATCTTTCTTTGCAGCCCCTCGGTCAGCCGAAGCGACAGCATCGCAAACTCCGAAAAACCGCCGCCCGCGCCGTCGTCTGCGGGCGCATTGCCGTTTAAAAAGCCCTCTAAATCGCGTGGGAAATAAAATCGCCTGCCCTCCATAAAGGAGTGCGCCGCGGGACCGAGCCCCAAATATTCCCCGCACCGCCAATACTGCAAATTGTGTCGGCTCTCTTTGCCCGGCCGCGCAAAATTGCTGATCTCATACTGGTCGTACCCGTGCTTTTTAAGCTCGTTTACGGCAAACAAATACTGGTCTGCCGTGCCGTCCTCATCGGGCAGATTAAGCTCTTGCTTTGCAAACGGCGTACCGGGCTCTATCTTTAAAATATACGCGGAAACATGGTCGGCCTCGAGTGCAGCGCAAAAATCGATCGAGCTTTTCAGTGTCTCCAGGCTCGAGTTCGGCAGGCCGAGCATCAAATCGACCGAGACATTGTCGATGCCCGCTTCTCTCGCCGCTTTCACCGCTTCCCGCACGGTTTCCGCCGTGTGCCTGCGGCCGAGAATTTTCAATTCCGCCTCGTTTGCGGACTGCATACCCATTGAAATACGGTTGAACCCGCCGCGTTTCAGCGTTTCAAAAAATGAAACGTCTACATCCGCCGGGTTGCACTCCGTCGTGATTTCCGCGTTTTCGGCAACATTAAACTGCTCTTTCACTT
>ERZ1673753.3256-NODE-3256-length-10429-cov-7.124157_pt1 | contig 10429 bp, 10 predicted proteins | sample MGYA00580201_ERZ1673753 | MGnify/ENA primary metagenome ERZ1673753 (study PRJEB41218, sample SAMN15661747) | gut metagenome | host: Homo sapiens | place: Canada: London | collected 2015-08-20/2019-03-30 | study: EMG produced TPA metagenomics assembly of... | reverse complement strand
AGCGCGTCTATACCGTCGAGGGCAATTCCGGCGACGCCTGCAAGATAAAGAGCTATCCCCTTGACTATGCCTGTATCAAAGGGTACGGGCTGATGAACTGGAACTAAACCATTTTTGAGCAAAGAAAGGAGCAATATTTTATGGCAATGAGCAAAATTGAACGTATCGACAAAGAGATTGCAAAGACCCGTGAGAAAATCACGGAGTACCAGAACAAACTGAAAGGACTGGAAGCGCAGAAAACCGAAGCGGAAAATCTGCAAATCGTACAGCTTGTACGCGCTATGCGGCTGACCCCCGCCGAGCTTGACGCTATGTTGTCTGGCGGCGGGATTCCCGGCATGACCGCCGCGCCGGATTATCCCGCAGAAACCGCAGACTATGACGAAGAACAGGAGGACACCGAGAATGAATAAAAAAATCCTTAGAACCGTAACCGCACTTTGCGCCGCCCTTATGCTCATGGGCGGCTTTTCCATGACCGCCTTTGCACAAACGCCGGAGGATACCACCGACGACAGCGGCGTTATCTACGAGGAACCCGAAGAAACCGCACCCCTTACCCCCGACGGGAACGCAACCCTTGTGGACGATTTCGGCGGCAACAAGCAGCTTATCACGGTAACGACCAAAAGCGGCAACTACTTCTATATCCTCATTGACCGGGACGACGAGGGCGAAAACACCGTCCATTTCCTTAATCAAGTGGACGAAGCCGACCTTATGGCACTCATGGACGACGGGGAAACGACGACGGAAACGCCCGCTGTCTGCACCTGTACGGAGAAATGCGAAACGGGAAAAATCAACACTTCATGCCCCGTATGCTCTACGAACATGACCGCTTGCAGCGGCAAGGAAGCCGAGCCGGAAACCGAGGAAGCCACAGAGCAGCCGGAGGAAAAAAGCAACACAGGCGGGCTTTTCGTATTCCTTATCGTGGCACTTCTTGGCGGCGGGGGCGCACTCTACTACTTTAAGTTTATGAAGCCGAAGCAGAGCGTCAAAGGCAGCACCGACCTTGAAGATTTTGACTTTGAGGATTACGACGAGGACGAGCCGGAAGCCGACGACGCAGAGGGCACGGGCGGCGACGGGGAAACGGAGGACGGGGAAGCATGACCCTCTTTACCGACAATCCCTTTGAAAAAATGATGATACAAAGACCTTGCGGGCGGCGCGACAATGCGCCGCCCGTTCCCAAATCCCCGGCTTGCGCGTCCTGTCCGTACCGGGCGCAATCCCCCTGTATCGGCTACTGTCTGAAACAGGTACAGGAGAAGCCCCCAAAGGAAACGCGCACCGCGCCGGAACGCTGAAAGGAGGATATTTTATTGAGCATAACGCTTGTAATCGCAGAAAAGCCGAGCGTGGCGCAGACTATCGCCGCTGCGCTTGGCGTGAAGAATAAGAAAGACGGATATTTAGAGGGCGGCGGCTACCTCATTTCGTGGTGTGTCGGACATTTAGTGCAGCTTTCCGAAGCTGCCGCCTACGGGGAGCAGTACAGGAAATGGAGCTATGAGAGCTTACCGATTTTGCCGGAGAAATGGCAGTACACCGTTTCCAAAGACAAGGAAACGCAATTCAACATCTTAAAGGAGCTTATGCACCGCGCCGACGTGTCCGAAGTCGTCAACGCCTGCGACGCGGGGCGCGAGGGGGAATTGATTTTCCGTTTTGTCTATGAAGTCGCCGGGTGTAAAAAGCCGATACGCCGCTTGTGGATTTCCTCAATGGAGGACGGGGCAATCCGCAGCGGCTTTGATAACCTCAAAGACGGGCGGGAATACGACGCGCTCTTTGCGTCTGCCCTCTGCCGCGCAAAGGCTGACTGGATTATCGGTATCAATGCAACGCGGCTTTTCTCCTGTCTGTATAACTGCACCTTGAACGTGGGGCGCGTTCAGACCCCGACGTTAAAAATGCTTGCCGACCGGGACGCGGCTATCTCTACATTCAAGAAAGAAAAATACTACCATGTGCGGCTTGCCTTACCCGGCGCGGAAGCGGCAAGCGCGAAGATCCGCGCCGCCGAGGAAGCCGAAGCACTGAAAGCCGCTTGCGAAGCGGCACAGGCGGTATGCGTTTCCGTCGCAAAAGAAAAGAAAACCGCAGCTCCGCCGAAGCTCTTTGACCTTACCTCTTTGCAGCGGGAAGCAAACCGCATTTACGGGTACACCGCGAAGCAGACCCTTGACTTAGCGCAATCCCTCTATGAAAAGCGGCTGCTGACTTATCCGAGGACGGACAGCAGCTATCTTACCGACGACATGGGCGGCACAGCGGCGGACATTGCCGCGCTGCTTTGCGGGAAGCTGCCCTTTATGGCTGGCGTGAGCTTCACGCCGGAGATTGCAAGGGTGCTGAACAGCAAAAAGGTATCAGACCACCACGCAATCATTCCCACAATGGAGCTTGCAAAGACCGACCTTGCGACGCTGCCGGAAAGTGAGAAAAATATCCTTACCCTTGCGGGGGCGCGTCTGCTCTTTGCCACCGCCGAGCCGCACGCCTACGAAACCGTTACAGCGGTTTTCTCCTGCGCCGGAGCCAATTTTACCGCGCGGGGAAAGACCATACTTAGCGACGGGTGGAAAGACCTTGAACGATGCTACCGGGCGACGCTGAAAACGAAGCCCGAAGCCGACGACGGGGACAGCGACGCTTCCACGCTGCCGGAGCTTTCCGAGGGGCAGACCTTTTCTGATTTTTCCGCAAAGGTTACGGAGCATGACACGACCCCGCCGAAGCCCCACAACGAAGCAAGCCTTTTGTCGGCTATGGAACGCGCCGGGAACGGGGACACCGACCCGGACGCGGAACGCCGGGGGCTTGGCACTCCCGCCACCCGCGCCGCTGTCATTGAAAAACTGGTAAACAGCGGCTTTGTGGAGCGCAAGGGAAAGCAGCTAATCCCCACCAAAGACGGGAATAACCTTGTGTGCATACTGCCCGACGTTCTCACTTCCCCGAAGCTGACCGCCGAATGGGAAAACAATCTGACGCAGATAGCAAAGGGAGCCGCCGACCCGGAGGACTTCATGCGGCGTATCGAGGACATGGCGCGGGAGCTTGTGAGAACCTACGCTTCCGTTCTGGACGGGAAACAGGATTTGTTTAAGACAGAAAAGCCGGAAATCGGCAAATGCCCCCGCTGCGGCTCTCCCGTCCATGAGGGCAAGAAAAACTATTACTGTTCTAACCGGGACTGCGCCTTTGTCATGTGGAAGAATGACCGCTTTTTCGAGGAACGAAAAATAGCCTTTTCTCCGAAGATTGCCGCCGCACTCTTGAAATCCGGCAAAGTGAACGTGAAGAAGCTCTATTCCCCGAAAACAGGCAAAACCTATGACGGAACGGTTGTTTTAGCCGATACGGGCGGGAAATACGTCAACTACCGCGTGGAGCTGCCGAAGAAGTAAAAACTGGAATAGCAAGCATAGGAAACGGGTACCCGTTTCCGTAAATCCCCGTTCTGCCGCCGACGCGCCGGACGGGGATTTTGCTTGTTGGGATAATCCCAAACCCTTATAAAACCCTGTAAAAATCTTTGGCAAAAACGCGCCGCTTCCGTTGTAGGCTATGCAGCCGCAAAAAGCCGCGTGAAGAAAGGAGGTTTTTCACTTATGGCAAGTTTACGGAACACCGTAAAGGACTATCAGGACGAGCTAAAAGACGGTATCGCATGGGTGGCGTTCTGGAGAGAGGGGCGTTCATGGAACGCCGACTATTTCTATCTGGAGCCGGACGACGCGATACAAGCCCTTGACCGGAGCCGCATGGAAGAAATCAGAGAAGCAGACCCCGCCGCTGTCATGCTCAATTCCTACTACTGCGGGCATTTGGGCGAGGATATGAACCTTGACGAACTGGCGGCGGGTGTGCGCTGGCACTATGAAAATGGCTACAATCAGCTTTCCGATTTTCTGGAAGCCCACGACGACAGACTGCCGCCGGAGGTTATCGAGGAAGCAAGAGCCGACGCCCACGCTGCGGGGCTTCCCTTTTCGGAAAAGCCCTACCGGGACGGGGAGGAACCCGACCCCTATATTTTTGACGGGAGCATGAGCATTGAGGACTACGAACTTATGCACCGCCTAATCGACGAAGAAAGGAGCAGACAACAGATGAGCGAACAATTTTCCGTTTTAATTGACAGTCGCACCCGTTTTGAAACAGGCATACCGGGCGGCGTGTGGCTCTCCATGCCGACTACGACGGAGCAGCTTCACGAAGCTATGAAAAGCGTCGGCATTACCGCAAAGAATCCACAGGATTTTTTCATCAATGGATTTGCAAACACCGAACAGCAGCCCTTTGACGTGCCGCTTCCCGTTATCCAGAGCGCAAGCCTTGACGAACTGAACTATTTAGGCAATCTGCTTTCCATGTTAGGCGACGAGGACAGAGAGAAATTTGCAGCGGCGGTCACGCTTGGAGAATACGCCGGGAACATCAAAGACCTTATCAACCTTGCACAAAATCTTGACTGCTACTGGATTTATCCCACCGTACAGAATGAAGCAGACTACGGGTATTACCTTATCGACGAACTGGACGAATTGGAGTTGCCCGAAGAAGTAAAAAAGTATTTCATGTATGAGGAATACGGGCGCGACGCTGCTATCAATGACGGGGGCAGATTTACCGAACAGGGCTATATCTACAACAACAAAAACACCTTTACGGAGTGGTACAACGGACGCGAGAACGACATACCGAAAGAATATAAGGTTATGAGCTTCCCGCAGCCGGAGCGTACAGAGCCGGAGCAAGCTTACATGGACGCAGCCACGCCGGGACAGGAAGTGAGGGCAGCCGAACAGCCTACCGAGCCGCGCCCGGTTATCCCTATCGTGCTGACGAGCGAAAAGCCCGCCGAAAAGCTCAAAGAGATAACTGACCGCTTGGAACAGGGCATTACGGAACTCTTTGACAGCGAGCGTTACAAGGAATATCTGCGCGTCATGTCAAAATTCCATAATTACAGCTTCAACAATACGCTGCTTATCGCCATGCAAAAGCCGGACGCTTCCCTTGTAGCGGGCTTTTCTGCTTGGAAAAACAACTTTGAGCGAAACGTGATGAAAGGGCAAAAGGGAATTAAAATTATTGCCCCGTCGCCATTCAAAGTCAAACAGGAAATGCAGAAAATCGACCCGCACACCCAGAAGCCCGTTATCGGCAAGGACGGGAAGCCGGTTACAGAGGAAAAAGAAATCACGATACCCGCCTATAAGGTGGTAACGGTTTTCGACGTGTCGCAGACCGAGGGAAAGGAGCTGCCGGACATAGCGGTGGACGAGCTGACAGGCGATGTTGACCGTTACAAGGATTTTTTCGCCGCCCTTGAAAAGACTTCCCCCGTTCCGATTGCCTTTGAGAAAATCGAGGGCGGCTCACATGGCTATTACCACTTGGCAGATAAGCGGATCGCGCTCAACGAGGGCATGAGCGAATTACAGACCCTAAAAACCGCTATCCATGAAATCGCACACGCGAAGCTGCATGACATTGACCTAAACGCCCCGAAAGACGGACAGCCCCGTGTTGACCGCAACACCCGCGAAGTCGAAGCGGAAAGCGTCGCCTATACCGTCTGCCAACATTACGGGCTTGATACGTCGGATTATTCTTTTGGCTACGTCGCCGGGTGGAGCAGCGGGCGGGAGCTTGCAGAACTGAAAAGCTCACTGGAAACCATACGCAGCGCAGCCGCCGAGATTATCAATTCCATTGACGGACATATCGCAGAAATCCAAAAGGTACAGGACAAGGAGCAGACCGCCGAGCAGCCAACCGCCACGGAACAGGCAGACGCGCCGGAGCAGAAACAGCCGGAAACCCCCGCACAGGAAGCGGCACAGGCGCAGCCGGAAAAAGAAAGCATTTATAAGGTGCGCCGCAATCCTTACAGCGACAGCCGGGAAAACAGCTATATCTTACAGGAGTATGTTTTTACACAGGGAAATCCTACCGCAAAAATGGGCGACGCTCTGTATATCGGCACACTGGAAAAATGCCGCGAGCTTATGGGGCAGCTTGCCGCCGGGGAACTGACACAGGGACAGGTAAAGGAGCTTTACGCAAAGGCACAGGAAGCGGCACAGACCGCCGCGCCGGACAAAGACACCTTTTCCATTTATCAGATAAAAGGCGGCGACGGAACGCGGGATTTTCGCTTTGAACCTTACGACCGCCTACACGCGGCGGGGAATGTGGTGGATAAGGCAAACTATGAGCTTGTCTATTCCGCAGAGCTTACGCCGGGTACTTCCCTTGAAGATATTTACACCCGTTTCAATATCGACCACCCGAAAGATTTTAAGGGACACAGCCTTTCCGTTTCCGACGTGGTGGTGCTTCATCAGAACGGACAGGACACCGCCCACTATGTAGACAGTTTCGGCTATAAGGACGTGCCGGAGTTTTTACAGCCGGAGAATTATCTGAAAGCGACCGAGCAGACCACCGAGCAAAACGAAAATATGATTGACGGTATCATCAACAATGAGTCGCCCACGCCCACCGTTGAAGAACTGGAAGCAAAGGTTAAGGCGGGCGAACAGATTTCCCTTGTTGACCTGGCTAACGCAGTCAAAGCGGATAAGGAGAACGGAAAGGAAGCGAAGCCAAAACGGAAGCCCTCTATCCGGGCGCAGCTTAAAGCCGATAAGGAAAAGGCACAGAAGAAGCCCGCAAAGCAGAAGTCACAGGACTTGGAAAGGAGCTGACGCATGGGGAGATTGAGCAAATTTGAAGATGTGGACGTGTTCGCTTCCCTCAATGCGGTTTTGAAGCAGAACACGGGCTTTTATCAGAGCGATTTTGACATTGACAAAGAGATAATCGCAAAGGCGGCGGCAAGCCCCAACCGGGAGGATAAGACCCTCTTGTGGTTCTGCCGACCTATGGGGACGCATTGCTTTAGGGAGCGCGACGTGTTTCTGAAGGACACCGCACCCCACAACACATGGCGATTCTACATGGAGCAGACAAGCGACCGTATCCTTGCTTACGCAATCGAACTGACAGGCAAGGAGCGCGGGAAAATCAAAGGCAATCTCTATGAGCTTGACTATGCAAGGCATTATGAGCGCGTCAAGGACAGGGAGCTTGCCGCCGATACGGTGCGTCTGGTTTATGAGCATGGGACGCGGGACATACCCGCCGGACAGTATTTTACAGGCAATCCCGATACGGTCTACGGAAAATTTGAACGCTTTGAAGCAATCCCCAACGACCCGGACGCGCTGCAATTTCTCTTACAGGAGGAAAAGCGCAGCCGGGAGCAGCTTACGCCGGGGGACTTCAAGGTGCATATCGCCGCTTTGCATGACGGGTTGATTGAAACGGAAGCGCGGCGCATTGTGGGGGAAATGAAGCGGCGCGATACGCCGAACAGCCCCAACAAAACACATTTCATGGCGGAGCTTTCGACCCCATTCATGCAGCTTGCGAACACAAAGGACTTAGACCGCCTTTTCTCCATGCTGCCCTACAAGACGCTTTCTTTTTCCAAAATCGAGGGCAGACACGGAACGTATGCGCTGATTGATAAGGGCGAAAACAGGGATAAGGAAATACGAAAAGCCCGCCCCTCTATCCGGGCGCAGCTTAAAGCAGACAAGGAAAAGACCACCCCGAAGAAAGCGGCGGCAAAATCAAAAAATCACGATTTGGAGGTATGAGCATGATTAGATTAACGGTTGAGGAAACAAACCTTTTGAGCATTTACAACGAGGGCGGCAAGCGCGGGCTGATTGAGAATGTCAACGCCGCGCTGCCCTACATGGACGCGGATATGCGGGAGCTTGCACAGCGCACCCTTGCCAAAGTGGACGCGCTGACCGAAGAAGAATACGCGGAGCTTGCCCTGTATGCCGCTGATGAAGTATGAGCGGGATTAAGCGGCTATCGCCGCCCCAGAGCCGGAAAGTAAACAGCCTTGTGCGCCGGGAGTGCTGCAACTGCGACAACGGACACTGTATCTTGCTTGACGACGGGGACGAGTGCGTATGTCCGCAGCTTATTTCCTGTTCGCTTCTCTGCAAGTGGTTTCGGATTGCGGTGCTTCCCCTTGATAAGCTGCTCTATGCCGAACTGTTCCAGAGCGAGGACAGGCGGCGGTGTACCGTCTGCGGCGCGGCGTTTGCTTCAAAGTCAAACAGCGTCAAATACTGCCCGGACTGCCGGAAGCGGATTACCCGCAGACAAGCCGCCGAGCGCATGAGGAAACGACGCGCTCTTGTTACGCAATAGGGGCGAAAAAAGCCTTGATTTATAAGGCTTGCGGCGCGTGAAAATCATTAAGGCGATACTTTATACTTAAAGTGCCAAAATCGCGGTTCTACTGCGTAACATTCCAACAAAAAACACCCACAAAAAGACAGGGCGCGGAGGTCATTGACTGGCTTCCGCGTCCTGTTCTTTTTTTGTGATTCTTTATCCGCGCTCTGTTTCCTTTTCCCGTTCCGGCTGTTTCTCTGCCTGTAGAATGCTGTCTATGTTCTGCTTGATAACGTCGTATTCCCTAACCTGTTTTTTCAGCTTGCCATAATCAGCGTAAAGAGCTTCTTTCTGCGTCTGGAGCTTTTCATATTCTGCTTGCAGCGCGTCGAGGTTGGGGAGCTTCACAACGCCCGCCGCTTTCAGCGACCTTGCCGCAGCTTCATGTAGGATAATTGCCCGCTCCTGTCCGGCGCGGTACTTCTCCTTATTCTTGGCTTTGCGGTATGCGTCATAGACAGGCTTTGTCTTTTGGTAGGTGGAAACATTCTTCATCAGCACCGCCATATCTGCAAGCCGCTTTTCGACGCTCTTTAGCGCGTCGGCGGCCTGTTCGCTTTCCGTCTGGATTTCCGCGATTTTCGCGGTCAAATCTGCGTACTGTTCAATCTTGTGTTCCGTCAAGAAATTCATGGTCTTAGCCGCCTGTTTCAGATTGTGGATTTTCGCCCACTGTTCATAGCCCCGGCTCTGCGCCGCCTTGATACTGTTCTGAATATCAATCAGCAGACTAACGCCGTGATCCGCGCGTGGAGCTTTCGCCGTGCGGGTGCGTCTGCCCTCTATCCGTTCATTTAAGGCTTCCTCTGTATAGTCTGCGCCGAGGATTTTCAAGCGGGTAAACCGTTCCTGTCCGGGAGCACGGCAGGAAATGTATTTCCCCGGCTTTACCTCATAGCGCGCCTCCTGTAAACGCTGTAATAATTCCTCAAAACTGGACACTTGGGGAATGAGCGCGTCAATGGCGGTTTTCAGCTTGCCTTTCCAACTGGTACCCGTCTTTTCCGCTTGATATTCCGCATAGCTCTTTCCCTTGCTTCCTTTGCCCGGAACGACGACGGACAATCCATTTTCCCGGCACAGCTTGTCGCTCATGTTGCGGATTCCGTAATAGCTGCGCTTATTGGAATTGTATTTGCGGTGGTCTACAAAGTTTGCCGCGCAGAAAATAATGTGATTGTGGACGTGTCCTTTGTCAATGTGCGTCGTGAGTACATATTCATGCTGCCCCTTTGTTACCGCGTCGGCAAGCTGCTTTCCGATTTCATGGGCTTTCTGATAATCGACTTCCCCCGGCTCAAAGGACTGTATCAGATGAAAGGCTAAATTGTTCCCCTTTTGGAGTGCTTGGGACAAGGTATATTCAAATTCAATATCTGCCGTTTCATAGGAGCAGCCGAAAGAGGACACAAGCATTTTTCCGTCCGTCTTGTCCGGGTTTTCGATATAGTCAAGGGCTTTGCTTAGAGTGCTTTTAATAGGCTTAATCTTTGTAACCGCCATATCTCCGCAAGCACCCCCTTTATTTCCTCTATGTCCTCTTGGTATGCGTTCCCCGTCGCGTTTACGCGGCGTGCTATCTGGTTGACGTTGACACCGATTTTCTGTATCTCTGCGGTCATTGCCTTTATATCGGCATGGTCTATCTGAATGATATACCCGTCAATGGCAATCTTCCGCAGATATGCCGCCATGTTCCGGGTGGGTACGAGCTTCATTTTTTCCAGTATTAAATCCCGTTCCGCTTCCGTCACTCTGAATTTGATTTGCACCGTTCTTTTGCGTCCGTTCATGTATTCGCTCCTTTCCTTTCCGTTCCGAGGGTTTGGGACACTTCCCAACAAGCAATTTTCAACCGACGCGCCGCAGCGCGGGAGGGGAAAATACGGAAGTGGGTACCCGCTTCCTATGCTTGCTACGAATGTTTTTATCCCTTATGCCTTACTACGGAGCTATGCCCGGTTTTGCCAAACTTCCGCAAAAGAAAAACGCTGCAATCCTCAAAAAAAGATTACAACGCTCTCTAAACCTTATTCAATTCTGACGGACACTTCTTATCTGCCCTCTGTTTCGACTTCCGCTATCTCCTTTGCCGTTGCGCTCACAATCCGTATGCCTGTATCGCTCATACCGTCAA
>ERZ1673753.3243-NODE-3243-length-10460-cov-104.443537_pt1 | contig 10460 bp, 10 predicted proteins | sample MGYA00580201_ERZ1673753 | MGnify/ENA primary metagenome ERZ1673753 (study PRJEB41218, sample SAMN15661747) | gut metagenome | host: Homo sapiens | place: Canada: London | collected 2015-08-20/2019-03-30 | study: EMG produced TPA metagenomics assembly of... | reverse complement strand
TTTGCCACGCTGGGCTTTTCTGCTATCAATGCAATCATAATTCTTTACTTTTTAATGGTGGATATTACATTTTCATTCCTCTGGACTTCTTGGGCTTGTCAGCTTTCAGGCTCTTGTCCTGCGCTTTCTCCTGCTTCTCTTTCTGCTTGGGGGTGGGCTTGTCCTGACCCTGTTTCAACGGCTCTTTGCCCTGCTTGGTGGCTTCGTTGGTCTTGCCCCCGGAATTGACCGCTACCTGCGTCCGGCTCTCGGCGGTGGGGGTAACGTCTTTCGGCTGCACCTTGTCGTGGGATTTGCCCTGTGCGCCGGGCTGTACATGACCGTTGAACTCAACGCCCTTGCCGTCCTTTAGCCCGGCTACCTGCTGTTCTGCGGGCTGCTGCCCCTGCTGCAAGAACTGGACGGCGGCACGGGGCAGGAACTCCAAGCCACGCTCCACCGCACTGACCTGCAAATAGGCACTGCGCTTCGTGCCGTCCCTGAATTGCAGGTTTTCCATTTTGACCGCTTGCCCGGCTTCAAAGGCGGCTTTCTGTTCCGGGCTGACTTTCACGTTACAGATTGTATCGGGGCATTTCCATTTGTCTGCCCGCATGTACTCCAGTTCGTGCGTGTACCTGTCCCGGCTGACGAACACGGGGATTTGCTCGCCGCTTTTCGGGTCTTTGATTTCAGCGATGCCGCCCAAGTTGCCAGTGCCTTGCAAGTTGCCCTGTTCCTGCTTGGTGAACCCGTGTTCATGGAACGGGCGTTGCAACAGTTTCTCGTCCTGCTGCACGCCGTGCAGCTTGGGTACTACCGTGCCGTCCTTTGCCTGATAGAAAGAGAGCTTGACATCGGTAGGTTTGAGGTAGAAGCCGCCCACCGTCCCCGAAACGGTGTAGGTATTTCGGGACTTGTAGCCACGCATCACCCGGTCGAAGTCCTTCGTGTTTTTCAGGGTGTCGGCGGTGATGCCGACTTTTTTCAGGTTCTCCCAGTCGATTTTTGCCGGGTCGAAGCGGTAGCCCTGCTTGAACTCGTGGAAGTCGGGCTTCGGAACTCGTAGCATTTCAGCCCGCTTGTCACCCTCCGGCGTGGGGTTGCGGTGGTTGTCCTCGATTGCCTTTGCGTCCCGCTCCGCTTCGGAAGCCTTGACGCTGAACAGTTCCAGCCCGGAAGTGTCCTGATACTTGCGGAAGAAATTGGAAATGAAGTTGCTGAACACATCGCTGTTCTTGTCCACCTGCATGAACTCGCCGCCGTGTGTCGGCGGCACGGTCTGCAAATTGCCCTCCTTGTCGATACCCTTAACGGCACTCACCTTGCCCTGCTGTTTATCCAAGACCAGCAGCACGTCTTTTTCCTGCCCCTCTGCGGGCGGGGTCATTCTGTTTGCCATAAATAATTGGAATTTTAGTGGTTACGGGAATAGTCCCGCCCAAAGGTAGCGACTAAATATGCTATATTTGGACGGGCGGCAAGGGCTGTCCGAATTTGTCCTGCGGTGTCCCGATTTGTCCGGGTGGGATGAAATTCCGCAACCATTGGTTGCAGAATTGAAAAGGGCATAAAAAAAGAGAGTGAATGATTTCACTCTCTTTCGATGAACCCTTTGTGAACCCTTTGGTCGTTTTTTGAAATAGCTAAAACTCAAGTAATTTGCATATTTTGCAAAAGAAAATCATTCGAGTATGAACCATATGTGAACCCTTTAATGGATTAGCGGGGAACACTGTTTAAGCGTCATCGCGCTTCGTTAGTAATCTGTTATTGCACTCGTTTCAAATCCCCGATAGATTGGAGTGACATTTCTATGTAGGGAATAGTTTTTAGAATATGGATGTTATCTATTGCTTCTTTACCACCCAATGCCAATGCCGATACAAGACATGGAGATTATAGAATAAAAATAATTCATCTTTCTTATTATCAGTCATTTGAATATTTTCTGTTTTTCTCTATTTTTGCCATTTTCTGTTATTCAGTACACTTTGAAATATCATTTTCTTTTGTACCTTTGCATCCGCAAAAAACAAAAGAAAATCAACTATTTAGTGTAATTACCCGGTTACGGCACCTAAATCGAGATAAAACCTCTAAACAATGGCAATGTTAGAAAATAAAACGAAAGAAAACCCCAAGCTGGAGCAAAATAAGCTCTCGGACGGTAGAATAAGCCTTTACTTAGAGTATTATTTCCTCCTCAAATTATTAAAAGTAATACTGTCAAAAAGAAATACCTTTTATTCTTACTCTTTTCGCCAGTACTTATATCTTGCAGTCAACAGAAAAAAGTTTAGTACGGTTTGGATATATAGACAAAAAACAGACTAAACTCCAAACATGGAAATTCAGATATTTTTTATACATTTCTCTTATATACAAATGATAGCCGAATTCAATTCATATATGAGTAACATAGACATAGACTTCTTCAAGGAGTTGTGTCTGAAACATGGAGAGTTACGACATTATAAAAAGAATGAGTTTATTCTCCATGAAGGTGATGCCTGTTCTTTCTTCGGGTTTATCTTATCAGGCGTAGTCAAATACAGTTGCACCAACCGGACAGAAAACAAGCCGTATAATGTCGGTTTTTCCTTTCCAAATGAATTTATAGCCGATTATCCCACTTGCTTATATGGCATGAAATCAGAATTGAATATACAGGCGATAATCCCGTGCGAGATTTACATCTGTTCTTCTACATTCTTACAGCAAAAATTCAAGGAAAATAATGAAAACCAACGGATAGCCCGTATCGCAGCCGAACAGATGTTTTTCCAATCATATTCACGTTATTTGGATTTATTCAGATTCACACCGGAAGAGCGTTACCTCCAACTTTTAAAAAAATGCCCTGCAATCCTTCAAATGGTATCACTAAAAGAAATAGCATCCTACCTTAAAATTACACCCATACACATGAGCCGAATCAGACGCAAGCAAAGTTTTGACAACAAAAAATAAACATAGGTTTAGAAATTTACATTATAACAATATTCCAAGAGTATCTTAATCTGCCAAAGAATTCTTCTTTTTATCTTTGTCTTATCTTTGGTTGGTTCAACGAAGAGACAAAATAAAGATTGAATGAGTTAAACAAGAGATTAAAAAAAAGAATATGAAAACAAAAGAAATTCTTGGAATACTTATGCTATTCCTCTGTACATTCAGCTTTATAAGCTGCGACGATGATAATGAACAGACAAATGAATTAACCCCCGAAGCACTTTATCAGACTTCATGGCGTGGAACAGGGCATTGTGAGGCTTGGACAGTACAAAATATGGGGGTCGGTATGCAATTTGTAGATACTCGGAAAGGGAAAGTAAATTGGGAAGGTTACGATGAAATTGATATTACTTATACAATAGAAGGGAAATATATCACATTTAATAGCAATGCTTTATATTTGGGTGGAGCCCCTTGGATTATCAAAAGCTATACCCAAAAACATATAACCATTATACAGAATGAAATTAGTCCAGATAAAGAGAAAGTAGCTACAATTGAATTAGAGAAAATAGATTAAACTGAATCATGGGAACATTAAGTTGCATAAATGTATGCTACAACAGAACAATGAGAACCGTGAGATTTGCAAATTGAGCAAAGAAAGTCATAAATACCTTGTAAATAAAGGAAAAAATGCAGATTCATCTAATATTCCTTTATGTGCTATTATCGGGCTGGTCTATGGGCTGAAACACAAGGAAAAGAGATTCACCTTGTTCTTTTGTATAGGATTGGTTATTGGGTTAGGATGAGCAATTTATATGCTACTGCTAATAAGGTCAATGTAAATCAAAGGAATATGAAACTGAAATATATATTGAATGCTATACTATTTGTTTTGGCATTATCTTTTTTGTCTATGTGTATATTTAAGACTACAGAGTTAAGTTTAAAATGTATGCAATTTGCTGTATCTATCTCTTGTATAGGAGCAATGTTTTCTACAAAAAGATATAGATACATATTTGCATCTATTGCTTTAATCATTATAGGAATATCTTTTTCACTTTAAATGTCCATAATAACGATAATGATTTGATTATTGAATGGTATAATAATAGTCCAGTCTACAGATAGCGACTAAAAACGGGGGCAAGGGATGCCCGAATTTGTCCTGCGGAGCTTGAAATTATCCGGGTGCGGTAAATCTCCAACTGTTGGTTGGAGATTTAAAACGGGTACAGACCGAAGTTAATCGCTTGCTTTAAACGAGCCATTTGTGAGCCATTTGTATATATTGTTTTCGGCTTATAATCAACAGTTTTACAAAAATCGCATTATACTTGTGAGCCATTTGTGAAGCGTTTATGAAGCGTATGGCAAGCCTTTGATTGAGTTTCCGTTATTCTCCTATTATCAGGTGACACGACAAAAAGAAAACATCTTCGGCAAAATCTTTGTTATGTTTTTGCAGGTGATTACATAATATACTATCTTTGCATATAGAAACAAAGGACATAAATATGGCTTCATTCAGAAAAGAGATACTTGGGCAGATTGAACGGATAGATACCGGGCGTATATTCACGTTCCGGGATTTATCGTTTGAAACGGAAAAGACCGCCAATGTTGCGGTGCTACTTTCCGAACAGAGCCGCAAAGGGGTACTGGTACGGGTTGAAAAGGGGGCGTACTACCGTCCCAAGAAATCAGTGCTGGGGCTGGGAAAGCTGCCTGTCTATCAGGATGAACAGTTCCGCTACCTGACTGAAAAACTGAACGGCTATATCACGGGGGCTTACATCTATAACAAAATGGGGCTGACCGAACAGGTTGCCACAACCATAACGATAGCCACTCCTAACCCGGTTCGCCGTTTCCGTTTCAAGAACTTGGATATAGAGTGCGTGAAAGCCTACTGCATGGTCTATCCGGATGAAAGCCTTGTCCCGTACTTGCGGCTGCTCGATGCGATAAAGGACATGAAGCGCATACCCGGAACAACCGGGCAGGACATCTACAACCGGGTCAAAAGCCAATATTTCAACGGGTACAGCCTGCCGGAACTGGAAAAAATCGTATCTTTGGCGAAAAGTTACCCGCCACGTGTCAGAAAGGTGGTGGCGGATATACTGGGCGACATCAGACAAACCGTATTGCAAACGGAAATGGCAAAGACCATTCTTCCCACGACACGGTTCAACTTGGATTATAAAACGGCATAGGACAGAAATATGAATTTACATTCGGACAAGGAAGCGTTCAAGGAAATCATCGCACTGGCGGCTGACCATTTCGGCTACGAGCAGTCGCACGTGGAAAAGGATTACTGGGTATCGAAGATACTGCGGGATATTTCCATGTCCGAATATGCGGATAAGACCTACTTCAAAGGCGGAACTTCACTTTCCAAAGCCTACGGGCTGATAGAACGTTTCTCGGAAGATTTGGACTTGTTCGTGTTCACGGGTGATAAAGGTGCGTCCAAGCAGGCAGAAAAGACATTGAACAAGAAACTTTCCAAATACATAGCCGAACTCAATAGTGACATATACAAGGAAGATTTGTCGGAAACGGGCGGTAATTACCGTAAACTGTATTTCTCGTATGACAATGTATTTCAAGGCGTGGGACTGAAAGAACATTTGGAAGTAGAGATAAAATCCTGTGACCTGCCGGACAAAAAACTGATGTTCTACCCGGCGGACAAGCGGGTTATCAAACCGATTGTGACCGCCTTTCTTGAAAGCATCGGGCAAGAGGAACTGATAAGCACCTACGGGCTGGAAAGTTTTGAAACGCAGTGTATCAACCCCCGAAAGACTATCTGCGACAAGGTTTCAAGGCTGGTAAAGCTGTCTTACAATGAGGATGCAGCCGCACTGTTGGCAAAGCATATCCGTGACGTTTACGACTTGTCGGCACTCTACCACAATCAGGAATATAACGATTACCTACATTCGGAAGATTTCTTGGATGCCATGTACCGGGTGACGATAGAGGACGGACTAAATAAAAACTCCCGTTCGCACTTGTCGCTGGCTGATGCACCGATATTCAAGGATGCCGAAGCGGTCATGGCGTTGCCCGAAGTGGCTACGGCGTACACTACCGATTTGAAGAAACTGACTTTCGACAAAAGCAAGATGCCGCCGATAGGCAAGGCTGTGGAAGCATTGAAGAACCTGCACGAAATATTAGTGCGTTTTGAAGCCTACCGCACCAAAAAGCAAAATGAAGAACAACCGTAAAGCTACATCGGCTGTTCTTCACTCCATACATTATTATATATAGCTATTCTTCCTCCTTAATCAAGTGGCATAGCTCCGGGTCGTTCTTAATCCGGGTTATCTCGTCCTCGACAATCTGCCGGACTTCCTGACGGATGCGGTCATAGTTGGCTTGTATCTCCTCCTGCATCCGGTCGTTGCCGTCCTTGTCGGTGAAGTCGATAATCTGCGGCAACTTCACGTAACGGGCGGTTTCCCGCTTCACCTTTTCATTGTCCACCACGATTTCACAGTGGAAAATCTTCTGTTCTATCCGTTCATCGAAGTTGTCCGCCACAGCACCCACGAACATGCCTTGCGTGAGGTTGGATATTTTGCTGGCGGGTATCAGGCTGTCCATTTGGGTGCTTATCGAGGTGGATTTTTCCCGTTGGTTTATCGTCATGCTCTGCCGTTTCTGCAACACCTTTCCGAAACGCTCGGAAAGGATTTTCGCCGTTTCACCGACTACTTGACCGCTGAACACGTTACCCACAGTATTTTGGATAACCCGGCTTTCCTTGTCCCCGTAATCACGGGTAAGCTGGCTGTAATCCTGAAAGCCCAGCAGAACCGCTACCTTGTTGCTTCGTGCGGTTGCAATCAGATTGTCAAGCCCTCGAAAATAAATCGTTGGCAGCTCGTCTATTATCACCGAACTTTTAAGCTGACCTTTCTTGTTTATCAGCTTCACTATTCTACTGTTATATAATCCCAGTGCTGCCGAGTAGATATTTTGGCGGTCAGGATTGTTGCCGACAACCAAGATTTTAGGCTCTTTCGGGTTGTTGATGTCGAGTGAAAAATCATCGCCCGTCATTACCCAGTAAAGGGCGGGTGAAATCATCCTTGAAAGCGGGATTTTCGCACTGGCAATCTGCCCCTGCAACTGTTCAACTGCCGAACTTTCCCAAGCGTCCACGAACGGGGAAAGGTAATTTTCCAGTTCGGGATAACTGCGCAAAATCGTGAATACATCAGCGTATTTCTTGTTCAACAGTTCTATGGCATGGGGAAACGTGCAATACCTGCCGCCTTGATAGATGCGCAAATACCAAATAATGGCTGCAAGCAGGATAATCGGGCTTTCCACGAAGAAGTCGCCCTGCTTGCTTATCCAGCTTCGATTGAGGTTAAGCATAATCGTGTAGCTGGCTTCATAAGCATCCGCAATGTCCGACATGAAGCTGGCGTTTATAGGGTTACATCGGTGGCTCTTGCGTGGGTCGTCAAAGTTGATAACGTAAAATTTCGGCTTGACCTTGTAGCCGTCCAAGTGGTTAAGCAAATGATTGTAAGCGATTTCCGAAAGGTCAGGAAACTTATAATCATACAGGTAGAGCGCAAAACCTTTCTCGATTTGCTGTTTTATGTAATTATTTACTACTGCGTATGACTTCCCGCTGCCCGGCGTTCCTAACACGATGCTCGCACGAAAAACGTTTACAACGTTAATATAGCCATTGTTCCACTTCTTCTTATAGTAGAACCGGGTAGGCAGATTTACAGAATACTCGTTCTCGATAAGCCTTGTTTCCTGCTGGAAACTTTCGTTCTCGGTATTAAAGACATCATCCATGAGGTTGTTTTTCAATAACCGGGACATCCACGTACCCGCCATGAGCATACAGATATAGCCCGCCGACAGCGTGGCGATATAAAACACAGTGTCCGCCGTATGTGGCAGCGGAAGTTCCAGCAGCCACCAGTTCAGGAAAAACAACACGACACCCGCCGCAAGGCTGCAATGTATCTTCGCCCACGTTATCTTTTCCTCTTTCACGCCCTTAGTGCCGATACACGACAGGGCGAGGAACACCACCGAAAAAAGTTTCGTCCAAAGGACGGACGAGAACAGCCCGGTGGTGCGCTGGAAGTTCCACAGTATCTTGTCTATCACCTCAAAGGTCACTCCCCACTCTTTCAGGGTGGAGTAACAGAACCAGTACACGTTTATTCCCACGAATAGAATACTGACAGCCCGCATAAAGTCCATGACCCTTGCAAGCCCTCTCAAATCATCTTCCTGTTGCATGATTGTAATGTTTTTTAAGTTAGTCGATGCGCCTTGTGCGCTTCTTTTTCTTCTTTCTCTTTTGGCGGGCGGTGTCCTGCGGCTCGTCACCGCCTGATGCACCGCCGCCCAGCAAACCGCCGAAAGCTCCCAGCACGGAAGCCACGCCCGAAACGATGTCGGATTTCGGCGTAAAGCCCGGCTGTTCCTGATGCGTGGATTGGTCTTGCTGCGGTGCTGACACTTCGGGCTGGTGCATCTTTCCGGTTTCGCCCGAAAAACGTTCGTTGAACACGTTCGCCGAATACTCCTTGCCCAAGCGTGAACCGTTCAGCACCACCCGGCTGTCGTGGTCGATGAACGTAACGCCATAGATGCGCCCGCTGTCGTTCTGACGGAATACCACGTCAATGCCCTGTTTCTTTAGCTGCTGTTCCAGTTCCTTGCGGCTGCGGGCGGTCTGCATGGCAGTGGCTACAATCTTCCGGGTGCGCTCTTTCAGTTTCCCGTTCTTAATTGCTTCGCCCGATTTCTCCATTCTGCGCTGCACCGCTTCATAACCCACCGACTTGCCGATGCGGGAAGCCTTTACCGGGTTGCCTGTCTTTTCGCCCTTGTCGTTCATGGCGGAATAGACAATGCCCTGATAGGGCTTGCCGTTTATCTCGCCTTTGACTTCCTCGGCGCACACGTTGTAAGCGGCAAGCAAAGCCTTGTACTCCCCGAACGACTGGAAGCGGTAGCCATAGCAAGCCGCTTTCACGGTATTGCCGATTTGGTGCTTCACGTCCCCGGCGGCATAGTCCACCTTTTTAAGTTCCGGGCGTTCGGCACGCTCCTTTCGCTCTGCCGGGTGCAGCCCGTATTTCTTTTCCAGTTCACGGGTGATTTGCTTGCTGCGCCGATGCTCGAACTTGTCATTCAGCGGCTTGCCGTTCTCGTCCACCCGCAACCCCACGATGTGGATATGGTGGCGGTCGATGTCGGTATGCTTGTACACCAAATAAGGCTGGTCGCCATAGCCCAACTTCCGCATATACTCTTTGGCGATGTCGGAAAGCTGCCGGTCGGTCAGCACGTCTTCCGGGTGCGGGTTTATGGAAATATGAAGTATCGGCTTCTTGGTGGATAGCTGGACGGGCATCTGCATTTCAAAGCTGCGCATACACTCGCCGATAGAGAAATTCCCGTCCTCGCCCAACAGCATCCGGTTGGAGAAAAGCACCTTTGCTTCCCCGCTGTCCACCTTGTTTTGGTTGTATGCCAGTGCGCCGAACATATTGCCGCCCGTGCTTATTTTGGCAACCATAGTTCCTTGCACTCGTTTGTCAGGTCGATAACCTGACGGTTCAACATAGCCAGTTCGGTGGTCGCTTTCTCCAGTTTATAGAGAAAAGCCAGTGCCTTTTTCTCCGAAAAGTTGCTGTGCAACGCCTTTACAACTTGGTTGTAATTGACCGCCACGGCTCTGAATTGTGCATAAAATTCGGTCAGCCGGGCGCAATACTCGACTGCCGACTTGTCCACTTTCACCACCCGGAACGGCTCGCCGAACAGCCGGGCGGCGATGAAACGGGACTTGCTCGTGACGCCCGACTGCTCCCACTGCGAGAGGAAGCGGGCGTTCTCCCGGTCGTTCAGGTAAAGGACATGGCGGTGCTTCGCCGGGTCTGCGAGGGCGGGGCGACCGCCCTTGTTGGGTTTTCTTGTTTCCATACTTCTTTGGATTAAAAAATTACGACTTCGGAGTGATTTTTACCCCCGCAAGGGGCAAGGCGTTTTCAGGCACGGAAAACGGTTTTGTAGCATACAAAACACACCTTGCTATTTTCTGACGAAAATCGAAATCCGTCACGGACGGATTGGGGTTAGCGTGGAGCGGTAAGCCCTGCCGTTCACCAGCCCGTTTTTACACCTGCGCCCCCTGCGGTTCGTTACTCCGCTGCAAAGTAACGGTGATTTATAATGCTGTAAAATAGGCGGTTGGTGGACAAAACGGGACAGCGCAGGACAAATCGGGACAAGGTTTTCAGGGGACGTTTTTTCTCCCTTTTTTTGCATCGGATTTCAAGATTGAAAGCAAGATTGAAAGAAATATTCCAATCAGGAAAGAATGATTGAAAGCAGGATTTCAATAAAACGTGATTGCAGGATTTCAATATTTCAAGAAAGAATGAAAGCTGGAAAACAAGATTGAAATAAAACAGTCTTTCAATATTTCAAGATTGCAATATGGA
>ERZ1673753.3241-NODE-3241-length-10462-cov-5.879600_pt1 | contig 10462 bp, 8 predicted proteins | sample MGYA00580201_ERZ1673753 | MGnify/ENA primary metagenome ERZ1673753 (study PRJEB41218, sample SAMN15661747) | gut metagenome | host: Homo sapiens | place: Canada: London | collected 2015-08-20/2019-03-30 | study: EMG produced TPA metagenomics assembly of... | reverse complement strand
GAGGCAAAAGGATATACTCCGCTACCGTTTTTTTCAGGATCGGGGGAGATCACCGTACTCTTGTCGGAGGCATCGATGATTAAGGAGACGAGTGGGCTTATCGAGGAAATTTCGGTGAGACAGACGAATCGAGGCATATATTCCGGGGAAATGATTCCATCGGATCAACTGAGCTATTTGAGGAATACGCCTTTGGAGGAAAATATCAGTCTGCATTTGTGGTCGAAAGGAGAGTGGGAGTTCGATACGCTTTCTTCTTATATATTTGCGGGGAATAACCGGCAAATGAACGATCGTCTGTTTAAGCGAGAGCTGAAATCATGGATGCGTTTTAATAAGAATCATGTACGAGCTACATCGGACGGCCTGAGTTATGCGGTGTTCGGGGCGCCGAACCTTCCCCGTCTTATCTCAGAGACAATCATGGGAAGTGTCTTGAAAGCCGGCATACAAAATAGGGGAGACAAGAAGAAGCTGGACTCTTCTTCTCATTTAGCCTTGTTCGCCTTACGGATAAATACGCTACCGGAATGGTTTGCGCTAGGCCGGAGTTTGCAACGTTTTCTTTTGAGAGCTACGGAAAAGAATATCGCTTTCGCCTTTTTGAACCAGCCTTGTGAGGTGCGTGATCTTTCCGGTTTGCTGGCGAAAGACTTGTCTTTCACCAACGAGATTCCAGCCTTGATCCTCCGTCTGGGATACGCCAAGCGGAAAATGCCGTACTCACCTCGAAAGTCTTGGCGTGAGAGGCTGGTTCCGTAATGGTTAAGTCAGATAGCGAGTACCCTCGTTCATGCCAGCCTGCACGGGATATGCCAATACGAAACTGTTTGCCTGGAAGTATTTGTTGAGGTACTTGGGGATACGGGCCATGGCGGGAGCGTAGGAAAGTCCTTCCTTGCGGCTAAGGATAATCCACATCGTGTCGTCCGGTTTTATATCCCGGAAAACGATCAGGAAGTCATCCCAGTCGTTGAATTCGATATAACTGGCTTCTCCGCTTTTCTTGGCTAATAATTTCTTTAAGGCATTCAAGGTCGCTTCCGAACCGTAAAAGACTGTCGCTGCACCTGTGTTCTGGGTCACGTTTCGTAACCGGAAGATGATTTGGTTGAAACCGATTTCTTTTTCGGCCAATTCCGGGATGATGATCAGATGCCGTCTAACGGTAGAGATGGGTTGTGCGGGCTTGTATATGAATGTACTTACACTACTTTCCGCCAATACACTTTCCACGATATGGCCTAGGAAGGCCGCCGGTATATCTTTTTCCTTGTGCAATCCCACTACCAGATCTGTGATCTCCCGCTCTTTTACCACGCTGGCGATAGCATTCGATACGCTTAAGTCATATCTTAATAAATCTTTCATCCGGGTATCCGTGGCGGCAGCCGTATTGACTGCGGTCTGTAGAACCCTGCGGGATTGTTTTAACGCTTTCTCGTCTGAATGATGGTTATCTATCACTTTTAGGGCAAACAAGCCGTTCTTGTTTTGGGGAGATTTGATCGCCAAGCTGAGGTTGACCAGCTCTTCCACGGTCTCTTCATTGCTGACCGGTATCAAGATATGCTCTGATTCTTTTTTGTTTTCCTCCTTATCGGATATATCTTGGGCCGCTATGTTATGAGCGCCTTTTTGGGCGGCGAAAGAGGCGATGGTACAAGTGACAAGTATCATCAGGATCGTACCGTTCAACACGCTCTCATTTAATAACCGGATTGGTTCCCCATTAGCGTCTGTTCCGGTGATTACGTTATATCCGACCATCACGGCGGCCAATGTAGCGGCGGCTTGTGCGTTACTTAAGCCGAAAATAACGCTTCGCTGATCTGTGGACAGATGGAAAGTCTTTTGGGTCATCCAAGCGGCTATGTATTTGGCGGCCGTAGCTACGATAATCATGATAAGCCCTACTTTAATGGTCTCGAAACTGGTAAAGAACGTACGATAATCTATTAACATACCTACGCCCAACAAGAAGAATGGGATGAATATGGCATTTCCTACGAACTCGACACGATTCATCAAGGGTGAGCTTTGCGGGATAAGGCGATTTAGGGCTAGTCCGGATAAGAACGCCCCGATGATCGCCTCCATACCCGCTACCTGAGCTAGGAAAGATCCCAGAAATACCATCACCAGCACGAATATATACTGTGATATATTATCGTGTACATGCTTAAAGAACCAACGCCCAATGAAAGGGAAACCGAATAATACGATTAACGCGAATATCAAGATGGAAACCCCCAGACGAATCCAAAACATATCGTTGACCTGTCCGGTGGCCATGCCGACAATGATCGTTAGGACGAGCAATGCCAAGGTATCAGTGATCATCGTTCCTCCTACGGTGATACTGACAGCTTTGTTTTTGCTGATACCCAGTTTGCTGATAATCGGATAGGCGATCAATGTATGGGAGGCGAACATACTGGCGAGTAAAACGGAGGTCAATACGTTGAATCGCAGGACCCATATTCCGACAACCGTTCCTAGGATCATCGGAATGAGGAATGTGTACATGCCGAATGCTAGGCTTTTCGTACTATTTCTCTTAAAATCCGCCATATCGATTTCCAATCCGGCGAGAAACATGATATAAAGCAATCCCGCCGTCCCGGACAAGATAATGCTGCTATCCCGTAATACGAGATTAAAGCCGTGCGGTCCGATAATTGCGCCGGCAATGATCAGTCCAAGCAGGTGAGGGATTCTCAGCTTGTTTAATAAAAGGGGAGCGGCCAGGATAATTAAAAGAATCAAGAGAAATTTTAATACCGGGTCCGCTAAGGGCAATGTGAAATCTATTGTCGAGGCTAATACCATATGCGTAATTTTTTCGTTATAATTTGAAACAAAAATAATAAGAATTTGCGGAGATTGCAGCGTTTACGCCAACTTTGCATCTTCTTTTATAGATAACAATGAATGTGTGAGTTTTATAAGTTAAAGTATATGTAAATCTTGGGACATTAGCGTGAACCGATTATATTTGTACATACATTGCATTGAGTTTATTGTTATAAAACTAAAAAGCGTTTAAACCCTTTGCATAAAAGGGTGTCAAACATGAAAAGAGAAAAATATTTATTTAATGTAGAGGAGAAACAAATATGAAACCCATGAAATTAACATCTTTAGTGATGATGCTTCTGATCGCGTTTAGTGCCGCGGCTCAGGAGGAGTTCTTTGATGATGTGTATTTCTCTTCCAAAAACAAGAAAAAGAAAGAACAGGTTGAAGAGAAAAAGGTTGTTCAGCCGAAACAGGAGTCTAGGGCCCTGGTCGCTACAGCCAAGAGCCCAGCTTCTTCAGACAGCCGGGATGTGGATGAATATAACCGTCGTTATACATCAGTCGAGGTAGAGGAGCCTTATCGTGAGGATGATTCCGTTATCTATGAGGATAGCGATGAGAATGAGTCTTCTTCCGAGCGTCGTTCGGATACTGAATATACGGAACGTATCATTCGTTATCATTCGCCGAGTAAGATTACGATCGCCGGAGCGGATCAAGTCGATTTGTATCTGAGTGACGGATATTATGGTTACGGCTATGATACGGATTATTCGAACGGTAGCGCGAACGTGAATTTTAATATCAATGTCGGCAACGGCTGGGGCTCGCCTTGGTATACAGGTTGGTACGATCCTTGGTTCTATAGCTATAGCCCTTGGTGGACTTATTCATCTCGCTTCTACGGCCCGTCTTGGGGATTCGGCTGGGGCTGGGGAGGCTTTTATGCCGGCTATTATAGTCCGTGGTACGATCCATGGTATGGCCCGTCTTGGGGCTGGGGTGGAGGCTATTGGGGACATCATCACCATTACTATCCCGGTTACTACTCGACTCCAAGTAGACATTATTCAAACGGACGTTCCTCTTATCGAGATAATCGCTCTTATGCGAGTGGCAGAGGTTCCGGTTATACAGGTGGGCGGAGCAGTGGCTCTTCTTCCTTGAGAAATTCAGGATCGACTACAAGACCTTCGTCTTCAAGTTCATTGAGCAATGGACGTGCGGGATCTACCCGTAGGGAATCTGCTATATCCTCTGGTGCGGGACGTCGTTCCTCTTCTTCTGTTAGAAATTCGGCAACGACAAGAAGTAGCTCGGGCATACGTAATAGCTCGGCGAGAACAAGGATTTCCAGAAGTAGTTCTGGAGCCGCATCTTCTTCCGGACGTCAATATTCAGCTCCGGTAACACGTTCCTCTTCTAGGAGTAGTAGCGATTTCTCAAATAGTCGCTCTTCTTCCAGTCAATTTAGAAGTTCCTCTCCTTCTCGTAGTAGTTCGGTAGGTTCTTCTTCCGGTAGCTTCGGTGGAGGTCGTTCTAGTGGAGGCTCTGTTGGTGGCGGAGGTGGCCGTGCCGGTGGTGGTCGCAGGTAAAAGTGTTAGGTTGATAAAATTAGAGATACGATGAAAAGGATAGGAATTATAATGTCGGTGCTTGCCCTGTGTGGCGGCACCGCTTTTTCGCAGTCACAGTTGGATGCCTTTAAGTATTCCCAGACGGAGTTGAATGGTACGGCTCGTTATTTAGGAATGGGTGGTGCTTTTGGTGCGTTAGGTGGTGATATTTCCGCTATGAATACGAACCCGGCAGGCTTGGCGATTTATAAAAGCTCGGAGGTGGTTACGACATTGAGTTTGTCTTCGGCCTCGGCGAAGACCGATTGGCTTGGTTCGAAGGTGGATAACAGCCGTACGAAGGTGAGTTTCGATAATATCGCTTACGTAGGATATTTCCCGACAGCGAATGATGAGGGTATCGTGAGCTGGAACGTTGGTTTCTCTTATAATCGCTTGAAGAATTATAGCCGGAACTATACGATGGCTACAGGAGGTGATTTGAATACTTCTCTTTCTGATTATGTGGCCATGCGTGCGGCAGGAATGCCTAGCGGACTGTTAGGGGAGGATAAGGACTATAATCCTTATAACAATCAAGACTTGGGTGATTGGCTATCTATTCTAGGATACAATGCCGGTTATATGGATTCATATAACGATAATGATAAAGAGTATTATAGTGCGTTCGGAGATAATAATGCGGATGGGCAATGGAGTCCATATTTATTGCAAGGAGGTCAATTAAAAGTTTCAGAGCGAGGTTCCGTGGATCAATATGATTTGGCTTTCGGTATAAATATATCGGAACTTGTGATGCTTGGCGCTACGGTTGCGATTACGGATCTGAACTATCGATATCAGTCATCGTATGATGAGGAATTTACGAACGGCAATAATTTATACTTAGATAATTACTTGGATACGGATGGTACCGGGTATTCATTTAATGTGGGTGCTATCGTCCGTCCCGCCGATTTTCTTCGCTTGGGTGTGGCTTATAATTCACCTACGTGGTATAAGATGACAGATCGTTATTATGGTGAGGCCGGTTCTTATCTGACCTTTATGGATAAAGGGGAGATGAAAGAGCGTAAACTAGATGCCGCTACCCCTAATAATGCTTATTATGACTATGAATTCCGTTCTCCGGATAAATGGATCTTTAGTGCCGCCGCTATCTTGGGTACGACCGCTTTGATAAGCGTTGATTACGAGTTGATGAATTATAAGAATATGCGTATGTATCAAACGGATGGTAGCAGTAACGTGTATACTAACCAAGATATAACGGATAATTTCAAGTCAATGAATACGATCCGTGTAGGTGCGGAGGTAAAGGTTACTCCTCAATTTGCCGTAAGAGCAGGTGTCGCCTACAGCGATAGTCCGATCAAGGATAAACTGAAGAATGGAGAGAAAGAGGTCTTTACGGTTGGTACGATTCCTAATTATACGATCGATAAAGGGGTCATGAATTATACGGTAGGTATCGGTTATCGCTTCACCCCGAACTTCTATACGGACTTGGCTTGTGTATTCCGTACGCATAAGGAAGATGTTTATGCGTTCTCTAATATGTTTGCGGGAGATGATCCGAAACCATTCCTCGAAGCCCAACCCGCCACGATGAAAACAAACACGACTCGTGTAGCTTTGACATTGGGATACAAGTTCTAATATACATATATTTTAGATCAGTAAAGTCCCCTGTTCGTACGTTAAAGGTGCGGGCAGGGGACATTCTTTTTATAATTTGAAATAAAATGTTTGTTGGTTTAAAATATTTTTCGTTCTTTTGCTTCCATAAATAACATTGTATAACAGTTAAACCCCATCGCCTATAGCATAAACATTACTCGAATAAACTAAAAATGTGAAAGTAATGAAGACTTTAAAAATGATGACCGACGAGGAATTGGTTGTCCTTTATGCAGAAGGTAATAATGCCGCTTTCGATATTTTATTAAATCGATACAAAAGTAGCATTCATTCTTACATTTATTTCATAGTACGTAACAAAGAGCTTACGGAGGATATCTTTCAAGAGACCTTCGTGAAGGTTATCATGACTATAAAACAAGGTCGCTATACTGAGAACGGCAAGTTTAAGGCATGGATTACTCGTATTGCCCATAACTTGATTATCGATAATTTCCGTCAAGAACGTTGCGAAAACACGATCTCGAATGATGAGGTAGAAATCGACTTATTTAATAATATCAAGCTTTGCGATGGTACGATAGAGGATAATATCGTGCGCCATCAAGTATTGTCTGACGTGAAGAAATTGGTAAAGCATTTGCCGGATAACCAGCGTGAAGTGTTGGAGATGCGTTACTATCAAGACCTTAGTTTTAAGGAAATCGCCGATATCACGGGGGTTAGCATCAATACGGCCTTAGGGCGTATGCGTTACGCTATCTTGAATATGCGCCGTATGGCCGATGAGAACCGTATCGAGCTATCTATGGTGTAAAATAATTTTCTTTCCATGCAATAAGTCTTAGGTCCCTACGTTTTATTAGCAAACAAGATAAAAATAGAGGTGCCTATGAGGAAGCTTTCTACGCAATGCATGGATGATTTGGAGAAAAAAGTGAAAAGTGCCCCGGAGGCGAAAAGTTCGCCTCGGAAGCAAACGATGGATTTCTTGAAACAGTTTGCGAGGGCTTATCAAGCGGAACCGGCTGTACGTCCGGAGCTCTGCGGGTATGTGTTGAACTAAGAATTACGGAAAGAGAATCTATATTATTAGGTTCTCTTTCTTTTTTTGTGTACTTTTGTAAAAACAAAAGACAAGATTATGAAGCATTTGATAGCACCTTCCCTGCTTTCCGCTAATTTTCTGGATTTGCGGAAGGAGATGGAGATGATAAATAAAAGTGACGCCGATTGGTTGCATCTGGATATTATGGATGGGGTATTCGTGCCGAATATCTCGTTTGGTTTCCCGGTACTTAACGCATTAAAGCCTATATGCCAGAAGCCGATGGATGTGCACTTGATGATCGTGGAGCCCCAGAAGTTTATCCCCGAAGTGGCGGCTACGGGAGCCTATATGATGAACGTGCATTATGAGGCATGTTCCCATTTGCATCGGACGGTAGCGGCTATTAAGGAAACGGGCATGAAAGCGGGTGTCACCTTGAATCCGCATACGCCCATATGCTTATTGGAAGATATTATCCAAGATGTGGACATGGTTTTATTGATGTCCGTGAATCCGGGATTTGGTGGTCAACGTTTCATTGAGCATTCCGTAGATAAGGTGGCTCGTTTACGAGAAATGATAGACCGGAAGGGATTGAGTACTATGATCGAGGTAGATGGCGGGGTGAATTTAGAGACGGGGAAGCGCTTGGTTGACGCCGGTGCCAATGTGTTAGTCGCCGGTAACTTCGTATTCAAATCTCCAGATCCGATACAAACAATTAAAGACTTGAAAGCTTTGTAGAACACATTAATATATCACAAAACCTAACTATCATGATTGAGGAAATACAAAAGCGGCCTTTTGTACGGCCGCTTTTTTTATGGATAACCGGAATTTTATGCTATGCGTTTTTACCTGCCTCTTCGCTCCTATATGTTTTAGGGGTTTTATCTGCTTTGGTTTTTCTTTTTTTGGGGTTCTCGTGGGGGCAAGGGCATGCTGAGTTGCAATACGATTCCCGTTGGATATGGGGAGCTATAGTCTCCGTTTTGATTGTATGTTTGGCGGTTGAGGTCTGTTGGTATAGTGACCGGCGTATAGCGCTTGTAAATGAGCCTGCTTCTTCTTTAGATTTATTGGCTACCAAGGCTCAATATTCTTTGGTAAATACATTTGATCGTTTGCGTTTATCTGATGAGGAGAAATCTATTTTGGCTACATTGACATTGGGATATAAGAAAGCGATGAGTCGGGAAACGAAAAGGCGCTTCTCTTTGGCGGGCGTGTCTCATATATTAGCGGTGAGCGGTTTTCATGTTGCCGTGATTTGTGGATTCTTATCTTTCTTTTGCTCGTTTATGCCAAGATGGGGGATAGGACGTTGGGTTCGTTATATCATTCTGGTGGGAAGTCTTTGGGGGTTTGTCTTTATCACAGGATTAGCGCCCTCGGCGGTACGGGCAGCCTTGATGCTATCTTTATATTTAACAGGAAGGGCGCTTAGGCGTGTTACGGATGGATATAATACATTGGCCGCCGCCGCTTTCTGTATGCTGGCCTATAATCCGTATTATCTGTTTGATGTCGGTTTTCAGTTAAGCTATTTGGCTGTGTTTTTTATTTTATTCCTAGTGCCTCGTTTCAAGGAATGGATAGTGGTGAGAAATCCTTTGTTGGCCATGCCTTGGGAATGGATTACGGTGTCTATTGCTGCACAGATAGGTACTGCTTTGCTCTGTTTTTATTATTTTGGACAATTTTCGACAGTTTTCTTGTTTACGAATCTACCGGTCACTCTCTTGGCTATGTTTTTGATTCCTTTTGCCTTTTTGTGGTTAGGCTATCCGGTGGATTTCTATGGATATGACTGGATACAGAAGATCGTAGAAGGGCTGGTTCATGGCATGGTAAGGGTAGTGGACGTGTTTAGCGTTATGCCTTATGCGACGATTACGGGTCGTTTTAGCTTCTTTGAGATGCTAGGAGGTTATGGGTTTCTTGTTTTATGCTTGATATATATGAAGATACGGGAACCAAAAGTTTTGTTGGCCGCCTTAACCCTTTTGTTAATAATATCAGTAAAGATCCTTATTGAACTTTTTTTGATAGCCGGAAACTAAAAAAGTCGTACCTTTGGGGGTGAAAACAAAAAGATTATATGATCACTAAAATCATTCAAGAAGAGAAGATTCAGAAAGCCAAAAAATACGTAGAGAAAGGCGAGAGTTTTGTTATCGTGACGCATGTCTCACCAGACGGCGACGCATTAGGTTCATCCCTTGGTTTATATCATTTCCTATCCGCTTACGGTAAGGATAATGTAGCGGTAGTGGTACCGAATGCATTTCCCTCTTTTTATAGATGGATGCCGGGCGCTAAGGATGTCGTGATACATGAGAAATATCCGGATTTCGCCGAGAAATTGATCAAGGAAGCGGATGTTATTTTCTGCCTCGATTTCAATGAACCCAAACGTATCGAGAAACTGGCTCCGGCGGTGATCGCCTCAGAAGGCCGCAAGGTGATGATTGATCATCATTTGAACCCCGCGGATTTTTGCCGTGTGACGATGTCGTATCCGGAGATGTCTTCTACCAGTGAGATGATTTTCCGTTTTATTTGTCGTATGGGGATGTTCGATTTATTGAATCGGGATGCCGCCGCTTGTATCTATACGGGTATGATGACGGATACGGGATCGTTCACCTATAATTCGAATAAACCGGAGATTTATACGATCGTCAGCGAATTGATCAAGAAGGGGATTGATAAGGATTTGATCTATCGTAAGGTGAATCAGGTCTATTCCGAGTGTCGTTTACGTATGATGGGATATGTGTTGTATGAGAAGATGAGGGTCTATCCGGAACAACAGGCGGCTCTTATCACGTTATCGAAAGAGGAACTGGATCGTTTTCAGTACCAGACTGGAGATACGGAAGGTTTCGTGAACTTGCCGTTAAGCATAGAGAACGTAAGCTTTAGTGTCTTTATTCGTGAGGACAGCGATTACATAAAGGTATCGCTTCGCTCCGTGGGCGATTTTCCTTGCAATCAGTTTGCTTCTACTTATTTCAACGGAGGTGGACATAAAAATGCGTCCGGAGGTGAGTTCTATGGCTCTTTATCTGAGGCCGTAGCCGTGTTTGAGAAAGGTTTACAGGAATTTAATCCTAATAAATCAGAAGATTTAGGCAAACATGCGTAAGGTTTGACGAAGATTATTTACATTTGCGATTCATTCAATTAAAGACTAACAAATGAAGAAAGGTTTTAATATCCTGTTGATTCTGTGTGCCGCATTAGTTGCTATCTCTTGTAGCAAGACAAAGTCGTACACGGATATGTTGAAAGATGAGAAAAAGGCAATCGAGCGTTTTATCGATGATAAGGGCCTTGAGATCTTAGATGATTTTCCTGCTGATAGCGTATTTAAGGAAAATCAGTT
>ERZ1673753.3229-NODE-3229-length-10511-cov-3.964327_pt1 | contig 10511 bp, 6 predicted proteins | sample MGYA00580201_ERZ1673753 | MGnify/ENA primary metagenome ERZ1673753 (study PRJEB41218, sample SAMN15661747) | gut metagenome | host: Homo sapiens | place: Canada: London | collected 2015-08-20/2019-03-30 | study: EMG produced TPA metagenomics assembly of... | reverse complement strand
CCCCCCGCTTTGCCGTTTAATCGTACCGCATGATTATACAAACTCGGTTAACGTTTTTAAATATTAACTTAACCGACACCGCTTGAGGCGATTAAACTTAGCGGCCGGGACGCCGCGCTAATGAATTTAATCCGGAATACCGTCGGCATAAAAAATAAAGTTATCCCATATGCCGCTTTGAAAGGCAATTCCGAAACTAGTTTATCCAATTTATCCCGACAAAAGGCTTTACCTCGGCAGCAATCTGCAAAATCTGCGCCGGCTTTTATTTAAGGCGCAGCCGCATGCGCCCGATTAGGGCGAAGATGACAGTGAAAAAACGGAAAACGTTTCGGCTAAGGAGCGAAACTCCGCCTGAAACGATTATAATAAAAAATTACAGCGACGTTGGTCGCAATAAATAATCATAGCTTTTTTAGAAAAACAGCCTCTCGGCGTTTTTTCGTCTGAATAAAGGAGAATCAGAAATTGAATAAGACCAAAATAATGAGTAAAAAAAAGATTATCGTTTTTTCAATCATTATTTGCGTAGCGATAATAGCAACCTTTTACTTTTTAGGCTGCAATAAAAACAGCTTTACCGGCGATATCAACCTAAACGAAATCAGCGGACAGTCAAGCACCGTCAAGGCAAAGCCCGCAGACGGAAGCACTCCCGCCGATCACGCCCCCAACGACAATTTTTATTACGCTTTGGGCGATCTGATTAGCGCCGGAAGCTTTATAGGAGAATCCGAAGGCTCCTCCACCTCCCTCGGCGTAAAACAGGAAATAAAGGCGACCAGATACGTAAACGGCAATGAAGTTTACAAGCAGTCTCTTTCCCATTCCTCGTTTAAGTCAGTGGGCGTGGAAATGTTTATAAGCGGAAAAAATTACGTGCTGCGCGACGCCGACAAGCTTAACGGCGTACACGACGTAACGTGGCAAGACGCTCCCTACAAGGTAAGCGAGGAAGCGTTTATTGGAAAATTCGGCAGCGTTCCCAACAGCATAACCGGCTACATTCTTACGGACAACACCATCGTATCCGGCGAATATCTCGGCGAATCCGACGGCGTTTACGCGTTCCGGTACGAGCTGGATAAAACTTTGGCAACCGCCAAAATACGGTTGGAAATGCGCACCATGGCAGGCACGAAAACCTTACCTAACTTTGAAAAAGCCGTGCTGACCGTTTATATGACCTCCGACTGGCGGATTATAAAGACGGAAACCGACTGCACTTACCAGGTGGATATGCTTGGCGGCGTAACCTGCAACGAATCGCTGACCGAAAACTTTACGGCCGTGGGCGAAGGCTCGGAAATACCTAACGCGGAGTTCTTCAGGCCATATCTGGACGCGGAAATCACCGACGTCGAGGACGAAGAGCCGGACGCGCTTTACTATCTGACAAACGGCTTTAACGAATATATGACGGGAAAACCGCTGGACGTCAGCATAGAATTAGACGGACCGGTCAAGGCCTCCGGCCGCGCCAGTATAGATATAAATATCAACGATTTGGCCGCTATCAAAGCGCGCGTTATGCTGGACAGCATTAAAATAGGCGACGCCGAAATAAACGATTTATTTATAGGTTACGCCGGCGAATCCGCATATATAGGTTATCAGGACCTGAAAGCGAAAATTTCGATAAAAGACCTGACGGCCGCTCTCAATACGCTTATCCCCGTATTTACGGGAGAAACCGATTTCGATATAGATTCTCTGCTGTCGTTTGATCCGCAGACCTTGCTGACAAACGCTACGCTTACTCGCGCAAACGGCTTTGCAACGGTAAATCTGCCGCTGAGCCTTGGCGGACTCAACGCCGATATCCGGCTTAATTTTACCGACGGAGAAACAATCGGCTTTACTAGCATAACCGCCGACGTAAACGGACTGACAGCTGCCGTAACGCCGGCTGAAATACCTGCGCTGCCAGAAACCGACGACAGCTTCAGAGATATTTCCGGTCTGCTGGACATAATCGACGAAAACGGCAATTTATGTCTTAAGCTGGACGCGGCGGGGCTTACCGCCGTCGCAAACGTCAATTTACGCACAATGGAAGCGGACGCCGTCTGCGGAGATTTAAAAATAAAATTCACCGACGGAACGGTTTACATAAGCTACCAGGATCTGAAAATCAAAGCTGCGATAGACGAGCTGCCCGCAGTCGTCGATCGCTTAGCCCCGCTGTTTGGCGGAGCCGATATGCTGAGCATGCTTAACGGTATCGACACAGAAGCGCTGCTAAGCGAGTTTATCGGCGGATTAAGCGCGGCGGAACAGGACGGAGTTCTGTCGCTGGGCTCCTCCGTTGCGGGAATGAGCGTAGCGGTAAATCTACGCGCAGACGATAACGCCTACGGCTTTAAAAACATCGAGCTAACCGCGGACGGCTTTAAAGCTACGGCCGAAAGCGCCGACCGCTCTCAGCTGAACGCAATCGATAAAAGCGAGCTCGGCGACTTTAAAAACGCGCTGTCGCTTTTCAGTCTCATAGACGAAAATTACGAAATCAATCTCTCCGCAGAGCTTACTTTTGGCGGAGAAGCAATCTCCGCCGATATCTGTATTAACCTCGAGGAGCTTTCGGTCACGGCGGCAGCAAGCCTTTACGGCAAACCGCTTGCGCTGAGATACGCGGACAACAGAATTTACTTGAGCTGGCTGGGCCTTAAAGCCTACGCCGACGCGGACGATATCGCCGCGGCAGCAGATTTTCTGTCCCCTCTGCTCGGCGGAATAAATCTATCCGAATTCAAATTGGATTTGACCGAAGCGCTTGACTCGCTGACCGCGGTTTCCGCGGAAAACGGCGTAGAGCTTTCCGTTTCGCTTGGCGGAATAAGCGTTGCCGCGCTGCTGGGATACGACGGAGACAATCTTAAGCTTGAAAAAATCAATCTGGATTCCGACGGCCTTGCCGCTGCCGTCGTACCCTCGGAAAAAGGTGATTACTCCGTTTTTAACGACGTTTCGGACTTTTACGACGTTATGTCGCTGCTGAGCTTAATCGATTCTCAAGGAAATATTGCGCTGGACCTCGCCGTCGGAAAGGTTAACGCGGCGCTGAACTTCAATTTGTTCGATATGCAACTGCGCGCATCGGCGCTAGGAGCGGAAATACTTGCAGACTTTAACTCCGGAAAAATTTACGCGGTTTACAATGAGCTTCGCGTTGCGGTAAATCTGGCCGACGCGGGAAAAATTGCCGATAAGCTGTCGCCTCTATTAAGCAAGCTTTTACCCGCGGGAATAACGGCAATCGATTTAAACGGACTTGGCAATATCGATATCGAATCGTTGCTGTCTTCGATTACCGTCAGCGACGACAAGGAAAACAGCCGGCTTACAATAAGCCTGCCGATAGGCGGCTTGACCGTAAACGCTGTTTTAAATACGTCGGGCAATCAGCTTGCGCTTACGTGCATAAGTGCGGAAATAGGCGGCGTTGAGCTTAACGTCCGTCCCGGAGATAAAAAGAACTTCTCGGACCTTGATCTGACTGCCGATTACATTGACCTCAAGGCTCTATGCGACATTATCGACGAAAACGGAGAAATCAACCTCACGGCGGCGATGACGCTCAACGGCTTTGCGGCGGATGCGGACGTATGCGTAAAACTAAGCGACCTTACCGTTCTGGTCAGAACCGAAATTACGGAAAGCCGCTTTACGCCAAAATTGCGGGCGGTACGATATACGCTTCTTTCGGCGGACTTAACGTTTATCTCGATACCGCAGACATTGAAAAGCTGACCGGCCTTTTGAAACCGCTTTTGCAGGACGCATTAGACAAAATATCCTCGCTTGAAATAAATGCGGACGATATACTCGCCTCTATTACCGCACAGTATTCCGAATCCGGCGCGGTTGTAGGCGTTTCGGTCGCAGGCTTTGATATCAACGTAACGTTTGCCAAAAACGTCGGATACAGCTTAAGCTCCGTTACGGCAATCGGCGGCGGAATAACGCTCTATGCAAGCCCTGCCTCCTCAAAAGCCGACTACTCCCCCGTAACCGACACGCAAGGCTTTTATAACGCCGCGACCGTTGCGGACATCATAGACGAGGACGGCAATATTTCTATGACGCTAGACGCCGCCGGAGTTCAGGCGGACTTAACCTTCAATCTGTTCTCCAAGCGGCTTAACGTATCCGTCGCCGGCGCGCTGATTACTGCCGATTTCAATACCGGTAAAATTTATGCAGCCTACGGCGGCGCGCGCATTACGATGAACTTAAGCGATGTCGAATATATCTTAAATAAGCTTGCGCCTCTTTTAGATAAGCTTCTGCCCGGAGACGGAGCGCTTGGCTCGATTGATGCGGACGCTTTTAAAAATATCGACATCGAAAGTATTATCTCGTCGTTAAAAGCCGTTGAGGAAAACGGAAAGCTTAAGCTTACCGTCCATATTGCCGGCATCAACGCTGAGCTTGTATTCGATACGCAGGACGGAAATTTACGGTTTATAAGCGCGGCTGTCGATATCGGCGGCTCAGTTATCTCGGCCGCACCCTCAGATAAGCTGACCGAAGACCTTGACTTAACGGAAAGCTATACGGATCTGAAGCAAATCGTCGATATATACGGAGATACGCTTGTCGGCCTTGTAACCGCGCAAAATATTTCGTTGAATATTGCGGGCGTCGTAAAATCCGGCGATACCGTTTACACCGTTGAAAAGGGAAGCATTGTCGTCGGCGGAATAGGCGGAGAGACCAAAATAAACTCAGAGTTTTCCGTTACGGCCGTTACGACCGCGGCAGACGGCAATACCGTTTCCAAAAGCAATAATATAAGAATAGTGTACGACGTGCTTTCAAAGCAAGCGTACCTTAATTACAACGGCATCGAGGGCATTTTTACCACCGAAAAGCTGGACGAAACTTTAGGCCTGTTAAAACAAATATACGATAATATTCCTGAGCTTCAGGAGCTTATAAACGGAATTATACCGGTGCCGGAGGACGGCAAGCTGCCCGAATTCACCTTTGATTTTTCCTCGCTTATAAACGCGCTGACGCTTGACGAAAACGGCAGCCTGATACTTGACGTCAACGGCAAATCCGCACAGGCTTCCCTGCCCGCCTCCGTTAACGTAATACTAAGCGCGGCCGACGGCAGCCTCAAGCTGGAAATACCCGAATTTACCGCGGGCAGCTATACCGTAGCGTTTTCAGCCGACGCAGCTTTCGTAACGGACGGCGACGTCGCCGGCAGCTTCGATTACACGCCCGGCGCAAATTCAAGCGATTTCTCCTCCGTCAATATGCTGCTTAAAACCTTTGCCAACACGTCGGTATTCCGTAATTTCAAGCTCTCGGGCAAAATCGATCTTTCGCTGCTGGGATTTATAGATATAAAGGATAAGGTAACGCTGGATATATCCATAGACGTCGTAAACGGCAAAACATACGTTGAAGCGGCTCTGAAGCGCGATTACGTGCTTTCGGCATGGAAGGATTACGACGGTACCGCGACGCTGTATTACGACGGCTCCGCTGAAATGTTCTATATCAAGAATATTTACCGCACCCGCAAGCTTGGCTTCTTTGAATACATATATACTACGCATGAAGAATACACGAGCTATACAACCGCTCAGTTTACTGACAATATCGTGGATATTCTGCTTGGCATGATAAGGTTAAGCGATTTATACGAAAATATGATCCGCGACGCAATGAATAAAGAAGGATCCGGAGGATCGGCCGCCGCCATAGAGGACGTATTCAAAAAATATTCGTATAACGGCGCTGATAAATTTACGCTTAATCTGAATATGTCCAAGCTTACGGACGACGCGATCGGCGATTTGGCCTTGGATATATTCCACACCGCAGACGAGCAGCTGAAATCGCTGGCCCTTAACACTACCGTCAAAAGCTTGCTGCAAATCGACTTCAGCGCAACGCTTGTAGATAATAACGACAACGGAACCATAGCGACCATACAAAATGAATTAAATGCGCATAATTATACCCCGTACGCGGTCTGATAATGCGCTGTCCCATGCTTGGGGATTCGCAACGCTATTACGTTGATAATCTTATACATCTGATTTATTGCCGATATTATCTAAATATATTAGAGCGCGCCGTTCAGACGGCAGGCAAACGCATTAAACTGAGCTAAATATTCGGCACAGCTCTTGTTAACGGAGTTTAAGCCTGTCAAACGGAAACCTCCTTCGCTTTACCTATCAGGTATCGGCCGCAAAATTACGCGTAAAAGCCGGCCTCAAATGAGGACCGGCTTTTTTATGCAAAACTGCTGTCGGCTGAATAAACAGCTTGTTTAAAATACAATATTGCGCTATAGAATTCTGTCCGGACTGCGCAGGGATAAAAGGGACTGCGCTTAAAAGATAAGTTATAATAAAAACAGTCTTGCCGTATCTCATTTTGCAAACATATGCAAGCGGGCTGTTTAATGCCGCCGGTTTACGCGCTTTACGCATATCCGCTCACCTTATCCAACGTATCGATAAAAAAATATTACAAGAATTATAACGTCAAGCGGCGCACATTTTACATCGACAGATATCGCGCTTGCCGTTCATTAAAAAGACTAAATATCATCAACCTCGTCCGTAAGCTCCTCAAAAGTAACGTGCAAAATATTTACAAGACGAATTATATTATATAAGGTCGGCTCTACCTTATCTCTTTCCCATTCGCTGATGCGCGGTTGAGACGTGCCAAGCTTTTCGGCAAGCTCCTGTTGATTCATGTTGTTCTGCTCTCGCAGGAGCTTAAGATTTTGTCCAAAACTTTTCATAAGCTTATTTTACAAAATCCCGAAACGCTATTTATCGTTTATACTATAATTAGCATTTTTTACGTGCTTTTGCCACTACAACCCGGCAATATTGAAAGCTGTTTAAAGCTGATAATGTAAAGCATAATCGAATTGTCAATCAGCCTGCGCGGTTTTATAAATAAAAAACGGAAGCGCCGGGCTTCCGAATATTACATAACAGTCAAGCTGTAAGTTGATAAAAATTTTCCGAAAACTTATAAATCTATTAACAAACGCCTTTGTCTAACCGACTATTCTCTTTGACAAGCTTATCGCAACGCGCCTGACAACAACGTATTTTCTACGCGGCGAAACAATCAAAGCCGCTTTTTAACTGCGGTAAAAATTCTTTCGGCAATTTCCCGCATACCCTTATCGCCCGGATGCGCAGCCACTCCGGCATGAGTAAATTTACCATACGCCTTGTTTTCCGGATCTGCGTCCAAATCGCTGAGCGATACAAGATATGCGTCTTCAAACCGGCTCAGCTCAGTAACGGTTTCATCAAAGACGCGGTGCGGCCAAAAGCAAGTGGAATACACGACTGCGCAGCCTTTTTTGCAGACGTATCCCACGAAATCCGAGAGACAGCGCTTAAGATAATCCTTATTTACGTCCAGCTTTATATTTTCGCCTAATTTAAATATCAGGATATCCGGAGCAAATTCTCTTTCCTGTCCGTAATCTTTTACGCAAAAGCTGCCGTTGTTAATCGCTACCTCCATACCCGAAAGCTGAACTACCATTATATCCGCCGGCGTCTGCGACGTTATTTTGCGTACAAGAATGTGCACGTAATCGTTTTCGGCGCAGCTTGCCGCCATACCGCAAGAGTTTATCCAATCGATGCTCTCCTTCGGAGCATGATAAGTGATGGAATTGCCGACAATCAAAATCTTTTTGTCAGCTTTTTCGTTTCCGTAATAAAAAACGTTGCTTTTTTCTTTGGTTTGCCTTTCAGCCGAAACCGTATTTTCCTTAATTCCCATAAAAATCTCCTTAATTAAACAATGGATTACAGCCTCAATTTTGCTGCCGTACGTCAAGGCCTTATTAAATTATCTTTTGCGCGATAACGCTTTTATCGGTAGATAAATAACCGATTCTCTTACGGACAAATGCCGCCTTTGACGTTTGTTTTGCAGACATTGAATAACTTTAAACATATGCAACAGCCTGCGGAATTCTCTAAATACGGCGGACGATACGCAAAAATTAAAGATTACAGCTTTCATACTTGACGCTTAGTCTATACGTAACTGTGCGCAAGCAATCAGCAATCTGCCGTTTTGCTTTAAGTCTCAAGCCTATCTTTCCGTCAAAGCATCTGCCGCGGAAAACGCTAACCGACCGCCCTACGCTTGCTGTAAACATAATGCCGTCTGTATTTCACTGTAAATCATCTGCCGCGGATAACGCCAACCAACCGCCCTACGCTTGCCGTAAACATAATGCCGTCTGTATTTTCCTGTCAATCATCTGCTGCGAAAACGCCAACGCAACTTTAAATTAAAAAAGCCTGTTAACCGAAAAGGAAACAAGCATTTTGTTTATAAATTAAATTAACTCGATTACGGCCGCTTCGGCGCTGTCGCCGCGGCGTGCGCCCAGCTTAAGGACGCGCGTATAGCCGCCCATCTGTCCTTTTTCCTTTCCGCGCTGTGCGTACTTGGGAGCGTACTCGTTGAAAATCTTTTCAACCAGCGGATGACGGATATTTTCGGTGCGTGCTATAAAATTCGCCTTGGTCTCGTTTTCCTTTCTCTGCTCCTGGAGATCGTAAACCTTAGCCATGATCTTGCGGCGCGCAGCCAGCTTTTTGGCTCCGTCGTTTATAAGCTCGACCTTGATATCCTGTCCCTTATTGTTTTTACGGGTTTCGATTTTCTTTACCGTATCGGTATAGGTATTGATAGCAAGCGTGAGGATTTTTTCGGCAAGCTTGGAAACTTCCTTAGCCCTTGCGTAGGTCGTTTCGATCTTACCGTTCCACAGTAGCTCCGATACCTGATTTCTCAGCAGCGCCTCTCTCTGGTCGGTAGGTCTGCCTAATTTTCTTTGTAATGCCATAATATCCTCCTAATCTTCGTTGCTCTTTAAGTCGAGACCGTAGCTGCGAAGCTTGGCGATAACCTCGTCAAGCGACTTTCTACCAAGGTTTCTGACTTTTAGCATATCGTCTTCGCTTTTTTTGGTCAAATCCTCGACAGTATGAATTCCCGCGCGCTTAAGACAGTTGTAGCTGCGAACGGAAAGATCCATTTCCTCGATGCTCATTTCCAAAATCTTAGTATGTTTATCGCCTTCGTTGCTGACTAAAATCGTCGTTCCGCTGAAAGTGTCGCTTAAGTCGACGAACAGTCTGATATGCTCGCAGATGGCCTTTGCAGCCAGACTTAACACTTCCTTTGCGGACAGAGAGCCGTCCGTTTTAACCTCGAGAATAAGCTTATCGTAATCGATGCTCTGTCCGACGCGGGTAGACTCGACGCTGTAGCTGGCCGCCTTTACCGGCGTAAAGATAGAGTCGATCGGAATATAACCTATGGGTTTTGACGAATCCTTGTTGTTAGCCGCGACAACATAGCCTCTTCCGCTGCCTACCGTCATTTCGATATTGAGAACTCCGCCCTCGTCGATAGTGCAAATATACATATCGGGATTCAGAATAGTAATTTCGGGATCGCGCTCTATATCTGCCGCGGTAACTATTCCCGGCGTTTTTCTCTCGATTTTAAGCGTCTTTTTAAGCGATTTATCTGCATACTCGGCCTTCAGGTTCAAGCCCTTAAGGTTAAGTATGATTTCCGCAACGTCTTCCTTAACGCCGGGAATTGTGGAGAATTCGTGAGAGATGCCCTCGATATTGATGCCGACCACAGCCGTACCGGGAAGAGCCGATAATAGAACGCGCCTTAATGCGTTACCGAGCGTAATTCCGTATCCGCGCTCGAGAGGCTCGACAATAAACTTGCCGGTTCTGTTATCCGCGCTTTCCTCCAGTGTGATTCTTGGCGTTTCGATTTCCATCATATTTAATATAATCTCCTTGACTTTTTTACCTTAGAGGCAGCCGTTATTACTTAGAATACAACTCTATGATAAGCTGCTCGTTGATGTTAAGGTCGATATCCTCGCGCTTGGGATTGTCGATAATCTTGCCCGTAAAGGACTCGGTATCGAATTCCACCCATCTGGGCATAACGATTTTAGCGCCGCGAAGCTCCTTAAACAGAGCGTTATCCTTTTTGCTCTCCTTTACGGCTATAACGTCGCCCGTTTTAACCTCGTAACTGGGTATATCCACGTCCTTGCCGTTGACGGTTATATGGCCGTGATTTACAATCTGACGGCTCTGCGCACGGCTGGAGCCGATACCCATGCGGTAAACAACGTTATCAAGACGTCTTTCGATAAGAGCCAGCATGTTTTCGCCGGTGACGCCGCGCATACGCTCGGCCTCCTCGTAATACTCGCGGAACTGCTTTTCAAGCAATCCGTAGGCGCGCTTGACCTTCTGCTTCTCACGAAGCTGAATGTTGTATTCCGAAGCTTTTTTTCTCGTAACACCGTGCATGCCGGGGGCTACGGGACGTTTTTCCATTGCGCACTTTTTGGAAGTGCAGCGCTCGCCCTTTAAGAACAGCTTTGCGCCTTCGCGTCTGCAAAGCTTGCAGACCGCGCCGGTATATCTGGCCATATATCTTTT
>ERZ1673753.3222-NODE-3222-length-10552-cov-6.426217_pt1 | contig 10552 bp, 7 predicted proteins | sample MGYA00580201_ERZ1673753 | MGnify/ENA primary metagenome ERZ1673753 (study PRJEB41218, sample SAMN15661747) | gut metagenome | host: Homo sapiens | place: Canada: London | collected 2015-08-20/2019-03-30 | study: EMG produced TPA metagenomics assembly of... | reverse complement strand
ATATCGCGGAGCTGCTCGGTCGAGAGGTTATCGACCGGGTTATCGTCGTTCACGATGACCGCGATACCGTCGTGGGCAATTACGATGGGGGTCAGGCCCAGATCCTGTTCGTCGGCATTGAGCCCACGGGAGGAGCTGGCGATATCGGCCGTTCCGGCGCTGACGGCCTCGATGCCAGCGGAAGAACCCAAACCGGAAACGAGCACGTCGATGCCGGTCTCCTCCTTAAAGCCCTCGGCCGCAATCTCGGCGATAGGAAGGCAGGTCGTGGAGCCAGCGACGGTAATGGAAGAGGTAGAAGATCCCGAAGAACAGGCACACAGCGTAAGTGTAAGCACAGCGGCGCTCAGGACCGATACGATCTTTCTCATAGCATCACGCCGATCGCAGCATGGCGCCCACAGGTGCCGTCCTCGTTACGGTAGGAATAAAAGCGGTCGTTCTGACGCACGGTCGAAAGCTGGGTATCCACGATATCATCCGCGTCGACACCGACATCTACCAGCGCCTCGCGAATGGCAGCGGAAAGATCGAGCATGCGAGAGGTACTCGCATCGATGCAAGAGAACTCGGCGGCAAAGCGATCCATGAGTTCCTGGGATACCTCATATTCGTCACCCAGGATATGGGGCCCAATATAGGCAGAGATGTCCTCCGGCGTGCAGTCAGCCACCTCGCAGAGTGCTTGGCTGGCCTTGGCGGAAATGCGCGCAATCGTGCCCTTCCAGCCAGAATGCACCACGGCAAAGCCGTTGGGAGCCACCAGCACCACGGGAACACAATCGGCAAAGCAGAGCATCACGGGCACCTCATGGGCCGTACAGACGATGGCATCGCAGCCCTCTGCAATCTGTTCGCGAATGTTCTCGAGATCGTCGGCGCCGTTCGAGGTCACCGTCACGACATGGTCGCCGTGCACCTGATTGGGAACAAGCAGATTATGCTCGCACTCAGCGGCGCCCATGGCTTCGAGCGCTCGACGACGATTTTCTTGAACAGCAAAGGGGTCATCGCCTACATGCGAGCCCAGGTTGAGCGAGGAGTACGCATCTTCGGAAACGCCACCGGTGCGCTCGGTAAAGGCAAAGCGAACATCGAGCGTCGCGCCCTCTACCAACGTAACTCCATCATGGTCGACACGCGAAACGTTGTCCGCACGTGCTGCCATACTAAAGCCTCCTATTACAACAAGTACCGCGGCGTCGCCGCGCAGTCCGTGTTTATACGACTGTCATACTTCTTTAAAAGGATACCCGCAGCGGTAGGGACCAAACGTAAAGGGAACGTAAGGAGATTGGAGGCTTTCGTTTACAAACGAGAAACAAAAAGGGCGCATCCATACGGACGCGCCCCTGTGCAAAACAATGCGAAGAACGACTTAGAAGCTGCCGCGCTTGAGGAAGTCGGGAAGCTCAAACTGATCGTTGCCAAAGTTGGGCAGCTCGGTACCGCCGACGTTGCGAGTCGGGGCAGCCTGAGCGGGGCTGGCAGCCGGAGCGGTGCGCTGCGGCTCAGCGGAAGCAGCGGCCTTGCTCTGGGACTGCTGAGCAGCGAAGAGCTCGTCCTGACGGTTGACGTTGGAGTCGGAGAAGCCCGTAGCGATGACGGTGATACGCACCTGATCGCCCAGGGACTCGTCGACAACGGTACCGAAGATGATGTTGGCCTCGGGGTCGACGGCGTTGGCGACAACGTCGGCGGCGTCGCTGATCTCCTGGATGCCCAGGTCCTTGGAACCGGCGATGGAGAGCAGCACGCGCGTGGCACCATCGATGGAGCTCTCGAGCAGCGGGCTGGAGATGGCCTGCTGGGCAGCGTCGACGGCACGGGTGTCCCCAGAAGAGGTACCGATACCCATCATGGCGGTACCGGCCTGCTTCATGATGGTCTTAACATCGGCGAAGTCCAGGTTGATGATACCGGGGACGGTGATGAGGTCGGTGATGCCCTGGGTGCCCTGGGAAAGGACGCCATCGGCAATCGCGAAGGCCTCGAGCATGGTGGTCTTCTTCTCGGCGATGTCGAGCAGCTTATCGTTAGGGATGACGATCATGGTGTCGACGCAATCGGAGAGGGTCTTAATGCCCTCCTCGGCGCTCTTCTTGCGCTTGCGGCCCTCGAAGGTGAAGGGCTTGGTCACGACGGCGACGGTCAGCGCACCGACCTCGTTCATCGCGATATCGGCAACGATGGGAGCAGCGCCGGTACCGGTGCCACCGCCCTCGCCGCAGGTGATGAACACCATGTCGGCACCAGCGAGCGCCTCGGCAATGTCGTCGCGGGACTCATCGGCAGCCTTGCGGCCAACCTCGGGGTTGGCGCCGGCGCCCAGGCCGCGGGTAAGGTCGGTGCCGATGTGCACCTTGATATCGGCATCAGAGATCGCGAGTGCCTGAGCATCGGTGTTGATGGCAACAAACTCGACGCCGCGGATGCCCTCTTCGATCATTCGATTGACCGCGTTGGTACCGCCGCCGCCGACGCCGACCACCTTAATGACGGCAAGGTAGTTGTTGATCTCTGTCTCGTGCATGTCGGTCCTCCGAACAAAGGTTATAGCCATAGCATGGGTCGACCCCTGCGCACATTAACCTTCAGGTTGAAAGTAAATGCAAAGGTAAACCGTATTATGTTTGCACATTATGAACGTATCAGTCAAATAATTGACCGTGAAAACCAAACAAACCAGATAAACGGCGTGGTATGGCCCCTCAACAAAGCATCAACCAGCGCTACGAGGTCGGAGCGTTCCTAAATGTATAGTTACCCGGAGAGCGCACATTGATATACGTTACGCCCTCTACCTGCGAAAGCAACTTGGTGACTACGCGTTCTTTCTTGGCGATATCGTTCGAATCGCCCAGCGACACCTCAATGCCGTTATTGAGGTTTGCCGAGATGGCTTCGACCGAAGGCGTGGAAATATCCTTGACTTGTCCCAAGAACTCGCTCGAAAAACCACGCACATAATCCAGGCCGGCCTTAACGGCTTTGGAGTTCACCGCCTGGCCGGAAACCGGAGCGACATCCGCCGAGACATCAGTCAACAGCACCGCGCCATAATGCTTAGCGAGCGCCAGCGCGGCATCAATGCCGGTCAAGGTATTTGAGCCCTGCCCTGTCGTGATGACGTTGCCCTGGTCGTCCACTTCGACCGACGTCGACAGCGGGGCGATCCAGGTGTCATCATCCCCGATGGCCCAGGCAAGGTCATCGGAGCTGATATAGGCAATTGCGATGACCTTGCGCTCCATAGGCGTAATGATGAGCGTATGCGGGAACTGACGCTGGACATCCACGCCCGAGACCCACGGGTTCTGCTTGAGATCCTCGGTAATCTGGTCGGGATCGACGTTAAAAAGCGACGTTCCCTCGGGCAAATCGATCAGCTGGATAGCATCGTGCTTCGCCACATGCTCGCTGCCTTGAATCTGAATATCAGTGGCGGTAAACAATCCAGAGTTGATCACCACGATGGCAACGACGACGAGCACGGCCAAGGCGGTCAGAACGCCGCCCACGATTTTGCCTTTGCCTGCAACGACAGAAGCGGCGTCTGATGTTTTATTTACCATCGCCCCAAGTGAAGACAACGGGTTGACGCTTTTTTTACCCGAAGGCTTCTTGGCGGTAGCCGGCACCGATGTCAGCGAGCGCGGTTTCGATGCGCCCAGCGTGCGACCTGGACGCGGCGCTTTAGTTCCCGTCGAGGGCTTAGGAGTTGCCATGGGACGGGCAGGTTTGGCGCCCATAACAGGCTTTGACGTCACCGAGGGACGCGAGGACTTTTTTGCGGCCGGACGATTACCGAGCTGCGAGCCGACAACCGGACGACTGGTCTGTCGAGCATGCCCGACAGACTTAGAGTGCGCGACGGTATTGCGTTGAGGTTTGGCAGGCGCGCCGGAACGCCCTCCGGCGCGGCGGAAGGTGGGTTTCGATGCTCTAGAAGCCGAGGAATTTAACTTCCGGTCTGAGCTCGATGCCATACGCCTCCCTCACCTTTCCGTGCACATGTCTGATAACCGCGGCAACGTCATCGGCCGAGGCAGTTCCGTTATTAACGATAAAATTAGCGTGAACGGGCGAAACTTCCGCGCCGCCAATCGAAAAACCCTTTAATCCACAATCCTCGATAAGCTTGCCCACACTCGCATCGGGCGGGTTACGAAAGACCGACCCGCAGGATGCGCGACCCATGGGCTGCGTACGCTTGCGCCTCGTCAGGTACCGTTCCATGCGCTCGCGAATGTCGGCCTTGGGCGCCGGTTTAAGCTTGAGCACGCACTCGAGGATGATCTCATTGCGGGGAAGGCTACATTCGCGGTAGCCCCAAGTGATCTCGGACCCCGCATAATGCTTGATACCGGATGCCGGGTCAAACGTTACGACATCCTCAACCAGCGAGCCAATCCACTCGGTCCGTGTGCCGGCATTCATAGATATCGCACCGCCGACCGAGCCAGGGATGCCAACGGCAAACTCAAGGCCCGAGAGGCTACGCGACAGGGCATCGTTGACCAGGCGCGCAAACATCACGCCCGCACCGACCGTCAGCGTACAACCGTCATCGGCAACAACCGTGCGCTGAAACTCACGTCCGAGCGAAATGACGGCGCCGCGATAACCGCCATCGGCAACCAGCAGATTGGAGCCCTTGCCTATGATGACCCACGGCACCTGCTCGCGATCGAGCACCGCCACGGCGCGGCGAAGGGCATGATAGCTATGGCACGTCACAAAGAGGTCGGCCTTGCCGCCGATACGATAGCTCGTATGACGCGCAAGGCGCTCGTCCTCAATCACATCCGTGTCGATCATGCCCGAGAGCGCCATGACGGCGTTAAACAGACCCATTAGACTTAAGCGTCTTTCTTGGCAGTCAGATACTCAATGAACTCGGGACCGACGGTCGTAACGTCACCGGCACCCATGGTGAGCAGCAGGTCGCCCTCGCCCACCATCTGCTCGAGCTCCTGATTAAGCTCAAGACGGCTGGAACAGTACACGACCTCCTTGCCAGGATGCTTGGCGCGCACGGTATCGGCGAGCATCTTAGAGGTGACACCCGGAATGGGCATCTCGCCAGCCGAGAACACATCAATCAGCAGCAGTTTATCGGCATTGGCAAATGCATCGGCAAAGTCGTCGCACAGGGCCTGCAGGCGCGAATAGCGGTGCGGCTGGAACACGACGTCGACGTGCTTGTAGCCCAGCGACGAAGCGGCAGCGAGCGTCGCCTTGATCTCGGTGGGGTGATGGCCGTAATCATCGACCACGGTGATGCCATCGATATCGCCCACGTGGGTAAAGCGACGGCGGACGCCCTCAAAGCTCGAGAGCGCCTTGGCGGCGGCGTCGATATCAAGGCCCAGGACATGTGCGACGGTGAGCACCGCCGTGGCGTTGAGCATGTTGTGGCGACCGGGATTGCTCTTGATCTCCACAGCATGCTCAGTGCCGTCCTCAAAGCGAACGATAAAGTCACTCTGGATGCCCTTAACATCCGGGTGCATGCAGACGATGTCGTTGCTCTCGGCAAAGCCGTAGGAAAGCACGTGACGGCCCGTCGACTTGGCGAGCTCGACCAGATGCGGGTCCTCGCCGCAGACGATGACAGTGCCGTCCTCGCCCACCAGGCTCATGAATTTGGCGAAAGTCGCCTCGATCTCCTCGATACCCGAGTAGTGATCGAGGTGGTCGGCCTCGACGTTGGTCACGATGACTACGTTGGGGTTCAGGAACAGGAAGGAGCTGTCGGACTCGTCGGCCTCGGCGACAAAGTAGTCGCCCGAGCCGTTCTTGCCGTTCGTGTCATAGCCCTCGACGATGCCGCCGATCAAGAAGCTCGGATCCAGACCCATGCGGTCGAGCATGGTGGCGCACATCGAAGACGTGGTGGTCTTGCCATGCGTGCCGGCAACAGCGACAGTCGTGTAGCCGTGGCCCAAAGCAGAGAGCATCTTGGCACGGGGCCACACGGGAATACCAAGCTCACGAGCGCGCACGAGTTCAGGGTTGGACTCCGGAATAGCGGTGGAGACAACAACCACGTCGGGCTTGACGTCGTCGATCGTGGCGGCCTCATGGCCCACATGCACCTTCACACCAGCGCGGGTGAGCTGGCGGATATAACGTGACGTCTTAAGGTCGGAGCCGGTAACGGCATAACCGCGTTCGTGCAGAACGAGGGCGATGCCGCTCATGCCGGCGCCGCCGATACCGATAAAGTGGGCGCTCTTAAACTCGGGCGCGGAGGTTGCAGTCTGGGAATCAGCCATGTGCTCGTGTACTCCTTGCGTAAACACTGCCTGTAACCCGTTAACTGTACCGCACCTACCGCATCAGCGCGAGGACGACCGACGATATCCCGTCTAACTAACGCAAACCCTCTACCGCATCCGCCAGAAGAGCGGCGGCCCTATCCTGAGCCAGACCACGCGCCGCCTGACGCATGGCGTCGCGCGCCGCCGCGTCATCGACCAGGTGCAGCAGTTCATCGGCAAAGGCAAAACCGTCGATATCGGCATCGGCGCAGAGCACGCCGGCCCCGGCGTCGACCAGATAACGGGCATTGGTGGTTTGGTGATCGGCCGTCGCATGCGGATACGGCACGAGCACCGAAGGTACGGCGAGCGCAGCGATCTCGGCCACGCTCGATGCGCCCGAACGCGAGAGCACCAAATCGGCAGCAGCCAGCATATCGCCCATGTTGTCGATGTAAGACTGGACGCGGTAACGCTTCGCCTCCTCGGGCGTCAGCGCCAAAGCGCGCTCGGTCTCCTCAAAGCCGTCGGCACCCGTCGAATGCAACACATAGAGGTTCTTGCGCGAAAGCAGCTCGTTTTTGAGCGAAACCACGCGCTCGTTGAGGTGCTGGGCGCCAAGTGAACCGCCAAAGACGAGCAGCAGCGTAGCGTCCTCGGGAACGCCAAGTGCTTTGCGGCCGCGAGCGCGATCGCCCTCGATCACCGAGCGACGTACGGGGTTGCCGGTCATGAGCACGTGGCCAGGGTCACCTTCGCGCTCAAAGACCGAACGCGCTGCCGGCACCGAGATGCACACGCGAGCGGCGTGGGAGTTCATCATCTTGTTGGCCAGGCCCGGAACAGAGTTCTGCTCATGCAGCAGATACGGAACGCCCGCGCCCTTGCACCACCCCAGCAGCGGAACCTCGACATAGGCTCCGAAACCGATGGCAGCGTCGGGCTTGCCGACCTTTGAGAAATGACCAGCGAGCGCACGCTTGGCCTTGTTGACACGCCACAGCGAGGTCAGCGCCGTCCAAGGACGGGAGCGGTCGAAGCCAGTGACCGTAATGGGCACAAAATCAAACCCAGCCTCGGGGACCAGACGACCCTCGAGCTTGCGCGACTGGCCCACGAACACAACGTGGTGGCCACGATCACGCAGCTCTTCGGCCAAGGCGAGCGCGGGGTTGATGTGTCCTGCCGTGCCGCCGGCTGCAATAGCAACGGTCATCTTATCGGTCATGGTAGTCCCTTCGTACACGCGGTCCCTGGTCGTCGGTGCGCAGACGCGCCGACGGGTCCGAGTTCAAATCGATTCGATTATATCCGCCGCCCGCGTTGCGAGGGCTGGGGCGCTGAGGACGACCTTGCGGCGCCGTTCGCTGACGCGGGCGGACTGCCGGCTCGGTCGCAGAGCCATCCAGGACGGTAAAACCGTTACGCGTAGATCGCTCGCCGCGCACGTGGGGCACGCCGGCGGTGCTCTCATCCATAACGGCAAAGCTCTCGCGGCGACGGTCGTACTCATCGCGGCGGGCGCTCTCGTACGAAACGCGCAGGATCAACCCGGCAAGCATAAGCGACACAATAATCGACGAACCGCCGTAGCTAATAAACGGCAACGGTTTGCCCGTCATGGGAAACACGTTGAGGATGCCCAGCGCGTTAATCAAAAACTGCACTGCGAGAATGACCGCGGAGCCAGACGCCATGAGCGCGCCCCGACGATCGGTCGCCTGCTCGGCAATGCGAAACGCCGAGTAGATCAGCATCGCAAACACCAAGAAGAACAGCACGGTTCCGACAAAGCCGACTTCCTCGCCAATGATAGCCAGGATGTAGTCATTGTGCGCCTCGGGCAGATACGAGTACTTCATGGTTGAGTTGCCGATGCCACGGCCGAACAGACCGCCCGAGGCAAAGGCCATGATGGCAAGCGTGGCCTGATAGCCGTCACCATACTCGTCGGCCCAAGGGTTCAAGGCAACCTGAATACGCACCATACGGTACGGCTCTGCGACAAGCGCAATCACGATCACGAGAATGCCGAAGATTAGCACGCCGATGATAAATCTGGGGTCGAGACCCGCAAACAACGCCATGCACATGAGGGTCAACAGGATGATCAGGACAGTACCGAAATCGGGCTGGATAAAGATCAGAAAGAGCGAAATGCCCAGGTAGATGCCCATCTTGCGAAGGAATTCGTTGATGTTGCCACCGGGCGAAAAGAAGCGATCGAGCATGATGGCCGAATACGCAATGGCAAATGGCTTTAAAAACTCGGAAGGCTGGAACTGAATGCCGGCGATGTTGAGCCAGCGCGTGGCGCCACGGCTGCCGCTGCCCACCAAGAACACCAGAAGCAGTAGCCCTATCATGCCGATGAGGAAGATCCTAAGCACATCCTCCCCAAACCAGCTGTCCGGCAAAACGCGCACGATGGCAATCAGCGCCAGAACACCAACCACGGCAAACGCGGCCTGTCGACCCAGGAAAAACGTCGCCGAGCCATTCTCGTGCAGCGCCTCGACCGAAGACGCCGAGTACACCATCAGCAGACCAAAGCACACCAAAGTAAACAGGCAGGCCATAAATATCAGACGGGGGCGCATGATGCGGGCGGGAACGCCGGCAATATAGCGTTCGCTAAACGTCTGCCCGCCGCGACCGGAACGCGGTGTGCTGCGCCGCGAGGAAGCACGGTCCGAGTCGGGCCTCCTCATACCTTGTCGGGGGCTCTCCTCTCTCACCGGCAACCCCTATTCCATTTGTGATTTCGCTGTAGCGGCAAGCTGGGCCACGTAGTCCTTAAACACGCGGCCGCGCTCCTCATAGCCCGAGAACTCATCGAACGAAGAGCAGGCAGGAGAAAGTAAGATCACGTCGCCACGGCTCGACAGCGAACGGGCGACGTCCACGGCGTCGCGCAGGTCATCCGCCTGGGCGATATCCACATCGCCATCGACATCGGCCTCGTCCATAGCGGCAGTGAAGCGCTCGCGCGCATCGCCAAAGCAGACGACCGAGCGTACGTTATCCATAACAACGCGCGCGAAGTCCTTGAGCGGCGTGCCCTTATCGTGGCCGCCGAGCAGCAAGATCACGTCGTCATCGGGAAATGCCGTCAGCGCCTTCTCGACCGCATCGGTGTTGGTCGCCTTGGAATCGTTGACGTAGCGCACGCCGTCAATCTCGCCACACGGCTCCACGCGGTGCTCGAGCGGCTGGAACGAAGCCAGACCGCGGCAGACACCATCGACATCAGCACCGACTGCCAGGGCAGCCGTGGCAGCGCACAGGGCATTGATAACATTGTGATGGCCCGAAATCTTGAGCTCGGACGGGGCGACAAGCTGAGTCTCGACGCCCTTCAGGCGCACGACCATCTTGCCGTCGCGCACAAAGGCGGCATCCTCGCCCTCGGGCTCGTCAAAAGTGACCTTGCAGATGCGACGACCCGGTGTGTAGATGTACTCATCGAACTCGTGAATGCCGGCGTCTTCGACGTCGACAACCGCCAGATCGTCATCGACCATATTGTCAAACAGTTTGATCTTGGCAAGCGCATAGTTCTTATGGCTCTTATGCCAGCCCAAGTGGTCGGGAGTGATGTTGAGCAGCACCGCCACGCGAGGATGAAGCTCGGCGGTCGTAGCAATCTGGTAGCTCGAGAGCTCGGCCACAAACCACTCGTTGTGGGCTCGGCCGTCAATCTCGTTGACCGGCGGCTCGCCGATGTTGCCGACAGCAACGCTGGCCTCGCCGGCAGCCTTGAGCAGATAATCAGTCAACGACGTGGTGGTCGTCTTGCCGTTGGTACCCGTGATGGCAATCCAGTTATCGGGCGACAGGCGATAGGCAAACTCGGGCTCACCCATAATCTGGGCGGCATGCTCGCGCCCGGCCTTAAAGAAGCCCGAGAACTCCGAGATGCCCGGGCACGTCACGCATACGTCATAGGCACCCTCGACCTGTTCGGTCCCATAGACAAACGACGCACCAGCAGCCTCGAGCGCACGCGTGGCGTCATTGGGCTCAGAGGTGCCGCCGCCATACACGGTAACGGCGCTTACGCGCTCTGGATGTGCCAGCGCCCAGCGGGCGACATCGAGACCGGATTTGCCCTGACCCAAAACGAGCAGGCTAAAGACATCAGCAAGAGGCATGAAAGACCACTATCCCAACTGGAAGAACAAAGCAAGGCCAACGGCACCAAAGGCCGCAGCGATAATCCAAAAACGGATGACGACCTTGGTCTCGGCCCAGCCCTTCTTTTCGAAATGATGATGGATGGGCGC
>ERZ1673753.3210-NODE-3210-length-10579-cov-29.118681_pt1 | contig 10579 bp, 8 predicted proteins | sample MGYA00580201_ERZ1673753 | MGnify/ENA primary metagenome ERZ1673753 (study PRJEB41218, sample SAMN15661747) | gut metagenome | host: Homo sapiens | place: Canada: London | collected 2015-08-20/2019-03-30 | study: EMG produced TPA metagenomics assembly of... | reverse complement strand
TCCTCGCCGTAGGTCAGCTGCTCCATGACCTTGTTCAGCTCCCGGAACTGCCGCCGGGCGTTGAAGATATCGTCCTTCATGCGGAACAAAATATCCTTGCGGAAGCGGTCCTTGCAGTCCCGCTGCGCCTGCTCCAAGCGGGCGGCGTAGCGCTCCAGGTCGATGCGCACAAGGCTCTCGTGCTGGGCGCGGTACTGTTCCAGCCCGGCAAGCCCCAAGGGATAATCGCAGACATAGCGCTGGTTATAGGCTTTCTGCGCCGGTTCCAGCGTGCTGTTCAGGTAGACGGTCAGGGCATCGTCCAGCTTGGCCTGTGCCTTTTCGGCAGCCTGCGCGGCGGCGCGGGGAGATTTATCCGGCCCGGTCAGCGCCTGCTGACGGCTGCGGGAGAGCGGCTCCACCAGCGGATGGGCGGCAAAAAAGCTCTCGGCGGCCTGTGCGCTCTTTTCGGCGGTGTCCACCGCCTTTTGCTGCTCCGCCTCACAGGAGGAGATCTGTTTTTCGCACACGCGCAGATCGCCGCCGGTCTGCTCCACGGCAGTGCGGGCGGCTTCCCATGCGGCCTCGCGCACCTCTTCCTCCTTATACAGCTGCTGCAAAAGCGGATTCTCGCGGCACTCGGCCAGCTTTGCGGCCTGTTCCTCCACCGCCGCGCGGGCGGCGGTCAGGGCGGCGCGGGCGTCCCACAAGGCGGCAAGTTCTTCCAGCGTTGTGCCGCGCAAAAGGGTCTGGTACTGGCTGTAGGCGGCTTTCAGGTTCTGCTCTGCCTGTGCGGCGGCGCGTACTTCTTCAGCAAGGGCATTCATCTCCCCTGCCAGTGCCCCGGCGCGGGCGCGGCGGGCTTCCAAGCCGATATAGCGCTGCGGGGTGCGCAGACGCTCCAACCGGAAGGGGTGGTGGCGCAAAAGATCCCGGGTGGCGCTGTCGGGATAATTTTCCAGCGTGTCGGGGGTATCGCAGCAGACGATGCGGCGCAGGATGGTATCGGCGTACTGCGCGGCCAGCGGGTTTTCGCTGGTGACCTGTGCCGCCAGACTGTCGGCGGGGGCGGTGTCGGCGCGGCGGTTGGCCTTGCGCAGACCCGGGGCGTCCAGCAGGCTGATGGGGCCGACTTTCTCTTTCAGCGCCACAAAGGCGCTTTTGGCAGCGGCATAGTGGGCGGGCGGCACAAGGATATCGAACCGGCGGTCGCCCAGACAGGCTTCCACGCAGTCCTGCCAGCTCTCATCCTCCACGTTCAGCAGCTCACAGAAGATGCGGGCGTCCGGCTCCATGCCACGGCTTTTCAGCTCGGCATTCACGGCGTCCCGCACCCGGGTGGCGGCGTCGCCGTGGGGGTACACCCACTTGCCGCCGGACACGGCATCCAGCTCGGCGCGTTTCTCGGTCTGCTGCCGCTGCAGGGCGGCGGTGTGCTGCCGGGCGGCAAAATAGGCTTCTTCCAGCGGCTTTTCCTGTGCGGCCAGCCAGTCGGTCAGGGCAGGCAGGGTGTCGGGGGTCAGGTCTGCCAGCTTCTGCCCGGCGGCAAAGCCGCTGCGGCGCAGCACCGCCAGCAGGTTGCCGGTCTTTTCGGCGGCTTTTTCGGCGGTGTCGGCGCGGCGGGCGGCGGCATCCAGTGCGGTCTGCCGGTGCGCCAGCTCCTCGCTGAGGGCGTCCAGTGCGCGGCCCTCGCCGCTGGCACCGGCGGCGCTGTGGGCGGTCAGGTAGGCGCGGCGGGCTTCCGCTTCGGCGGTCTTGGCTTCGGCGTAGCGGGTGCGCAGCGTTTCCTGCTGGCGGCGTCCGGCGTCTACCCGCTCCTGCCAGACGGCCTTTTCCCCGGCATCGGCAGCAGCCCGCGCCAGCAGGGCGGCACCCCGGTTCACAAGGGCTTCGGTCTGTTTTTCGGTGGCTTCGCGGCCATAGCGCACGATCTCGTCCAGCGCATCGGCGCGGGTCTGGGCTTCCGCAAGCACGGCGTGCAGGTTTTCCAGCTCCAAGCGGTCACCCTGCAAGGCTTCCAAGTCCAGCTCCGGCTGCGGGAGGATGTACTGGTACAGAAACTCCCGGAAATTCGGGATCTCGTCCATGCTGGTGCCCATCTGGAACACCTCGTTGAACTTTTTGCCCAGCGGGCTGGCTGCGCGCCCGATGCCCAGTGCGCGGCATATTCTGTCCCGCGCTTCGCTGGGGCTGCGGGTGTAGGAGAGCCGCCCCTCGGCGGGCTTGAAGTCCTCCTTGGCGCTGGGCGCACCGGTGCGCGGGTCGATAAAGGGCAGCTGTTCCAGCGTGATGCCGTCCTCCGAGATGTACCACGTCTGGTCGCCGGGGTGCAGCTCCTGCATGGGGCCTTCGGACTCCACCCGCACCGCGATGACAAAGCTGGTGTGCTTTACGCTGTCCCAGAACTCCGCCCCGATATACGCCACGGTATGCCCCGGGCGGCGGTAGGCGTTTTCGCCGCGCTGCTTGGCGTGGACAGAGCCTTGCAGGGTGCGTCCGCTTTTCTTATTGCCCAGCGCATTGAAGTTGCGGTTGGTGGTCAGGCAGTAGCGGATGGCGTCCAGAATGGTGGTCTTGCCCACGGCGTTCACGCCGATCATATAGGTCAGGCGGGCGCAGTCGAAGGTGGTATTTTCAAAGTTGTGCCAGTTGATAAGTTTCAGGCGCTTGAGTTCGATCATGCTTCCACCTCCCCTGCTTCCATGTCTGCGCCCTCCGGGCGCTCGTACAGACCAAGCTCGGTGCGGGTGCGGGCGCTCTCGGCGGCGGCATCCGCAAGGTCAGCGTCCGGCAGCGCCAGCAGCACCGTGGGAAATACCTCGATGCGGCTGTCCAGCCCGGAGAGCCGTCCCACCGGCCGCGCCAGATTGTACCGGCGCAAGGTGCGCATGAGCTTTTCCAGCGTTTGCTGATCCAGCTTGCGGGGCAGGTTCATCTTTTGCAGCTCTGCCTGCACCTCTTCCACGGTGACCAGCACTTCGTCCGCGCTGGCGGCAAGGCTTTCCCGCTTTTGCAGGTACAAAAGCCGCAGCACCAGCAGCAAAATGCTCTCGTACTTGAGCAGCCGTGCCTGACTGCCCTCGTGCTCGTTGACCAGCGCCGCCGCCTGCATGGGTGCGGGGTACAAAAGCACCGCGTAGCCCAGCGGTTTGAACACCGCCCGCACCTCGTTGAGGTGATCCTGAATATACAGATATTTCGCCCGCTGTTCCTCTACGCAGCCCAGCACAAAGCAGTGGTTGAGCAGATAGTTTGCGGTCTCTTCCAGCAGATCAATGGTTGCCATCCGTGTTTACCTCCTTGCGGCGGGTCAGGACAAAATCCTGAAACCGGAAGCCGCCGCGCTCCACCCAGTTTCCGGTCATGGTGATATCATACTCCCGGTGCGGCGACTGGGAATAGGTGTGCAGGCCGATGATGCCTGTAAAGTCGTTCGGGTATTCCTCCACAAGGGTGGAGGCGTTCACCTGCCCGCGGGCAGCCAGTGCCTGCCGCGCCAGCAGCGCCACGTTTTCCTCGGTGACGGCAAGGCGGGCGTAGTCCAGCAGCAGCTGCTGCTCCTGCCGCAGCCGGTCGGGGTCAAGAGGTTCGGTGCGCACCGGGGCAAGAGGTGCTTCGGTGCGGGGCGCGGCGGGGGGATACAGCGGCTTTGTGCCGAACACTGCCGCCGGGTACAGGTGCAGCCGCGCCGCCACCGGGCCGTCATCCGGCTCAAACAGCTGCTCCGGGCTGCGGATCTCCTCCGCATAGCGGCGCAGCAGGGCGGTGACGCTGCCCTGCGCCGAGCGGTCGCTGAGCAGCAAAAACTGTGCCCGCTGCACCGCCCGCTTGCGGTAGCGGATGTGGCTGGCGTCGATCTCCTTCATCAGGGTGCTCATCTCCTCCAGCGCATCCCGCTGCTGCTGGATAAGGGCACGCACCCGGGGTGCAGCCTCGCCGGGGGCGCAGCGCTCCACCCGGGCGTAGTCCAGCGCCAGCCGGGGCAGTTGGTTCTGCTCGCAGTCGTCCAGTTCTTCTTCCAGATAGGCGCGATAATTGAACAGGTTATCGCTTGTTTTAAAGCGATGGTACGCCGCCGCCACAACTTTTTCTTCGTACTGATCGAACAGTTCCAGCACCTCCTGCGGGGTGCGGTTATGGGTCAGGCGGTCGATGTAATGCCCGATGGAAGCGTTGAGGGCGCGCAGGGACTTGTTCAAAGTTTCAAGGTCTGCCGCCACCTCCCGCAGCACGTTCTCGTAGGGGCTTTTTTCCTGCCCGATGCTGCCCAGCAGCTGCCACGCCTTGTACAGCTTGCCGGTGTAGGTGACCACCCGGGGGTTCAATATCTCTTCCAGCGCGTCCAGCAGCGGGGTGACCTCCGGCATAAAAGCAAGGGTCGGCTCGCTCTCATAACTGCCGGGCTGCTCTTCCAGCCAGCCGGTGCGGCGCAGACGCAGCAAAAAGCCCACCGCCAGCGTGTGGGGGTCGCGGGTGGGCTGCTCGTCCTCATCGCCCGCGCCGTCGGCGTCCAGCGCCAGCGGCTTTGCCAGCGCGGCAAAATAATCCTCGGCGCGGGAGACGGCTTCGGCGCGGGAAATGCTGTAATCTGCCGTATGGCGGCACTCCTCCCAGAGCAGCAGCAAAAGCTCTGCATAAAACGCCCGGTTAGGCCCCGCCAGCGGGCGGAACAGCCGTGGGCTGACCAGTTCAAACAGCTGCATGGAAACGTCCTTTCTGTCTTGGTTCGATACCCTTTTATTGTACCACAGCGGGCGGGGTTTGTCACAAAAAGGCGAAAAAAAGCCCGCCGGACAAGGCGGGACGATTTGGAATGCGCGCCGCGTGCGCTTTGCGCATAAGCAGCGGAAAAATTATTTTAAATTTGCAATGCCGGAAAATCTGCGGATTTTCCGGCATTGCCTTTTCACGGGGAGGGATTCAGGGCGAAAAAAAGCCCCGGGGAGCGGGGTGCTCCTCGGGGCGGGATGGGGTTCAGTTCTACGGGGTGGTGTTGGTCAGCTCAAAGCCGATGGCAACATAGGTCTTGCCGCCGATGGTCTTTGCGCCGACACCCAGCGCAGTAAGCTCCAGCGTCCGGCCGTTTTTCTTTGCGTTGGCAATCTCCTCGTTCACGGTGCGGAGCAGGGCTTGAACATTGGTATAGTTTGCTTTGATGGCTGCGGTTTTGGCGGCCTCGTAGAAAAGCGGCACATAGTTCTCTTTCGTGCTTTTGCGCACATCATAGCAGATCTGCACCAGCCGCACCGTGGTCTTACCATCGCCATCTGTTTTGTAGAGCGTCTCACCGGTCAGGCTGTCTGCGCCATGTTTCTCCTCGATGTGCTCGATGGCCAGCCTCTTGATGTCGGCATCGTTTTCAAAGCTCGTCCCGAATGTATTATTCAGCGCGTCAAGATAGGCGCTTTCCACCTTGGGATCAAACTCGGGGTTGCCGGGGTCGCTGTCGCTGCAGGCGGTGAACAGTGCCAGTGCCATGATACCGGCCAGCAGAACAGCCGCAAGACGCTTTAACTTTTTCATGCAATGCTCCTTTTATAAAATGCAGGGGGCCCATGCGGATGCACAGGGGTATTCTGCTTTCATTTTACAGCAGCGCGGCAGGGTTCGTCAATGGCAAGTGTGCCTGTTTTTTGCCGGGATTTTTGGGCAGAGCGCAAAAAAGCCCCGGGCGGGGCAGGACGATTTGGAATGCGCGCCGCGTGCGCTTTGCGCATATTCAGCGGAAGAATTATTTTTATTTCGCGTTTGTCGCGCTCTGCGGAGCGCTCCAAACGCATTTTCACGGGAGGGGTCGTAAAGGCAAACGGCATTTGCCACGGTCAAAACAAAAAGCCCCGGAGGGCGGGTGCTCTCCGGGGAAGAAAGGACTGATGATTCTTTACTTATTTGCCCTTGTAGGCGATGTTCTTGACCTTAATTGCAATTGCAGCATAGCTGCCCTTATCAGTGGTTTTGACAACGACAGCAACCTTTGCCCAATTGCCTTCAAGTTTCACGCTGTTGTTGGTATCTTTGATCTCTCCAATTTTTTCAGTGATCTTATTAACCAGATTTGCTACAAGACCAGCAGTCTTGTAGTCTGCATACACAGTAAATGTTGCGTACTCCTTATCAGGACCAACATCGGTGTCAACATCAAGCACAAAGGTTCCCGTAAGGCTGGAATCAATCTTTGCATTAAGGTTGGTCTGAGTGGTTTTATAGAGCTCACTACTCTTGTCATTCCTGACTCTGCCATCTGCATCACACAGACCTACAGCATTCGGATTTTTGCCGAGTTGCTGCCTGATATTATCTTCCAGCGGAGTTTCCGAGGCTGCGCCGCCACAGGCGGTGAGCATCACCATAGCCATTGCGCCTGCAAGCAGCAGAGCGACGATCTTTGACAGTTTCTTCATAGGGGTATCCCTCCAATCAGCGTTTTTTGTGGATATGTTTCTTTTTTCTCGAAAGGCTTTCGCAACCATCGTTGCCTTTCTGCCCTGATTATATCCGACATCTGACGGTTTTGTCAATCGGGAATATCGCTAAACTTCCTGAAGCGTTTTCGTCAAAAAGGATGAAAGCAAGCGGGATTTGTTGCAGTTCTGATATATTCTGGGATCAGTTTTGTCGACAATCTACGGAATCTTCTTTTCCCTGCCCCGGCGGCGCAGTTTTGCCGGGTGCGGGAGCACTTAAATTTGGATATATGTTGTGCTAAGGCGTTAACCCACTCAAACGCGGTTTGCGCCGCGCCAGCTCCCTCTGGGAGGGTTTCCCCATTATTTTGCTCTTTTACACATTTTCACCACGTTTTAGTGGTAAAATCATGTCCAGATTGAAACGAACTTGGAGGAAGTACCCATGCAACACTGTCCCGCCCGCGCGGCACAGCGGCTGGCGGCGGCAGTTCTGGCGCTGGTTTTGCTGCTGTGCGCCTTTTTGCCCCATGCCCACGCCGCTGAACTGAAAGAGAAAAACGGCATCCGGCTGCTCAGCTTCGACACCAGCCACATTCTTTCCATCGGCAACCAGACCTCCGGCAAGTGCAGCCTGTACGCGCTGCGCTATGCCCGCACCATTCTGGACGGCAAGGTGTGCTCCGGCAGCGGGATGTGGTCGAACGGGGCGGTGTGGTCCGCAGCGGGCTACACCGGGTACTCCGGCACCCGCGCCGAGTGCCTGAAAAAGCTGTACAGCGAGCTTTCCGCCGGGCATCCGGTGATCGTGCACCTGAAAAATACCACGGTCAGCGGGGTAAAGCGCCACACGAACCGCACCTCTACTTATGAATACCACCTGACTTCCTCCGGCTGGAGCGAGGTGAACTACCCCCACATTGCCACCAGCAGCACCTACGGGCACTGGGTATGCGTGGCGGGCATCTCCCCCACCGCCGACCCGGAAAACCTGACCGAGAGCGACTTCTACGCCCTCGACCCCGCCCGGGTAACGGCAAATGGACGGCTTGCCGTCACCCGCCTGCTGGACAATACCCTGTGGGTGGAAAACTCCCCCCTCAAGGTGCTGGGGTAAAAATATAATATGATAAAACAGAGCGCCTGACACCGCGGTGTCAGGCGCTCTGTTTCTATTCAGTTCCTTAATATCCCTTCACCGAGAACCCGCGCTCCCACGGGTCGGGCGGGATGTCCTTCTGGCGGATGCCGGTGATCTGGATATAGTCGCTTTTCTGGATCATGGCAAACAGGGAGATGAATTTATCCGGGTCGCCCTGCACTTCCAGCGTCACGCTGCCGTCATCCTCGTTCTGCGCCCAGCCGGTCAGGTCAAGGGTCTGCGCGGCGTACCGCGCACGGTAGCGGAAGCCCACTCCCTGCACCTGCCCGGTGATGGTGTAGCGCCGCCGCACTGTGCCTTCCGGCAGAACGGGCGGGGTGCGGTCCTTTTTGTTTGAAAAGTTGAACATAGCATTTAAACCTTTACCGGGCTCGCCCTCTCCGTCATTGCTCCGCAATGCCACCTCTCCCAGAGTGAGAGGCTTTGGCAGTCCATGCAACGTTTGATGTTTTGCCAAGGGCTCCCCCTTTGAGGAAAGACTTCCCCCGCACCGGGGGAAGATGTTGCGTAAGCGACAAAAAGGGGAATCTGTCGAGCAAAGCGAGACTGAGAGGGCGAGGAAGCTTTCCTTTCCCTTTACAGCTCCTGATAAGCGGTCATCAGAGCGGGAATGAACTGCTTTTTGCGGCTCACCACGCCCGGCAGCGTCCAGCTGGCATCGGCGGCGGGCTGGGTGTCAAAGCCGTCGGACAGCACCTCGGCGGCGTAGCGTCCGTTGCAGATGACCACGCTCTCCTCCTTGGGCACGTCGGTCAGCAGCATATAGATATCTTCCACGTTCTGCTTGTTGCGTGCTTCCTCGAGATACGGCTTCAGCAGCGCCTCGGCGGCGGTCAGGTTCTTGCGGGTCATATAGCTGCCCTGCGCCACGCCAAAGCGGATATCGCCGCACATGAACACCTTGAAGTCCTGCAAAAAGACCTCTTCGGCGGTCTTGCCGTCCAGCTTTTCGCCGGCTTCAAACATTTCGTTGGCAAACTCGTTGATGTCCACCCCGGCAATTTTCGCCAGACGGTTGGCGGCGTTCACGTCGATGGGGGTGCAGGTGGGGCTGCGGAATACCAGCGTATCCGACAGGATGGCGGCCAGCAGCAGACCGGCTGTCTTTTGCGGGATGGTCACACCGTTTTCATCGTACATCTGGGTGACGATGGTGGCGGTGCAGCCCACCGGCTGGTTGCGGAAGTACACCGGGCCGCTGGTCTCCAGACTGCCGATGCGGTGGTGATCGATGATCTCCAGGATCTCGGCCTGATCAAAGCCCTCCACCGCCTGTGTGGCTTCGTTGTGGTCCACCAGAATGATGCGGCGCTTGCGCAGGTTGATGATGTTGCGGCGGCTGATCATGCCGCAGTACTTACCGTCTGCGTCCAGAATGGGGAAATACCGGTGGCGCACCTTTGCCATCACGCGGGTGACGTCTGCCACCGGGCTGACGAGGGTGAATTTAATGATATTGTCCCGGGTCATGTAATAGGAGATGGGTGCACACTGGCTGATGAGCTTTGCCGCCGCATAGGTATCGCAGGGGGCGCTCATGATGGCTACGCCGGTCTCGGCGGCGATATGCTGGATGGTGCGGCCTACCTTTGCGCCGTTGCAGATGATGATGAGAGAAGCTTCCTTCTCGATGGCGCAGAGCTGGCTTTCGTAGCGGTTGGTCAGGATGACGATATCACCCTTTTCCATGCTGCTTTCCAGCATTTCCGGGGTGGCGGTGCCAATGCGGATGTGGCCGGTGGTGCACACTGCGTCCTCGCTGCCCACCACCATGGTAGCGCCCAGTGTTTCCAGAATATTGCGGTAGCTGGTGCGGCTCTTGGCAAGGATGCCGGTGTCGAACAGGTCCATGTTGGCGGTGGCGATATCCTTCACCGTGATGACGCCCTGCAGTTCGTCCTCCTCGCTGGTCACGGGGAGGGTATCGATCTTCTGGTCGCGCATGATCTCCCACGCCTTGCGCAGGCTGGTGGAGCCGGGAATACCGGGGATCTGGCGATAATCCACGTCCCGGATCTTAGGGTTGACGTCGGTGCACATCCGGGGCGGCGTGACCCCGAACTTTTTCAGCACGAATTCTGTTTCCTGATTCATCTTGCCCGCACGCCGGGCTTCGCAGACCAGATCACTGGTCTTGTTTTTCAGCTCTGCATAGGCAATGGCAGAGCAGATGGAGTCGGTGTCCGGGTTGCGATGCCCGATGACCACGACCTTGTGCGCAGTTTGCTGCATACTGTACCCCCTTATGGGTCCTCAACTTCTTATCATATATCTTATCATTTACCAAGACAGCGCCCCTCTCCTGCACAGCGGGGCGGGCTGCAACCTTATTTTAACACAACTGTGCCCATGGGTAAAGGGCACGCAGCGCGGCGGGCTGTTGCTTTTTGGCACTTTCTTGTATACAACCTCTTGCATTTCGACAGCTTCCGCTGTATGATAGAAGCATTCGAGCTTTTTTATCATTTGCAACGGAGGACAGCATGAAATCGTCCAAATTCACATCCACTCCCCTGTTTCCACGGCAGGCGCTGGTGGCGCTGCTGCTGCCGCTGATCGCGGAGCAGGCGTTAAGCGTGACCATTGGTCTGGCTGATACCCTGATGGTATCCTCTGTGGGCGAAGCCGCTGTGTCCGGCGTGAGCCTTGTGGACAGCTTCAACACCCTGATGATCCAGATCATGAGCGCACTGGCCACCGGCGGTGCGGTGGTCACCAGCCAGTACATCGGCCATCAGGAGCCAAAAAACGCCAAGGCGGCGGCTGCGCAGATTTTATTCGTGCTGTCCAGCTTCAGTGTGCTGGTGGCGGCGGTGGTCATCGGCGGACGGCACGCCATCCTGCGGGGCATCTTCGGCTCCATTGACGCGGACGTGATGCGCTACGCCGAGACCTATTTTCTGCTTTCGGCGCTGAGCTACCCCTTCATTGGCCTGTATAACGCCGGTGCGGCGCTGTTCCGGGCGCAGGGCAACAGCAAGATCAGCATGCTGTCCAGTCTGGTGATGAACGTGGTGAACATCGGCGGCAACGC
>ERZ1673753.3194-NODE-3194-length-10627-cov-8.453840_pt1 | contig 10627 bp, 6 predicted proteins | sample MGYA00580201_ERZ1673753 | MGnify/ENA primary metagenome ERZ1673753 (study PRJEB41218, sample SAMN15661747) | gut metagenome | host: Homo sapiens | place: Canada: London | collected 2015-08-20/2019-03-30 | study: EMG produced TPA metagenomics assembly of... | reverse complement strand
CTCGGAGGCATAGACGATCTCCGAACGGCGCTCGTCGCCGTATTTCTCCTTGATCTCCAGCAACTCGTCCTTGATGACCTGCATTTGCAGCGACACATTTTCGAGAATCTCGGTCAGATGCTCGATCAGTTTCATCAGCTCGTCGCGCTCGGCGATCAGCTTGCCGCGCTCCAGGCCGGTCAGTGCGCGCAGACGCATCTCGATGATGGCCGAAGCCTGAATGTCGCTCAGCTCGAAACGCTCGATCAGGGTCTGTTTCGCGGCGTCGGGCGTCTGCGAAGCGCGGATGATGTGAACGATCTCGTCGATGTTGTCCTGTGCGATCAGGAGACCCAGCACGATGTGCAAACGCTCCTCGGCCTTGCGCTTGTCGTAGCGTGTGCGGCGGACCACCACGTCGTGACGGTGGTCAATGAAATGCCGGATCAGATCACGCATCGACAGCAGCTCGGGACGGCCGTTCACCAGCGCGATGTTGTTCACGGCGAACGAGGTCTGCAACGGGGTGTTCTTGAACAGCGTGTTCAGCACCACGCTCGCCACGGCGTCCTGTTTCAGAATGATGATGATCCGCAGGCCGTTGCGGTCCGATTCGTCGTTGATGTAGGAGATGCCTTCGATCTTCTTGTCGTTGATCATGTCGGCGATCTTCTTGATCATCTCGGCCTTGTTGATCATATAGGGGATCTCCGTGATGACGATGCACTCGCGGCCGCTCGGCGTATGCTCGATCTCGGTCTTGGCGCGCATCATCACACGCCCGCGGCCCGTCAGCATCGCCTCCTTCACGCCCTCGTAGCCGTAGATGATACCGCCCGTGGGGAAGTCGGGGCCCTTGACGTACTGCAAAAGCTCCTCGCCCGTGATTTCGGGGTTGTCGATATAGGCGCAGCAGGCGTCCACCACCTCCGAGAGGTTGTGCGGAGCCATGTTCGTGGCCATACCGACGGCGATACCGCTGGCGCCGTTGACGATCAGCAGCGGAATTTTCGTGGGAAGGACCGTAGGCTCGGGAATCGTGTCATCGAAGTTCAGCGTCCAATCGACGGTCTCCTTATCAATATCGGCCATCACCTCGTCGGTGATCTTCTTCATTCGCGCCTCGGTGTAACGCATGGCGGCCGGCGAGTCGCCGTCCATCGAACCGAAGTTGCCCTGTCCATCGACCAGCGGGTAGCGCATCGACCAGTCCTGGGCCAGGCGGACCATCGCGTCGTAGACCGACGAGTCGCCGTGGGGGTGGAACTTACCGAGCACGTCGCCGACGATACGGGCCGACTTACGGGTGGGTTTGTCGGAGTAGAGGTTGAGCTCCGCGCTCATATCGTAGAGGATGCGCCGGTGTACGGGCTTCATACCGTCCCTGACATCGGGCAGCGCACGCGACACGATGACCGACATCGAGTAGTCGATGTACGCCGACTTCATCTGCTCTTCGATATTGATGGGGATGATACGCCCCACCAAACCGGCATTCTTTTCTTCTTCCGTTAGCATTATTCAGTGTTTAGATCTTTTTGCACCGACACCGCGCATTCGCCGGGCCGGTGTCATCGAAAAATTACCACTTGTTTAACATACAAAAATAGGATTTATTTCCGATCTGAGCAACTTTGCGGGGAAAAATCTCTTCGCGCGCGCGATATTTTTCAGGGAGCATGCCGTTTTTGGCCCTTTTCCGGCGATCTGACGGTAGAAAAAATTTCGTCCGACCTTATATCGGGCTAAAAAAGGTTCCGTCGGTTCAATTTCGCGTCCCCGTCCTTGCAATCAGAAGTCACGCATCCGCATCTGTCCTCGAAAAAAAATGCCGTAAAACGATGCAATTGCCAAGATTTTTTTCTATCTTTGTTTTGGGTCCTATCCGACCCGGGACATATTGAAGAAGCGTTATGCTTATCTTGTAGATGAAAACCTGAGAAATTTTCAAATGAGCAAGGATAGCATAGTGGCTCTCACGCTATGGCGTGGGCTGCTGTTGTTACATCTGCTCATTAGGTTTTCTCAGGACCTTCATCTAAGACGTGGCATTTGCGGCACCACGCTTCTTGTTGGTAAACAGCCGCCGGAGGAGCCGCCGGCGGGACAAAACGACAACACCCCATGAAGAAACTTTTGTGTGCAATCATCACTCTCCTGTGCGCCGCAACCATGCAGGCGCAGGAAGAGGAGAAAGACGTGACGAAATTCCTCGGCATTCCGGTTGACGGATACAAACCTGCCATGATTGAAAAACTGAAAGCCAAAGGATTTACACCCACCATAGCGGACAAAGATGTTTTGGAAGGCGAGTTCAATGGGACAGATGTCCAATTATACGTTGCGACAAACAACAATAAAGTCTATAGAATCATGGTGGCAGATAAAAACACCTGTGGTGAAACAGATATTAAAATCCGCTTTAACAACCTTTGCCGACAATTCAGGAACAATCCGAAATATAAAACGTTCTGGACCGAGGAAGAACAGACAATCCCCGACAATGAAGATATTTCCTATGAAATAACAGTCCATAAGAAACGCTATGAGGCTGCTTTTTACCAAATTTCCCAATTAGATACCGTAGCCATATACAATAAATTGAAACAATCGTTGCTATCCAAATATGCACAAGAACAGTTGGACAATCCGACAGAAGAAATATCAACTGAAATCCAGAAGGCATATATGAGGTATGAATTAACAGCCGCCCGTAATAAATCCGTTTGGTTTATGATCGCAGAACGTTTCGGAAAATATTACATTTGCATGTTTTACGACAACGAATATAATAAAGCCGACGGCGAAGATTTGTAACAACAGTCTGACCAAAAACACACCGGACTGCCATGCGATTGCGTACATGACGGCCCGGTGTTTCATTTCGTAAAAAAATTACCGGAAATCTATGAATTCATACCCCGCATAAGCATTCTTATCAAACACGCGGACAGGCCCCGCGAGCGGCGCGATGCCGAGAATGCGGACCTGCACCTGCTCGCCGTCGTAATCGTAGGAGAGCGACAAGGGGCGCATCGCGGCGGTATCGACCGTCACGGCAACGACTCCCGCCGGAGCGTCGTTCCCGGCCGAGGGCGTCAGCCGCACGACGGCGCGCCCTCCGGATTCGGAGACCAGCGCCGGAACATACTCGCTGCCGAGGAAATCGAAGGCCCGGACGGGATTGTTCAGGATGTTGCGGCTCGCGGTGTCGATCTCCGTCACGGTCACCTCGCGGCGGCGGTTGTCGATCTCGTAGCGGACGACGCTGTCGGCGAAGACCTCGGCATCGGCCAACACGAGGTAGTAACGCCGCCCCTCGACGACATAACTGCCGCGGCTTTCGTAATCGCCCGCCGAAACTTCGAAATCCACGCTGTAACCGGGCATCGCGCGGAACCCCGCGGCGAGTTTTTCGAGTATCTCCGTGGCGCGCCCGGCTGCCTTGCTCTGCGGCATTCCGCAGCACAGCACCGCCATGAAAAGTGAAAAATGAAAAATGAAAGATGCGTTTTTCTTCATATCGTCCCCCAACTGCCGCGCAGCCGATTTTTAATTCCTAATTCTCAATTTTCAATCAGACTTGTTTCAAGCCGTCGGCTTAAAACAGGCCCAGTTCCTGCAATTTGGCCTCCAGCGAAGGCAGGTCGTGGTAGAGGATGTCGCGCGGCTTGGCGCCCTGCTGACGGCCGACGATGCCGGCCCGTTCGAGCTGCATCATGATGCGCCCGGCGCGGTTGAATCCCACCTCGTAGTTGCGCTGGATCATCGAAGTCGAGATCGACCCGTCCTGCACGGCGCTGCGGGCGATCTCGGCGAAGAGCGAATCGTATTTCAGAGGCGCCGAAGAGGTCTCTTCGCTGCCCATCTGCGATCCGTCGCCGCTGTCGGGCGTATAGTCGGGCAGCGCATAGGCCGCCGTGTAACCCTGCTGTTTGGAGATGTAATCGACGATGCGTTCGACCTCCTTGGTCTCGACCAGCGCACACTGGATGCGCGTCAGCTCGCCGTCCTTCGAAATGAGCATGTCGCCGCGGCCGATCAGCTGGTCGGCGCCCGGACGGTCGAGGATCGTCCGCGAGTCGATCATCTGCATCACGCGGAAAGCGACGCGGGCCGGGAAGTTGGCCTTGATCTTGCCCGTGATGACATCGACCGACGGACGCTGCGTGGCGATGATGAGGTGGATGCCGATGGCGCGGGCTTTCTGGGCCAGGCGCGTCACGGGGGTTTCGACCTCCTTGGCCGTCATGATGAGGTCGGCGAACTCGTCGATCACCACGACGATATAGGGCATGAAGCGGTGGCCGTTCAGCGGGTTCAGCCGCCGGGAGGTGAATTTCTCGTTGTACTCGGAGATGTTCCGGGCTCCGGCCTTCTTGCAGAGCTCCAGCCGGTTGTCCATCTCCGTGCAGAGCGAATTGAGCGTATAGACCGCCTTGCGGGGATCGGTGACGATGGCTTCGTCCTCCGACTCCATCTTGGCCAGGAAATGGCGTTCGATCTTGGCGTAGAGCGAGAACTCGACCATCTTGGGGTCGATCATCACGAATTTCAGCTGCGCGGGGTGCTTGCGGTAGAGCAGCGAGGTGATGATGGCGTTCAGTCCGACGGACTTGCCCTGTCCCGTGGCTCCGGCCACCAGCAGGTGGGGCATCTTCGCCAGGTCGAAGACGAAATTTTCGTTCTGGATCGTGCGTCCGATCACCACCGGCAGCTCGGCCTTCGACTCCTGGAAACGCAGCGACCGCACCGCCGAATACATCGAAACGATCTGCTTGCTGCGGTTCGGAACCTCGATACCGATGGTCCCCCGGCCGGGAATCGGGGCGATGATACGAATACCCGATTCGGCCTTGAGACTCTGGGCAATGTCGTTCTGAAGCCCCTGTATCTTGGCGATCTTGACTCCCTGGGCCTGCACGATCTCGTAGAGCGTGACCGTGGGGCCCACGGTAGCCTTGATGCGCTGGATCGGAATGCCGAAATATTTGAGCGTCTCCTCGATCTTGGTCTTGTTCTCGAAAATCTCCTCGTCCGACACCTCCGAATCGGAAACATAGTCCTCCAGCAGCGTCACGGGCGGCTTGTGGTAGTTCACGAGGTCTTTCAGCGGATCGTAGCTCTCCGTCGGGATCGACTTTTCGTCAACCAGTTTCGCTTCGTTGGACTCCACCGTCACCACGATGCCTTCACCCCGGGGCTCGGGAGCCGGAAGCGCTTCGGCGGACACCTCCGCAAACACCTCTGCGGGCGTCTCCTCCGGTTCTGCGGGTTCGACAGGCCCGCCGGGCTCGTCGCCGACGATGATCTCGGTGAAGGGTCCGTCGGATGCGGGAGCCGCCGGCGCAGCAGGACGGAACACCGGGCGTTCCAGCTCGATCAGCCCCCCGCGACCCATCACCACGCGCCCTCCGGGGTGCGAGAGATCGACCTCGGTGAACTCCTCGTCCCCGGCGGGTTCCTGCGGCATCTCCTCCGGAACGGCCTCGCCGACAGGCTTCCCGTCGGACGTTAGTTCCACGAAAGGATCGTCGTCCTCGTCTCCGGCCGCAGATTTCACGACCGAAGCGACCTCCGCAGGACGCTCGACGTGCATCGGCGCGGCCTTCCGCACCGGAGGCTCCGGCGTTTCGGCGACTTTCCGGACGGGAGCGGCGGGCTCGGCGGCCTTCGAAACCTCTGGTTTCGGGGCCGGCTCGGGAGCCTCCTCCGTGATCGCCCCGTCTTCCCCGGGAACACGGCCGAGGGGCGCGACCACCTTGTGTCTGACGATCTCGACGATCTTTTCGCTCTTGCCGGCCACGACGTTGCCGACCTCGTTGACCTTGTTGATGAAGTTGCGGTTGATGAATACGCCCGTCAGAATCCACCCGCCCAACAGCAGGATAAGCGTTCCGACGGCGCCGATATGCGTGCGCAGCAGCCCCGAGACCTCGATGCCGAACGCCCCGCCCCACCCCGTCGAGCAACAAAGACTCCAACGGTCGGCGAAAGCGAAGCCCAGAGTCAGCGACCCGAGGATCATGATGAAGAAAAGCGAGAGGATCGAATGGTTCACCAGCAGCGGCCGCTGGCGGATGATCCTCACCCCGATCAGCACCAGCATCACGGGAATCAGGATGCCGAACAGTCCGAACGAACGATCGACCAGCATCATTCCCAGCCGCGCCCCGGCGACGCCGCAGAGGTTTTCGACCTCGGCGCCGATCAGTTCGCGGTCCTCGACCGACTTTTGCAGCACGCTCTGATCGGGAGCCCAGCTGAAAAACGAAAAGAATACCGCGGCGGCGGTGAACACTCCCACGAACAGCAACAACAGACCCGCGATCCAGCGCGCGCTGTCGCGGTTGGAACGCTGCACATTCTGTCGTCCGTTGGGGGATGTCGTATTTTTGGATGCCATTTTTGTTACGCTTGATTTATCAAGCGAAGGTACGGAAAATCCCGAAATTTTCGGCGAAAATTCCGGGAATTAAGAATTAAAAATTAAAAATTAAAAATCAGCACGCGCACAAAAGCACGCAGCACAGCAAATTGCACGCATTATATCAAGCAGGGAATCACACAAAGCAGCCCCCAGGAAACGATCTGCAATTCTTAATTCTTAATTTTTAATTCTTAATTGGCTGAAAGCCTTCGCTTTCAGTCGTTCGCAGTACTCCTCGCCGGCGAAAGTGCGGAACGTGAAGCGGGGTTCGTGATCCGCCGGAGCGCGCAGGCCGCAGTCGTCGAGCAGCTGCGCCACCCGGCGGGCGACGGCAGGCGACGGATCGACGATCGCAACGCCGCGCCCGGCGACGACGCGCTCGAGCACGGGCGTCAGGAAAGGATAGTGCGTGCACCCCAGCACGATCTGGTCGGCGCCCCGGGCCAGCATCGGTTCCACGGCGGCGCGCACCGTGGCTTCGGCCTCGGGCGTATCCTCCCGGTCCCCTTCGACCAGCTCCACGAACCCCGTGCCCGGAACGGTCAGGACCTCGATCCCGCTGCCGTACCGGGCGGCGGTGCGGCGAAACAGCTCGCCGTCGAGGCTCCGCTCGGTGGCCAGCACCCCCACCACCCCGCTGCGGGTGGCCAGACAGGCGGGTTTCACGGCGGGCTCCATGCCCACGATCGGCAGGTCAGCGTATTTTTCGCGCAGAAAGTCGATGGCCGCGGCCGTGGCGGTGTTGCAGGCCACGACAACCATCTTGCAACCCATCCCGACCAGCCGCGAGACGGCGGCATCGGCCAGCGCCCGCACCTCCTCCCGGGGCCGGGAGCCGTAGGGACAGTTGGCGCCGTCGCCCAGGTAGACGAGCGATTCGCCGGGCAGCATGCGCCGGATCTCGCGCCAGACGGTCAGCCCGCCCAGCCCCGAATCGTAAACGCCGATCGGCGCGTCATTTGAGTTCGCAGTCACGGTCTTTCTACTTTCAAAGCCCGTCTTTCAGCCGGGCCAAAATACACTCCACCACCTCCTCGTCGGAAAGCAGGTCGCAATCGACGATCAGCGACGCCTGCGCATAGAAAGGCTCCCGGGCAGCCATGTCGCGCTCCATGAAGGCCACCAGCTCCTCGTCGTTCAGCCCTTGCAGGCGGGGCCGCTTGCGGCGTCCGTAGGGGCTCAGGCGGCGGGCGATCTGCTCCGCCGAACGGCGCAGGTAGACCGTGCAGCCCGCGGCATTCATCCGGGCCATGTTGTCGCTCCACGTGGGCAGTCCCCCGCCCGTGGAGACCACCGGAACGGCGCCCTCGCCGATCACGCGGTCCAGCACCTCACGCTCGACCTCCCGGAACCGCTGCTCGCCCTCGTAGCGGAAAACGTCGGAGACCGACGCCCCCTCGCGCTCCTCGACCAGCGCGTCGGTATCGGCGTACGGAATGCCGAGACGCCGCGCCAGCTTGCGCCCGAGGGTGCTCTTGCCGCACCCCATGTAACCGACCAGAAAGAGGGGTTTCATCGTCGCCATGCGTTTAGAAAAGATTCAGTTGCTCGGGGTCGATCACCTCGTCGGCATCGCCTTTGGCCCGCTCGATCTCGAACTCCACGTCCCCGACGATCGTTCCGGCCGGGGAGTGGTCCGCCGAGGCTTTTTCCGGAGCGGGTTTCGCCGCCGGATTCGCTTTCGGAGCGGCGGATTCAGCCGTTTTTACCTCTGTGACAGAATCTTGCGACGCATCACCGGAAGCATCCGTCAGCTGATCGCCATCAACACCCTCTTCGTCAGACGGTTCCGGCTCGGGAGGAAACTCGGGTTCGATCATCCGCAATGCGGCGACATCGTAAGTCGTCAGGCGCTTGCCCTTGGCGCGGTGGCTCTTGACGCCCACGAATTCGTCAACGTCGATGAGGTCTGCGGGCCGCGAAGCGTGCGCCCCCTTATAGGTGATCTCCAGCTGAGCGCCGGCACGGTCCGTCACGCAGATGAAATCGGCGTCGGCATCCAGGAAATCCTGCGTCTTGTCCGACATCTCGGCCGTGAAGCGCTTCATGTAGTAGTACTGCTGGTCGCGGTCGTAATAGCACAGACTGTAAACCCGGTCGGATTCGTAACGCGCCACGCGCACGGTGTCGTCGGGGAAGTGCTGCATCAGGTCGTAACCCGTGATGTAGTACTGGTTCTTGGAGGTCCACACGATCAGCTTGTCGTCGCCCTTGAATTCGCCCAGCAGCTTTCCGCGGCCGTCGGCGTTCAGACGGCGGACATCCTCGTCGAACCAGATGTTCTGCCCTCCGAGCGTCGAGGTGCCGCGCTCCTTCAGCACGATCTTGTGGATGCCGTAGCGCGAGAAAAGGTTGCCCTGGCTCTGACGCCCCTTGATGGCGAGGGTCGAGAAATCGAGGTCCACGATCACCTTTTTCAGGCGCGGACGGGGCTTGAAGTAAACCTTCAGCACCTCGGCCTCACCGTTCGGATTCACAGACATATACAGAATCTCGCTCTTGGGCGTTCCCTTGGTGATGTCGTACTCCTTGTCGCGCGTGATGCCCTTGATGGCGCAGCGCTTCATCATAATCGCGCCGTTCTTGCCGTCGCGGTAGAGAACGTTGTAAATCGTGCGGTCGTCGTTGCGTTTGAAGACCCCGATATAGTAGATGTTCTTGTCGAAGAAAGCCTTGTCCGAAACTTTCGTGATGACGTAACGCCCGTCCTTCGTGAAGACGATCACGTCGTCGATGTCCGAGCAGTCGCAGACCAGCTCGGCGTCCTTCATCGACTTGCCGATGCCGAAGAAACCCTCGGCGCGATCGACGTAGAGTTTGGCGTTGGTCACGGCGACCTTCGTGGCCTCGATCGAATCGAACTCGCGCAGCTCCGTGCGGCGCTCCCGGCCCTTGCCGTACTTGTCGCGGATGCGCTCGTAGTAGGCGACGGCGTATTCGGTCAGGTGGTCCAGATCGTACTGCGTAGCCTTGATGTCCTCCTCGATCTGTTTGATCTCGTTGTCGGCCTTGTCCGAATCGTAACGCGAAATACGGATAAACTTCAACTCCGTAAGGCGCTGCACGTCTTCAAGCGTCACTTCACGTCGCAACCGTTTCTTGAAGGTTTCCAAGCCCTTATCGACAGCGGTATATGCCTCCTCGCGGCTCTTGCAGCCTTCGATCAGCTGGTAGAGCTTGTTCTCGATGAAGATGCGTTCCAGCGACGCGGCGTGCCACGCCTCGTTCAACTCCCCGAGCTTGATCTTCAATTCGAGCCCCAACAGCGACTTGGTGTGCTCGGCCGAACGGCGCAGAATCTCCGAGACGCCCAGGAAATGCGGCTTCTCGTCCCAAATCACGCACGAGTTCGGGGAGATCGACACCTCGCAGTCGGTGAAGGCGTACAGGGCGTCGATGGTCTTGTCCGACGATTCGTCGGGGGCGACCTGAATGACGATCTCGACCTTGTCGGCCGTATTGTCATCGACCTTGCGGATCTTGATCTTGCCCTTGTCGTTGGCCTTGATGATCGAATCCTTGATCGACTCGGTGGTCGTGGTATAGGGAATCTCGGTGATGGCCAGCGTACGTTTGTCGATCTTCGAGATCTTCGCCCGGACCTTCACGGCGCCGCCCCGCAGTCCGTCGTTGTAACGGCTCACATCGGCCATGCCGCCCGTCGGGAAGTCGGGATAGAGCTGGAACTCGCGCCCTTCGAGGTGGGCGATGCAGGCGTTAATCAGCTCCACGAAGTTGTGGGGCAGGATTTTCGACGCCAGACCCACAGCGATACCGTCCGAACCCTGCGCCAGCAGCAGCGGGAATTTGATCGGCAGCGTCACGGGCTCCTCCTTGCGGCCGTCGTACGAGAGCATCCACTCCGTCGTCTTCTTGTTGAAAACCACGTCGAGAGCGAATTTCGACAGCCGCGCCTCGATATATCGGCCCGCGGCGGCCTCGTCGCCCGTGAGGATATTGCCCCAGTTGCCCTGACAGTCGATCAGCAGGTCTTTCTGCCCCAGCTGCACCAACGCGTCCTTGATCGACGCATCGCCGTGCGGGTGATACTGCATGGTCTGCCCCACGAGGTTGGCGACCTTGTTGTAACGGCCGTCGTCCACGACCTTCATCGCGTGGAGGATACGCCGCTGGACGGGTTTCAGACCGTCTTCGACGTGCGGCACGGCGCGTTCGAGGATCACGTACGAAGCGTAGTCCAGGAACCAGTTCTTATAC
>ERZ1673753.3190-NODE-3190-length-10633-cov-7.972396_pt1 | contig 10633 bp, 7 predicted proteins | sample MGYA00580201_ERZ1673753 | MGnify/ENA primary metagenome ERZ1673753 (study PRJEB41218, sample SAMN15661747) | gut metagenome | host: Homo sapiens | place: Canada: London | collected 2015-08-20/2019-03-30 | study: EMG produced TPA metagenomics assembly of... | reverse complement strand
GTGCCAACAAGAACTCTGTTAAGATTATCGGTGACAACACCGACAAACACTGTCAGGCTTACTTCTCTTACGACTCCAAGAAGTCGGGTGGTTTCACTTGTTCTCACTTGCGTTTCGGTGATACTCCGATCCGTTCTACTTACTTGGTAAATACTCCGAACTTCGTTGCTTGTCACGTTCAGGCTTACCTGCACATGTACGACGTAACACGTGGTTTGCGTAAGAACGGTTCTTTCTTGCTGAATACCATCTGGGAAGGCGAAGAACTGGCTAAGAACCTGCCTAACAAGGTGAAGAAATACTTTGCACAGAACAACATCTCTGTATACTATATCAACGCAACTCAGATTGCAATGGAAATTGGTTTGGGCAACCGTACCAATACAATCCTTCAGTCTGCATTCTTCCGTATCACAGGCGTAATCCCTGTAGATCAAGCTGTTGAACAGATGAAGAAATTCATCGTTAAGTCTTACGGCAAGAAGGGTGAAGACGTTGTTAACAAGAACTACGCTGCTGTAGACCGCGGTGGTGAATACAAGACTCTGACTGTCGATCCTGCTTGGGCTAACCTGCCGGATGATGCAAAAGCAGAAAACAACGATCCTGCTTTCATCAACGAAGTAGTTCGTCCGATCAATGCACAGGACGGTGACTTGCTGCCGGTATCTGCATTCAAGGGTATCGAAGACGGTACTTGGTATCAAGGTACTTCCAAATACGAAAAACGTGGTGTAGCTGCATTCGTTCCCGAATGGAATGCTGAAAACTGTATTCAGTGTAACAAGTGTGCTTACGTTTGTCCTCACGCTTCTATCCGTCCGTTCGTACTCGATGCTGAAGAGCAGAAGGGTGCTAAGTTCGAGCAACTGAAAGCTGTAGGTAAAGCATTCGATGGTATGACATTCCGTATTCAGGTAGACGTTCTCGACTGTCTGGGTTGCGGTAACTGTGCCGACATCTGTCCGGGTAATCCGAAGAAGGGTGGTAAGGCATTGACCATGAAACACCTTGAAAGCCAGTTGGCCGAAGCTGATAACTGGACTTACTGCGCTGAAAACGTGAAGAGCAAACAACACCTGGTAGACATCAAGGCTAACGTGAAGAACTCTCAGTTCGCAACTCCGTTGTTTGAGTTCTCAGGCGCTTGCTCCGGTTGTGGTGAAACTCCGTACGTGAAACTGATTTCTCAGTTGTTCGGTGACCGTGAAATGGTTGCTAACGCTACAGGATGTTCTTCTATCTACTCCGGTTCAGTTCCTTCTACTCCGTACACTATGAACGAAAAGGGTCACGGTCCTGCATGGGCTAACTCCTTGTTCGAAGACTTCTGTGAATTTGGTCTGGGTATGGAACTGGCTAACGAAAAGATGCGTGCCCGTCTGGTGAAAGTGATGAACGAAGCTATCGCTTCTGATTGCTGCCCGGCTGAATACAAAGAAGTATTTGCTGAATGGATCAACAATATGCTGGATGCAGAAAAGACTAAGGAACTGGCCGAAAAGATCATTCCGATGGTAGAAGCTGCTAAAGATAAATGCAACCACTGCAAGCAAATCGCTGAACTGCAACAATATCTTGTTAAACGCAGCCAGTGGATCATCGGTGGTGACGGTGCTTCTTACGATATCGGTTACGGTGGTCTTGACCATGTAATCGCTTCCGGTAAGGACGTTAACATCCTCGTTCTGGATACTGAAGTTTACTCCAACACTGGTGGTCAGTCTTCTAAGGCTACTCCGGTAGGCGCTATCGCTAAGTTTGCTGCTGCAGGTAAGCGCGTACGTAAGAAAGACCTCGGTCTGATGGCTACTACTTACGGTTATGTATATGTTGCTCAGATTGCTATGGGTGCTGACCAGGCTCAGACTCTGAAAGCTATCCGTGAAGCTGAAGCATATCCGGGACCATCACTAATCATCGCTTACGCTCCATGTATCAACCACGGTCTGAAAGCCGGTATGGGTAAGAGCCAGGAAGAAGAAGAAAAGGCTGTTAAGTGCGGTTACTGGCACTTGTGGCGTTACAACCCTGCTTTGGAAGAAGAAGGCAAGAATCCGTTCCAACTGGATAGCAAAGAACCTAACTGGGAAGACTTCCAAGGTTTCTTGAAGGGTGAAGTTCGTTACGCTTCCGTAATGAAACAATATCCTGCTGAAGCTGAAGAACTGTTTAAAGCTGCTGAAGAAAACGCTAAATGGCGTTACAACAGCTACAAACGTCTTGCCAGAGAAAACTGGGGAGCTGATACAGCTGAATAATAAGTAGAAATACTTTGTACATAATAAAAGGCAGGAATCCTGGAAACAGATTCCTGCCTTTTTTGTTTATATCTTAGAAGTAACGATTACTTCTCACGAAGATATTCATTAAAACTCTAAAGATATGATCGGATTTGTTATTTGGATTATCGGTTTGATACTGACTTTCAGAGCTGCCATAGAGATTTGGAATATAAATGCGGCTGTAGAGAAAAGACTTATAGCGATTGTATTAATCGTTCTTACCAGCTGGCTGGGACTACTTTTCTACTACTTCTATGGTAAAGAAAGAATGGCAGGATGGTTAAAGTAGTGTTTGCATATCAATCTTTCTCAGGAATCCAACTGTTCACCAGTTCCTGATGTTCTTCCATCCATTGACGGGCAGCCTGTCTTTCCGTTGTCTGCGCCTCTTCCAGAGCAGTCATTAAGGAGCTGATTTCCGCATCTGTCAGACGAATGTTGCCCAAAAGTTCGGCAGCAAAAGGGTCTTTCTCGCTAAAACCTTTCCATGCTATGGTATGAATGGATTCCGTATTTCCATATATCAGCTTCGGGTCCTGAAGAACTTTCAGCTTGAAACGGTCGAACATCCAGTGAGGCGTCCATCCCGTCACGACAATCCAGTCTTTCTTATCAATCGCTTTCTTTAGGGAAGCAGTCATGGCAGGTCCGCTCGAAGTCATCAGTTTATAATCCAATCCATAGTCTTTGATGGCCTGATCGGTAGCTTTCATAATACCGGCTCCGGCATCAATACCGACAATCTGACCGGAGAAACGTTCCTTTTCCGCGTTCAGTTCTTCGATTGAGTTGATCGTAACGTAATCCGGAACCACCAGCCCGATACGGGCACCATCATAAATATCCCCGATAACTTCGAGTTTATCCCCGTATTGTTTCATATAATCTTCCATAGTGACAGGCATCCAGACATCCATAAATACGTCTGCTTTCTTACGGGAGATAGAAGTAAATATAGGTGCAAGGTCGGCATTCAGTAACTTTACATCGTACCCCTGATCTTCAAAAATCGCTTTGGCAAGATTTGTCATTGCAATACCTTCCGACCAGTTGGCATAAGCGATACTTATCTTCTTACTCTTTCCGTTGTCTCCGCAGGAAACGAAGGTTAAGAGTATGCCGGCAATAAACATTGCCGCAATCATTTTTATCTTATTCATTGATTATTCCTTTCTTTGGTGTGATTCTTATTTCTTTTTACTTTTTCTGTTATCTGCCATACCCTGAGTGATGCGGTCCAGCACGATCGCCAATATCACGACTGCGATACCGCCTTCAAATCCGAGTCCGATTTTCATTTGGGTGATACCTTTCAGCACGATTTCTCCCAATCCTCCGGCAGAAATCATGGCAGCAATCACTACCATCGAAAGTGACATCATGATCGTCTGGTTGATTCCCGTCAGAATAGTAGGCAACGCCAAAGGCAATTGCACCTTATAAAGAAGCTGCCAGGGAGTAGCTCCAAAAGAGCGGGAGGCTTCTACTACGTTTTTAGGAACCTGACGAATGCCCAGACCGGTCAGACGAACCACAGGAGGCATTGCAAAGATGATGGTGGCAAAAGCTCCCGGCACAGTTCCCAATCCGAAGAATAGAACGGCAGGAATCAGATAGACAAAGGCAGGCATTGTCTGCATAAAGTCGAGGACAGGGCGCATTATCTTGTTACAACGATCACTGTTGGCAGTCCAGATTCCCAACGGAACGCCTAAAAGCAATGCCAGACAAGTGGAAGAAAGTACCAATGCCAATGTCTGCATCGTTTCTTCCCAAAAGCCCATGCCGTAAATAAGCAATAAACCCAAGAGGGTAAATACGGCTGTCCCCTTACCCGACTTAAACCAGGCGAGCGCAGCCAGCACTGCAATTGTGATATAAAAAGGTATTCCAAACAGTACGTGCTGAAAACCGTCTATGAATCCTCCGATCCCCATGCTGAGAGCATCAAAAAAGGAAGCAAAATGTTCTGTGAGCCAATTAATGGCAGTCTCTATATATTGTCCGATATTTATCATAATTCTATTGCGTTTTGAATGATTTCATTAATTTCTTCTTTATCTTTTCCCGTTACTTCGATGATCAATGAGGAAAGTGGCACTACGCCTTCAAACTCCCGATTCTCATTTACGACCCAGATTGGCGAGTTCGTTTTTGTCATCAACGGAAGAATATCTTCCAGCACCGTATCACCCAGCACTGAATGAACTTCATGCCTTACTACGGACTCGATGGAGCGGATTTGCTCTTTTCGTAGTTTCAGCAAATCATTCAACCGCACCTCTCCTACTAACAGATTATTGGAATCGACTACCGGAAGAACGGTCAGATTCCGTTCGCGCATCTTACGGATCAGCACCTCCGGGCCTTCTTTCTTCAAACGTGCCACTATGGGTTTATCTACCATAACAGAGGAAGCTGTTATAATCTTGCTTCGATCTACATTCTCCACAAATCGTTCTACATAAGCGTTGGCTGGTTCGGTCAGGATTTCTTCCGATGTACCGATTTGTACAATTTCTCCATCCTTCATGATAGCAATCCGGTCACCCAATTTAATCGCTTCACTCAGGTCGTGAGTAATAAAGACAATCGTTTTTTTCATCTTCGACTGCAAAGTCAGCAGTTCATCCTGCATCTGCACACGGATCAAAGGATCGAGTGCCGAGAAGGCCTCATCCATCAACAGGACTTCGGGATTATTGGCCAAAGCCCGCGCCAGCCCGACACGCTGCTGCATCCCACCCGACAGTTCACTTACCATCTGATTCTCGTAGCCTTTCAGCCCCACCAGTTGCATACTTTCCATCGCTTTCTGCTCCCGTTCTCCCTTTTTTACTCCCTGTAGTTCGAGCCCGAAAGCTATATTATGCAAGACAGAACGGTGAGGAAGCAGACCGAAGTTCTGAAAGACCATAGCCAGTTCTTTCCGGCGAATCTGCAACAGTTCCTTATCCGACACTTTGGCTATGTCTGTTCCATTGATAATCACTTCTCCGGAAGTAGGGCGTATCAAACGGTTGATGCAGCGGAGTAAAGTGGACTTTCCACTACCGGACAGCCCCATAATGACGAATATTTCGCCTTCATTAATGGAAAGATTCGCATCTTTCACCGCAACTGTACATCCGGTCGCTTTCAATATTTCACTTTTTGTTTTACCTTCTTTCAACATCTTCAAAGCCTTCTGCTTCTCATTGCCAAAAACCAGATAGAGATCTTTAATTTCTATTTTACTCATACAATAAAATGGTTTAGGTTATTAAAATAATATACACAGCAAGACAAGAACAAACGATAACAGGAATCTTTCTTTATATCGTATAAAGTTCTGATTTAAATACGGGACAAATAACAATGAATCCCGAAATAATTAATAAAATGATTATTGACAGACTGAGTAATTAAAAAAGGAATAGAATTTGATAAGATAATCCTTTCAACGAATAGCAAAAAATAGCATTTTTATATATAAAAACAGCCTGTTCCAGTATCTTGCTGGCACAAAGATACAAAAAACGGATTAAACATACAAATTATATTCAAAATCCGGGGCATACAGAGGGCTTTATTTGTAATGATATGGAAAGTTTCCGGGTAATATTCCCCTATCACTCAGCAAAATAGAACAAACCGGCAGATAAATATAAAATAAGTTTGAATATTTCACTTAAACACCGTATATTTGGCGTCAATAACTAAACTAGATTTATATGTTCAACAGGGCTATTACAATTTTCCTGGGGAAGGATAATTGTCATTACACAACAAAAGAAAAACAAACAGGTACTGCCACACTAGACGACAAAAGCCAAGTACAGTTCCTTAGTAAAAAGAACCCCAAAATGCCGTTTTTCTATAGCCGGCGGAATCTCTACATGATAGGTTTCCTGCTCGCTTTTATAGTGACTCTGCTCGAATTTATACGAGGACGGCATCAAAACTTTATGGTCTTCTCGGACGCTACTCAATTCTTCTGGCAAGGCATCAGCCCATACACAACTGAATTTGTAGAAGCTCACGGACGCTACTTCCTTTATTCTCCAGTTTTCACGGTATTGTTCGCTCCGTTTGCGTATCTGCCTGCATGGCTGGGACCTTTCGCGTGGAATCTATTCAATTATTCGCTGTTCTTTATGGCGATCTTCACGCTGCCCCAACAATTCACCCAGCAGCAGAAATGCCGTATGTTCCTTTTTCTGTTACTGATTTTAGGACAAAGTTTACTTTCATTTCAGTATAACATAACGGTAGCCTATTTATTCTTATTCGCCTATACGTTATTGGAAAAAGACCGTGGATTTCTGGCTGTTCTGTTAATCATGATTTCGGGATGTACCAAAGTATATGGAATTTTCGAACTGGCATTGTTGCTGTGCTATCCTCACGTATGGCGTAACTTTGGCTATGCCGTTACAATGGGCATTGTATTGCTTGCATTACCGTTAATCAAAATAGCTCCTGCAGATTTGCTCCCCTATTATAAAGAATGGTGCCATAGTCTTGCTGTTCATCAGTCCGCCGGAGCTTATGATTCATTTTTCTATGCCCGCCCCATTGCAGCATGGACATTGCCACACTTCCGTGCACTTCAGATAGGAATGCTCGGCTTGCTGACTCTGCTCTTTTTGGGGAATTTCCGCAAATGGTCGTCTTTTGCCTTCCGTGCCCAGGCTTTGGGCATTCTCATGGGCTGGGTAGTATTACTGAGTGACTCCGCCGAGAAACATACCTATATTATCGCATTGGCAGGTTTCATGCTCTGGTATTGGAGCAGACCAACACGTACCGCAACAGACAAGATTCTATTTTGGTGCTGTTTTGTGCTGTTATGTATCGTTCCTATCGACATATTCGTCCCTGTACCCATCAGAGATTTCATTACCAGGACCTTATGGCTTCATGTATGGGTTTTCTTTATTGTATGGATACGGATGATATGGCTTACCTTCCTTGCATCCTTCATTCATCCACGTGCCACAAATGTTCTTTCAGATTAACGCATCCGTTAGCTTTGAAAGAAACTTCTTCTGCCAGCAAGAGTTGTTTTTGTTCCACCCAACCGGGGACCAGCCTTCCGGCGGTATTTACAACTCTATGGCAGGGAATGGATAATTCATCCGGCACTTCTTTCAATGCACGTCCCACCATCCGCGAGCATTGGGGTGCCCCCAACAGCAAAGCAATACCTCCATAAGTAGATACTTTTCCCACAGGTATCTGGGATACGACTTCGTACACTTCCTTCCGAAAGGATTCAGAAAAGCTCTCTTTATCTACTTTATAATCTTTCATATATCCCTCTTTACGATCACAATGAAATCATCCTTTCCTTTTCAGGAAATCTGTCGGGCTCTCTCCAAACTGCTCTTTATAGCACTTGGCGAAATAAGAAGGTGAACTGAAACCGACTTCATAACCAATCTCCGCTACGGTCATGTCCGAAGAAGCAAGCAAAGAAGCTGCCTTCTTCAAACGGGCGATACGGAGCAATTCATTCGGAGAGTAGTTAGTCAATGATTTAATCTTGCGGTAAAGCTGCACACGGCTTAGTCCCATGTCTTTGCCCAAGTCCTCCACATTCAAACCGGAGTCTCCCATTTTCTCTTCAATCAATGACTTGAATCTTTCTACAAAATCCTTGTCCATATCGCAGACATCTTCTTTTGCCAATGTCTGCCCGTCACCAAAGAACTGTTTCAGACGACGGTGAGAATCGATCAGATTGCGGACACGTGCCAGCAACAGCTGTGAACTGAACGGCTTTGAAATATAAGAATCCGCACCACCGTCATATCCCTGAATACGCTGTTCGTCCAGTGAACACGCTGTCAGCAGAATAACCGGAATATGACAGGTCTGTAACTCACTTTTCAGCCGGCGGCAACATTCAATGCCATCAATGCCCGGCATCATCACATCAGAAATGATCAGGTCCGGAACATACTTCATAGCCTTACGGATTCCTTCGGAGCCGTCTGCCGCTTCAATCACCGTATAGTCTGTATACAACAGCGTATGGACATACGAACGGATATCCTCATTATCATCAATAATCAGTACGGACGGTTTGGAAGAGTCATATCCTTTTTCCAGTTCTTCCTCTTCCGCCAATAGAACATCTGTTGTACGGGAATCCGCAGAAACAAGGGTGGTATCCGGTTCGGCAGCAACAGCCTCACAAGACTGTACAGGCAGTTCAACGGTAAAGACCGTGCCCTGTTTCTCATCGCTCTCTACGGAGATCATACCACCGTGCATTTCTACGAAGGCTTTTACCAATGCCAGTCCGATTCCCGAACCGGTATGGTGCATATCGATCTTATAGAAACGGTCGAATACATTGCGAATATGTTCGGCAGAAATCATGGAACCGGTATTTGCCACCGTGAAACGTATCCATCGCTTGTCCTCTTTACTAAGGGAAGACAGACGGACGGCTATTTTCCCGTTTTCCGGTGTAAACTTAAAGGCATTGGACAGAAGATTGAAATAAATACGTTCCAGCTTCTCCATGTCTGCCAGTGTATGATAATCCGTATCCGGCATACTATCAAAAGAAAAATGGATATGCTTCTTACGGGCTGCCGCCTGAAAAGACTCATTCCATCCTTCGAAAGAAGAAAGGACATCCACCGTAACCGGAGTATATTCCATCTTGCCGTTTTCATATTTACGGAAATCCAGAATCTGATTGACCAGGCGCAAAAGGATATTCACATTTCGCTGAATCAGCATGAGCATCCGGTGCTGATCTCCACTCAATGTCTTGTCCGCCAATAAATGTTCTACCGGGTCGGCAACCAATGTCAACGGAGTACGGAAGTCGTGAGAAATATTGGTGAAAAAGACCAGCTTGGCATGGGTAGCTTCTTCCAGTTGATGAGAGAGCTGTATCAATTGGTCACGCTGTTCTTCCAGTTTGTCACGCTGCTCTTCCAATTGCTGCTTCTGCTTAAAAAGCTCTTTATTCAAGCGATTCTTAGAGCGGAGTGATTTATAAACGACCAATAATAAACCGGCTACCAATAAAAGGATAATCAGACTGCCGTATAAAACGACCTGTTGTGTAGCTACCTGAGAGAGATAGCCACCGATACGTCCGTTGAGCGTTTCAATCTTTTTGTCGAGTTCGGAAATGTGTGTGGTCTGCAACTGCATGACGTGTGCGTTGGTACGGTCCACAACAGCGGTATTCATCACCGTTTCTTTGGGATAGGGTTTCTTCTCCAGAATGTCCATAGCCAGTTGCAGTACCTTATCGCCATTGGTCGGATAGATAAAGGTGGCATCCAGCACACTGTCCAGAACCAGTTCCAGTCCGTTTCCCTTACCCGGCAAGGCATCTATGCCGACAAAAATCATTTCCTTCTCCCGCCCTGCCATCTTTGCTGCCTGATAGGCACCCGGAGCGATACGGTCATTATGGGCATACACAGCATCAATCTTAGGATGCCTCCGAAGCATACTATCCATTTCTATCTCTGCCGGACCACGTTCCCACGCAGCATCCGCTTTATCAATCAGCTTTATATCCGGGAATTTACTGATGGCAGCCATAAATCCCTGATGCCGTTCCATTGCAGGAGTCGAACCGCTCAATCCTGTCAGTTCTACTATATTTCCCTTCCCTTTCAGACTGGAGGCAATATAGTTTCCTACCGAACGACCGATTTCATAATTATCGGCTCCGATATAGGCAGTATATTTATCCGAAAGAATCTTCCGGTCTACAAGAATAACGGGGATGCCTTTCTGATAAGCTTCTTCTACAATCGGAGTCATAGGAGCAGCTTCGTTAGCGGAAATAATCAGCAGATCGACTCCTTCGTCCATAAAATAATGGACATCTTCCGCCTGCTTACTGTTATCATCCCCTGCCGAACGGATTTCCACCGAAACACCATTATAAAACATCGCTTCCCGAAGAATCTCATCATTCATCTTATGTCGCCATGAATCATCGCTGCATTGAGCCACCCCAATACGAAAACGGGGTGTATCCTGCCGGCAAGCCGTCATCCCGATTAAACCAAACAGCACCAGCATCCACTTCAGATATCTCATCGTCTTCATCCATCTCATCATTTCATAGTTCTTTCTGTAATCCAATTAAGAACAAAAATAAGAAATAATACTGTAAAGTTCTCTAACTTCAGCTATTTATTATTCTAAAAAGAAGGAAAGCAGTCCTCTTTCAGACCATCGGAAAGTATTAACAAAAGTATAAAGCGTAAAACAAACACTTAATCAATGTTATAAAACATAGCGTTTTACTTGGATAATTTGCAGATTTCACAGAAGTCCGTATCTTTGCACTGTGTTTTTCATAGTATTAGATTTAAGGT
>ERZ1673753.3171-NODE-3171-length-10724-cov-4.167120_pt1 | contig 10724 bp, 8 predicted proteins | sample MGYA00580201_ERZ1673753 | MGnify/ENA primary metagenome ERZ1673753 (study PRJEB41218, sample SAMN15661747) | gut metagenome | host: Homo sapiens | place: Canada: London | collected 2015-08-20/2019-03-30 | study: EMG produced TPA metagenomics assembly of... | reverse complement strand
GCTCGGTGCTGAACTCCACGGCGCTCATCCGCTTGTAGAGCGGCAGGGTGCGGTTGGTCTCGGTGATGAAATCGCGGACGGTCTGCTGGTCGGCCTCGCCGCAGTAGATGACGGCACAGATCTTCTTGCCTTTCTCCCTGACGATGCATTCCTTGACGGCCTCGCACTTGGACAGCAGATTTTCCAGTTCTTCGGGGCTGACGTTCTCACCGTTGTCGAGGATGATGATATTCTTCTTGCGTCCGGTGATGTAATAGAAGCCGTCCTCGTCCACACGGGCCAGGTCTCCGGTGTGGAACCAGCCGTCGGCGTCGAGGACTTCTGCGGTGGCCTCAGGGTCTTTGTAATAACCCAGCATGACGCAGCCGCCGCGGATGCAAATTTCGCCCGTCTCGTCCAGCTTGTACTCGGCGTGGTCGTCGGGCTTGCCCACGGCGCGGATGTGCTTTTCGTCCTGCTCGTAGTTGATGATGCCGTCGCCGCAGGTCTCGGTCATGCCGTACACCTGAGTGATCATCATGCCCTGCCGTGCCAGCTCGGCCAGCATGGCGCCGTCAAACATGGCAGAGGAGCCGCAGGGGTTCCAGATGCCGTTCAGGCGGGCGCGGCGGCCCCGCTTGACGTCTTTGTAGATGGCCTCCATCAGCATGGGAGCCACAGCGATGGCATCGCTGTGCATCAGGCCGAGGTCGCGGTAGAAGTCGCGGATGTCGGCGGAGAGGTTCAGCGCCCAGCCCTTGCAGGCCCAAACGAAGAGGCAGATGAACGTACCCAGATGGAACAGGGGCAGGATGGCGAAGTTGCTCAGGACGTCGTTTTTGTCCTCGGGCATATGCTCGTGCTTATAGTCCAGCATGGCGTCGCCGAATTTGACCTGGCACTCCACAGTGGTAAAAAAGTTGCGCTCCGAGAGCATGACGGCCTTGCTGCGGCCGGTGGTGCCGGAAGTGAACATCAGCACCATCAAATCATCATGGCCCACGCAGTCAACAAGCTCTGCAGGCGCGCTGTCCTTGAAGGCGTCCATCGGACGGAGTTTATCGCCGTAGGCGGCCTCGATGTCGGGGCGGCAGCCATAGTCGATGCCGTCGTTGACGATGAGGGAAGGCTCGGCAAGGCCCAGCTCATATTCCAGCTCGGGCCAGGTCTTTTTCTGGTTGATGGTCACGACGACGGCCCCGGCGAGGATCGCGCCGAAGCTGTTGACACCGTACTCATAGCAGTTGCGGCTCATGATGCCGACACGCTTGCCCTTGATGTCGGGGATATTCTCCTTAAAATAAGTAACGGCCCTGCGGATGTCCTGCACATACTGGGCGTAGGTCTTTTCCACCACAGTCTTGCCATCGGCGGCCACATAGCGGAAAGCCACCCGGTCGGGGTACTGCTTCGCCATGACGTCCGTGATGAGCTCATATACAGTATTTATCATTTTTGTCGCTCCTTGCTGTTTTTCTTTATTGCAGCGAAACGCCGGCATTTGACATATTCTGCCTCAGAGTAATAATACCTGTTTCGGCAGAGAAATGCAACTACGCGGCGTATCCTTTTCACTGTTTCTTCTTACTTGTTACTTGCGCAGCAGCTTACCCAGAGCGTTGCGGGGCAGGGGCTCAACGGTGAACTCCACGGCACTGATGCGCTTATACAGCGGCAGGCTGCGGTTCACCTCGATGACGAAGGCTCTGACCTCTTCCTGCTTATCCTCAGGGCAGTAGATGACAGCACAAATTTTCTGGTCCTTCTCCTTCACGATGCACTCGGTAATGGCCGGGCAGAGGGCCAGCTTCTTTTCCAGCTCTTCGGGGCTGACGTTCTCGCCGCTGGCGAGGATGATAAGGTTCTTCTTGCGGCCGGTGATGTAATAGAAGCCTTCCTCATCCATCCGGGCCAGGTCGCCGGTGTGGAACCAGCCGTCGGCGTCGATGACCTCTGCCGTGGCCTCGGGGGCCTTGTAGTAGCCCAGCATCACGCAGTCGCCCTTGATGCAGATCTCGCCGGTCTCGTCCAGCTTATACTGAACGTGGTCGTCGGGCTTGCCCACAGCACTCATGTGCTTTTCGACCTGCGTGAAGTTCAGGATGCCATCGCCGAAGGTCTCGGTCATACCGTAGCACTGGTTGACGACGAAGCCGTTCTGGGCCAACTCCAGCAGCATCTTGGGGTCAAGGGCAGCGGAAGAGCAGCACAGGTCCCACAGGCCGTTCAGACGGCTGACGCGGCCACGCTTCATGTCATTGTAGATGGTCTCCACCAGCATGGGGGCCGAGGCCATGACATCGCTGTGCATCAGGCCCAGGTCGCGGTAGAAGTCGCGGATGTCGCCGCAGAGGTTCAGAGCCCATCCGGCAGGCGGGTAGGACATAACGCAGACGAAGCAGGCCATGTGGAAGAGGGGCAGCAGGGTCATATGGCTCAGCGGCAGCTTCTGGCCTGCCGGGAGACGGTTGGTGATCCAGTTCTCTGCCACCTCCGAATAGGTGTGCAGGCTGGCGCACATATTCCGCTCCGAGAGCATGACGCCCTTGCTGCGTCCGGTGGTGCCGGAGGTGAACATCAGCATCATCAAATCATCGTGGCCCACGCAGTTGGTCAGCTCGCCGGGGGCAGTCTCTTTATAGCAGTCCATGGGGCGGAGCTTCGGGCCGTAGGCGGCTTCCAGCTCGGCGCGGCAGCCGTAGTCGATGCCGTCGTTCAGGATGAGGGCAGGCTCCACGAGGCCCAGCTCATATTCCAGCTCGTCCCAGGTTTTTTTCTGGTTCAGGGTCACGAGAACGCCGCCGGCGAGGATGATGCCGTAGGACGCCACGCAGAATTCATAGCAGTTCCGGCTCAGCAGAACGATGCGCCGGCCCTTGATGTCCTGCACTTCGGCCTTGAGATAGGCCACCATCCGGCGGATGTCCTGCGCATACTCGCGATACTTCTTCTCCACGACGGTCTTGCCGTCCTCGGCCACATAGCGGATGGCCACATGATCGGGGAACTCCTGCTCCATGCAGCGGGTCACCATGTCGTATACGCCTGCGGGTACTTTGATGTATTCAGCCATCGGTTTTTCTCCTTTTTTGTCAAATTTTCAGCTCAGCACTTTTTTCATTCACTTTCCAGAGTCATTCCGAATCTCTGGCAGTTCGAGGAAAACTTTGGCACGGCTCCTTATGGCAACAGTATACCGCAAGCAGAGCGTAAACGCAAGATTTAATTGCACAAATATGCAACTTAAGCTTGCATTCAATTTGTGCAGGCAGATGTAATTCTTTCCTTTTGTTGCGATGTGCGAAAAGCTGTGATACACTTTTTTCGTCAGGACGAAACTTCACCCGGAGGTCGAGTCCTTATCAAATTGACAGCAAGCCCAAAAAGCATTATACTGTTTATATCATTTAGCAAAAAAGCTCCCCGCCGAGCTTCATATTTTTATTTATCGCGCCTAAAACACGGCCTTCCGGGGCCTCCGGGACGAATGGCGCACAAGGAGGACCCTTTTCATGGAAGGCACCAAGCCCCGCACTGTAAGCAGCCTTGGCATGTTCGACCTGCTGAAAGGCATCGGAATGCTGGCCATCGTCTTTGCCCACACGGCAGAGCTTTACCCCCTCGGCACCAACGACGTCACCCCTTTCGCGTTCGCGCTGTTCGCTTACCGCGAAGCGCTGATGGCCGCCTTTTTTATTGCCAGCGGCTACGGCTTCCGCAAGCGCTCCATCCACAAATGCATCGAGCAGCAGCTCAAGACCCTGCTCAAGCCTTACCTTTATACTGCACTGACCACCACGGTGCTCCACGCTTTCATTCACCACGCAGCTTTCGGCTCGTGGGATGCTGCCATCTCAGAATCGGCCAAGGTCTTAGGCGGTTTCCTGTTAGGCCTGCCCCACACGGCCACTTACTTCGGGCAGCAGTTTTTCTCCTGCGGACCCATGTGGTACTTAGTGGCTCTGATGCTGGCGTGGGTGCTGCTGGACGTGCTGCTCGAGATCTTCCCCGAGCGGTACATAACCCCCGCAGTCGTCGGCGTCACCCTGCTTGGCTGGGGCGTCACGCTGGTGTGGGAGGCTCCTTTCTGCATCGCACAGGGCATGGTGTCGCTGCCCTACCTTTACATCGGCTATCTGGCCAAGAAGCGCCGCCTTTTCGAAACTCCCCTTTCCGGCAGAGCCAAAGCCGGACTCATCGCGGCTGCGCTGGGCGTCGTCGCGGGCGTTTTGCTGACCCAGAGCACCGACTGCGTTTCGCTGGGTGAGTGGACGATGGGGCCGCTGAGCATCCTGCTGGATGGCGCAGTGGGCTACGGCATCATCCGGCTCTTTTTGAAATGGCAGCGCCGAGTGGACGGCCCCATCTCCCATGCCATCGAGTGGGTGGGCCGGCGCTCGCTCTTCATCTTCTGCATCCACACTGTGGAGCTGACGGCCATCCCGTGGTATCTGATGGCTGCAAAGTATGCTGACCATCCGGTGCAGGGGATGCTGCTGCAGTTCGTGTTCTCGCTTGTGTCCATCTTCGCCGTCACCGAACTTCTGATGCGCCGCAAAGAGCTTGGCCGGAAGCTTCGGGGCGGAAAGCCTGCGGACAAGCCCCGGCAGCGGAGCAAGACCCGCCGCTATGCGGCAAAACACTGAAATTCCTGCGCTTTGGTATCCAGCCATTTTGAGGGTAGACTATAGTTACTTTTGATGCATGGGCTTGCAGCGCGGGTTGTACGCCTTGCGATAAATTGGAGGAGGCCCCAGTAATGATGAACGAAACTCCTGAAGCGGCTCTGCGCAGCCGCATTGCGGACCTTGAACAACAGCTCAAACTTGCAGACGAAGGCACTTCGCGGCTGGCCCAGCGCTGCCTTGAGCTGGAAAAGCAGCTGCAGACCTTCTATGCTGCCCACCCCCAGAGAGAGAGGCAGACCGACTCGCCTGCTCTGGTGCAGCCGCTGCTTTACTATGATGCCGGGTTCGGCTTTTCCCAGAAAGACACCGTCAAGGCCCCGGACTACGAATACGACGAGCTGAACGGCATGGTGACAGCGACCTTCGAGCTGCCGGAGGCCGCGTTCAATCTCCGTCTCGACCCCGGTGAACTGCCTTGCTGCATCACCGATTTCGTCTTCTCGGATGACCGCATCCTCTGCCGCCCGGTGAACGGTGTGCCGCTCCACGGCGACGGCATCCTGTTCCTCAACGACGACCCGAATTTCATGCTGGAAGGTCTGAACCGTTTCCCCGCCGGGATGGAGCTGGGCGTGAGCTACTGCTACTTCCCGCTGGAGCCGCTGGCTGACGACCCATTGTTCGCCGCCGTTCTCGAGGGCGTACAGTATTTCCAGAAGACCCGCGTCTGCGAGCAGAAGCACCTCGACCAGCTGGAAAAAACTACGGCAGACCAGAAGCAGACCATCGAGGCCCTGCAGAAGAATCTCTCCGAGCTGCATCAGGCCAACGCCGAGCTGAGCGCCCGGAGCAAAGCCTACGAGAGCTCGCTGGAAAACATCCTCTCTTCCAGCAGCTGGAAACTCACGCTGCCCCTGCGCCGCCTGCTGGGGCTGTTCCATCGCAGCCATTGAGCCTGCCTGCGGAGAGGAGGATACGATGTACAGCAGTTATACCACTCTGCAGCGGGTTCAGCTCGCCAAACAGGAATATCTCGACACCCAGGAAGTTTTTCTCGGCGTCTATGCGCCGGGGCGGAACGCCGCCCTGAAAGCTTCCCTGCAGGACCAGCTCCACCGCAAATTTTTATTGACGGACAGCCTCCGCCCCGAAGCCCTCGGCAGCGCCGCCGGTGTGCTTCTGGTCAGGGAAGACCTTTTCCTGATGTCCACGGCCCTTTCCTGCTTTGCGGACGCACTGCGCAGCGGCGCAGACTACGTCACCAGCGACGCCGTCTTCGGCTACTCAGGCGTCACCACCCTCTATCACAGCCAGGGCTTTGCAGCCTGCCCGGGCTGCGCCCTCGTCTCCCGGGAGCTGCTGCGCCGCTGTCAGGCGGAAGCCCGCGACCCGGAAAATCCCGTCGAACTGCTGACGCTGGCGGCGAAGCTCAGCCGCAGCCACGTCTGCCTCCCGCTGGCGCTGGCCCACTATGAGCGGGACATCTGCGCCGAAGACGTCTGGTCTGTAAAGGGGAAGCGCGTCTTTATCATGAGCCACCTGCTGGACATGACCGGTGCGCCCATCGTGCTGGTGAGCGCCGTGCCGGTACTGCGCAGCATGGGCTACGAAGTGGTCGTCCTCGGCCCTGAGGACGGCGGCTCCATGCCGCTTTTCCTCGAGGCGGGAGCTACCGTCATCACACGTAAGGGCTGTGTTCAGTCTCCCCTGCTCTGGGGGCTGGCCCTTTGCGCCGACCTCGTTCTGGCCAACACTGTCGTGGAGGCCCGGGCCGTCCGCGCCCTGAGCGGTGCGCGAGTACCGGTGCTCTGGTGGCTCCACGATGCCTTTGCAGGCTACCCCCACATCGCCCACCAGATCCCCAGAGAGCTGGGCGAAAATATCCGGCTCTACTCCGTCGGCAGCCACGCCGCCAACGCCATGCACTCGGTGCGGCCGGAGTTCAACATCCGGCCCCTCATCTACGGCCTGCCGGACTACGCCGCCGAGAAGTTCTCCCACTACGATTTGAGCTATGCGGGCGGGCGGCCTCTGTTCGCCACCGTGGGTTCCTTTGAGAACCGAAAAGGCCAGGACATCTTCTGCAAAGCCATCCGGCTGCTGCCGCCTGAGACCATGAAGAAGGCATCCTTCCTCTTTGTGGGCAAGGCCGCAGAGGCTGAGATGATGGACGCCGTGCGGAGCCTGACCGCTGACTGCCCCGACAACGTCTTTTACGTCAAGCGGCTCACCCGCGACGAGATCAAGAGCCTGATGGCCCAGTGTACCTGCCTCGTCTGCGCCTCCCGCGACGACCCCATGCCTACTTTCGTCACCGAGGGCCTCATCTTCGGCAAGCCCGCCATCGTGTCGGAGCACACCGGCACCGCCGGGCTCATCACCGAGGGCGTGGACGGTTTCGTCTACGAGGACGACGACCCCGAAAAGCTGGCCGAGCGGCTGGCCTGGGCCATCGAGCACCCGGAAAAGCTGGCCGCCATGCGCCCCGCCTGCCGTGAGCTTTACGAGAGCCATTACTCCAAGCAGGCGTTTTCTGACAGTTTACAACAGGCTGTAAAGGAACTCACCGGCGAGTAAGCTCCCCGTTCTTTATCATTCTGCCGAAACTGAGGCAAAAAATTTGGCAGTTGTTCACAAACACACCTCCGGACTGTGATATACTCTCCTAAGAGTTTATCCCAGTCCGTTTTTTGTTGAAATTTGAAAGGAGTCCCCGCATGAGTTCGTCCGCCTCCCCCGCCCCTTCGCGCCGAAAGACCCTGCTCTCGCTGGGCGTTCTGGCCCTGCTGACCGGCATCGTGGTGTTCATCTTCCGGGAGCACTGGGCCGAGATCTCCGAGGCGCTGAGCCGGCTCACCCTCGGGCAGGGGCTTCTGGCACTGGCCGTGGGCCTGAGCTACCCGCTTCTCGAGGGCGTATCCAGCTGGCTCATCGTCCGCAGCCGCCTGTCCCATTTCCCGCTGCGGCAGGGTATCGACAATGCATGGATGGGGACCTTCGGCAATGTGGTGGGCCTCGGCGCAGGGTCGGTGCCGTTTCAGACGTGGTATCTCCACCGGCGCGGGCTGGACGTCGGCCCCGGCGTAGGGCTGATGACCCTGCAATACGTCTTCCACAAGACATCCGTCCTGCTTTACGCCACCGTGCTGCTTCTGGCGGGCCGCCCCTGGATAGCGGCCAACTCCGACGGCGTGCTGCGGTATCTGCCCGGGGCCTACGCTGTCGTGGCGGGCGTCATCGTGGGGCTCATCGCCCTCTGCGCCCTGCCGGTGGTGCAGCGTCTGGCCCGGTGGCTGCTGCATTTTCTGCCCGACACGGGCCGCTGGGCCGAGCGCCGGGAAAGCTGGCTCAAGCAGCTGGACACCCTGAGCACCGAGAGCCGCCATCTGCTGGCGGACAAGCCCCGCTGTGCCGCCATTCTGGGCGTACATCTCGTCAAGCTGTTCCTGCTCTTCTGCCTGCCCTGGATGGGGCTGCGGTTCATGGGGCTGGATACCGGACTGGCCTTCTGGCAGGTGCAGCTTCTCACGTCGCTGACCCTCTTTGTCTCCAACGCCCTGCCCAACGTGGCGGGCATGGGCTCGGTGGAGACGGCCTTCCTGCTGGTGTACAGCAGCTTCCTCCCCGATGCTTCGTCCATGAGCCTGCTGATGTTCTACCGGCTGGCCAGCTATTACGCCGTCTTTGCGGCAAGCGCCGTCGGCTTTGCGCTGGCGCAGCGGCGGCTAAACCGCGGATGACTTTGTGAATGTCGTCATCACCCGCGATGTCGAGGCCGACAAGCAGGGCGACATGACCTATGTTCTCGAGTTCACCACTGAGGACGGCAGCATCCAGAGCTTCGAGACCCTGCACTACGAAACCACTCCCATCTCTCTGAAGAGCGTGGACGCAGCTGCTGGCGCTCCCCCCATCGCATTCGCTGCTCCTGAGCAGTAAAAATCAGCTCATAACGAAGAAAACGGCAGGTTCAATGAACCTGCCGTTTTCTTATTCTATCAAATTCAGCCCTTCATAGGGACAAATCCCACGAGGTCCTTCACGACCTCGCCGCCGATGATGAGGCCCACGACCGACGGGACAAAGGCGTTCGAGCCGGGAACAGAGCGGCGGATGGTACACTTGCGCTGGGTACCCGGAGGGCAGATGCAGTGGTGTTTGCAGCTGATGGAGTCATCCTCGATGGGCGTCATGACAGGCTCCCTGGAGTAAACGACTTTCAGGTGCTTGATGCGGCGCTTGCGGCACTCGGTGCGCATGACCTTGGCCAGCGGGCAGACGGAAGTCTTATAAATATCCGTGACCTCGAAGCGGGTAGGGTCCATCTTGTTGCCTGCACCCATGGAGCAGATGATGGGGACGCCAGCCTCCTTGCACTTCATGACCAGCGCAATTTTACCGGTGACAGTGTCGATGGCGTCCACCACGTAGTCGAACTGGCTGAAATCGAAGCTGTCCTGCGTCTCAGGGCCAAAGAAGGTCTTGTAGGTGGTAACCTTGATGTTGGGGTCGATGTCGTGGACGCGCTCTTCGGCCACATCCACCTTGAACCTGCCCACCGTCTTGTGGGTGGCGATGATCTGGCGGTTCAGGTTGGTGAGGCAGACTTTGTCGTCGTCGATCAGGTCGAGAGCCCCCACGCCGCTGCGGGCCAGCGCCTCGACGGTGTAGCCGCCCACGCCGCCCACGCCGAACACGGCTACGCGGGAATCGTGCAGTTTGGTCATTGCTTCCGCGCCCAGCAGCAGCTGGGTGCGGGAATACTGGTCTTGCATATCATATCTCCTTTAGGTTCTGCTTTTTACATTCACGGGCTTGCCCTCTCAGTCACCTTCGGTGACAGCTCTCCCAAAGGGAGAGCCAGAATGCAACGGTCAAGCAATAGGCTCTGGCGCGAAGCGCCTGAGAGGGCTAGGCCGCTCCCCCTTATCCCTTCGCCACCTGTGTAATGGTGCCGCCTCCGAGGACGACATCGCCCTGATACAGCACGACGGCCTGCCCCGGGGTGGGGGCGCGCTGAGGCTGGTCAAATTCCAGACGGAAGCTGTCCGGCCCTGCCGGGTAGACGGTGGCAGGCTGTTCGGTCTGATGATAACGGGTGCGGGCCGTCACCCGCAGGGGGCCTTTCAGCTCCGGGATGGCGATCCAGTTCACTTCGTTCGCATAGACGATGGTATCGAACAGCTCCGACTCCGGGCCGACCGTGACGGTGTTGGCCTGCATATCCTTGGCGCAGACGTAGACCGGTGCGCCCATGGCGAGGCCCAGGCCCTTCCGCTGGCCGATGGTGTACCGCACAGCGCCGCTGTGGGTGCCTACCTTTTTGCCGCCGACGTCGAGGAAATCGCCCGCCGGGTAGTGCTTGCCGGTGAAATCCTCCATAAAGCGGGCGTAGTCGCCGTCCGGCACGAAGCAGATGTCCTGACTGTCGTGCTTGCGGGCGTTCACGAAGTGCTGCTGCTCGGCGATGGCGCGCACTTCGCTCTTATGCAGACCACCCAGCGGCAGGCGGACATGAGCCAGCTGCTCCTGCGTGAGGTTGTAGAGCACATAGCTCTGGTCTTTGTTCTCGTCCAGACCCTTTTTGAGCAGCCAGCGGCCCGTGGCCTCGTCCTGCTCCACCCGGGCATAATGGCCCGTGACCACATGATCCAGTCCGTGTGCTTCCGCCCAGCGAAGCAGGTGATCGAACTTCATATATCTGTTGCAGTCGATGCAGGGATTGGGCGTACCGCCGGCCTCGTAGACCCGGATGAATTTGTCGATGATCTTTTCCTGAAAGTCTGCCGTAAAATCCAGCACCTCGTAGGGAATATCCATCGCATAGGCCACCTCGGCGGCGTCCTCAATGTCCCGCTCCGAGCAGCAGGTGTGCAGGCCCTCGGTGTTCACGGCCTCGTTGCGGGTGAGGCGCATGGTGACGCCGGTGCAGTCGAAACCGTCCCTCTGCATGAGCCATGCCGCCACCGAGCTGTCCACACCGCCGCTCATGGCGATGAGCGCCCCGGGGCGGCGGGAAGTGTTCTGTGTTTCTGTCATTCTGTTCCTCTTCTGTTATAACATACTAAAACAGTAGTATAATACTACCGCAGCTTCTTTCTCTTGTCAAGACGCAGA
>ERZ1673753.3168-NODE-3168-length-10729-cov-6.560146_pt1 | contig 10729 bp, 5 predicted proteins | sample MGYA00580201_ERZ1673753 | MGnify/ENA primary metagenome ERZ1673753 (study PRJEB41218, sample SAMN15661747) | gut metagenome | host: Homo sapiens | place: Canada: London | collected 2015-08-20/2019-03-30 | study: EMG produced TPA metagenomics assembly of... | reverse complement strand
ACCGAGCCCATGAGCGGGCAGATGAGCATGGCGCCCACGATGGCGATGTCCGAATCGATATCGAGGCCGATGCTCGCGATCAGCATGGCGATGATGAGGATGCATAGGTGGGAGCCAGTCAGACGCGCCCCGTTTACAAAACGCTTGCGGATCACGTGATAGGGCGCGCGTCCCTCGCGAATGTTGAACGCGCGCTTTAAAAAGCGACCAGCCTGCTCGGCAGCCTCACTATGGGCGGGGCGGATGCCGTGGCGCCGGTGATGGCGTTCGCGTAGTCGCTTGATCTGTTGTTTGTCGAGTTCCATGTCCACCTCGTTCCAGCGCGGTCCGCGCAACGCGCCCGTTGTCCTAACTCTACACCGTGGCGGGCGGGGTGTCTGTTGGATGCGGAATCCGATAGGGCGGATGACGCGGGGGCAAATGCAAATCATAGGCTCAATTCGATCCCGCGAGAATATGATGCACCAGCTCCTTCAAATGTGACGAAACTGTGAAGCACGAGAGCGTGAATTTCAAAAATACGCTGGTCGCCAATGTTGCGCAACAGAATTCAAAAATCGACAGCTACCGTTTGATACGTATGGATACATCCGTGTCAAAGGGAGAAAGCCATGGCAAACTACAGTCCACAACACTTTGAGCCTCGGGCCAAGGCCGTCAACGTCAAGGGCGTTGCCAACCGCGCCGTCGCAACCGTTTTGACGGCGGGCCTCATCGCTCAGCCGCTCATGTCGCCGCTGGCGGCAATCGCCGTACTGTCAACCGATAACGGCGATTCTGTTCAGGGGGGGGGTAGTTCTGTAGAGAATACCGTTGCCGCCGGTAACCAAGCGGTCGTAAAGACGGCTGTCCAGCTGGCCGAGGAGTCGGCAAAGCAGCTCAAGGACGCTCAGGCCGCCTACGATGCCGCCCAGAAGAAGGCCGACGCGGCGGGCCAGTCTCAAAAGCAGGCGCAGCAGCAAAAGAATCAGGCCTCGCAGGCTGTGAGCGACAACGAAATCGAGCAGAACGCAGCAGAAGTCGCCGCGCTCCAGGAGAAGATTGACGAGCTCAAAGCCGCCGTCGAAAAGACCGAGCAGCAGCAGAAGAAGCTGGGCGACCTGAACGATCAGCTCGAACAGGCCAACAAGAGTGTCGAGGATAAGACCCAGGCGCTCAAGGACGCCAAGGCAAAGCAGGATGAGGCCAAGAAGGCCCTCGATGATGCCCAGGCCAAGCTCGAGGCCATGGGTATGGACGAGTACGAGGCCGCCAAGAAGGCCGTCGAGGACGCGCGGGCAAAGCTCGATGACGCCAATAAGGCCGTTACTACTGCACAGGACAATCTGGACCAGGCCAAGGCTGCCGAGGCCAGCGCCCAGCAGGAAAAGCAGAATACCGAGGCAGCTTTGACGACTGCCCAGGCCAAGAAGCAGGAGACTGCCGCTGCGCTCGCAGCCGCAACCACCGCGCGCGATAACGCCCAGCAGAAGTTCAACCAGGCGCAGGCCGCGCTCGATGCTGCCGTCTCGGGTACGGGTGTCGACCTGAGTGCGCTTGAGGCCGCCAAGATCGCTGCTGCTGGTGAGCTCAAGACCGCGCAGGCGGAGCTCAATGCCGCGACGGATGCCGACGCCACCGCACAGACAAATCTGCAGGCCGCCCAGGCTGCCGTCGCTGCCGCGCAGGAGAAGGCCAACGCCGCCAACGCTGCTGTGGCATCTGCCCAGTCTGCATACGATGCGGCAAACAAGGAGTACAAGGACGCGGCCAGTAAGCGTGACGCCGCGAAGACGGCATACGAGCAGGCCCAGCAGACCGAGGCCGACAAGAAGGCTGAGTACGATAAGCTTGTCGAAGTTCGCAAGCAGAAGCGCAGCGAGTGGGAGGCAGCCTGCGCCGCTTCGAACGCCGCGGAAAAGGCTTATGACGCTGCTAATGCCCAGGTTGAGGCTCTTGAGCAGCAGATTGCAGACCTAAAGTCCAACATGACCGTTGACCAGGAAGTCATCAGTCAGGGTATGTTCGGCTTCATGAACTACATCATCGGCGGCGGCCAGTTCACGGCCACGCAGAAAAAGAACGCCCAGGAAGCCGTATCGATGCTGACCGGTGCCGCTGACAAGGCCGAATGGTATGACCAGTACGTCGATCAGGACATGTCTCGCGACACCAACCCGCTCTCCTTGGAGCAGATGCGCAACGCCCTGACATATCTCGACACCCAGAACAATCTCCGCAAGGCGAACGGCCAGTCGGCGCTCAGCGTCAGCCTCCGCATGACTGCGGCAGCCGCCCTTAATGTATCGTATTCATCGAACATCTGGGGACACTCGGGCTGCTACTGGGATAACGGTGAAAACCTTGCCGGCGGTGGCGGTGCGTATACCGGCGGCGAGACCGAGGATACCCTCGGCTGGCCCTATACCGGCCTCTACACCCAGGAGAAAGCGAAATTCGATAAGTACGTCGAACAGTATGGTGACGCACTTGGAAGCCATCGATATGATTCCTACTATATCTACCAGCACTACAACAAGGACGTCAAAATCTACGATGAGTGTGGGCATTATCTCAACATTATCGATGCCGGCGCGAAAGCTATCGGCATCGCAACCGGTAGCGGTAAGAACACCGATTCCGAGGTAACCATCTTCGATTACAGCGATTATGACAGTCAGGCTGATTTTACTGTCTCTGAGTTCAAGAAGCTCCTGAACGACTACATCGATTCCGCCTACAATGCAGGCGGCACGCAGGCGCAGAAGGCGCAGCTCAAGGAGCTTCAGGGCAAGCTCGCCGAGGCGCAGAAGAACTTTGGAACTACTAGGGAAGCTTACTTCGCAGCTGTAAACGGGCAGGATGCCGCCCAGGACGCTTTCACTGCAGCCGATGTGAACATGAACACCGCAAAGGGCGAGTACGAGAAGGCTAAGTCCGGCACCGCCGCCGCGAAGACGGCATACGACGCAGCGAAGGACGCACTCGGCGGAATCGACATCGAGTCCCTCAAGCAGAACCTCGATACCGCCAAGGCCGAGGCGGCTTCTGCCAAGACAGCTCTTGATAAGGCAAATGCCACGCTCGCCGACAGCCAGACGAAGGCAGCCGAAGCCACCGCTCACAAGGCGAAGGCTCGCAGCGCCCGCGATGCCGCCAAGGCAAAATCCGACCAGGCCAGCGAGGCGTATGACAACGCTACGGCTTCGGTCAAGGACCTTACCGCCAAGTGCGATGCCGCCAAGACGGATCTTGCGAACAAGCAGGGCACGCTTAACGATGCCAAGAAGGCCGACGACACTGCCCAGGCTGGCGTTGACAAGGCTCAGGCCGCAGATGTGCACGCCGCGACCGCTCTTTCGGGCGCCAAGCAGGCAGTTGCCGCCAAGACGCAGACCCTGTCCGACGCACAGGCGAAGGCCAAGGCCGCCGAGGACGAGCTTGCCACCGCAAACAAGGCCTTCGAGCGCTTCGCCGGTGCCCAGAAGGCGGTCGACGACGCCAAGGCCGCCTATGACGCTGCCGTCGCCGGTGTCGCCGATGCCCAGAAGCAGCTCGAGGCCGCCAACGAGGCCGTCGTCGATGCGAACCTCGATATCTTCAAGGCCAAGGCCGAGCTTGCCAACGACGAGGCACTCAAGGCCGATCTTGAGGCTGTCGACCACAAGGCATCCCTTGCCGCGGGCACGACGGGCAACGAGAAGCTGGTCAAGCTGAATGCTGCCTACGCTCGCTATAAGGCCGCCGTCGATGCCGCCGCTGGTCTCAAGGCTGCCCTGGGCGATGCCGATGCCAAGCTGTCCGATGCCAACGACGCCTATGCCGCCGCGCTTGCCGAGTTTGGCGATGCCAAGGATGCCCTGGCTGCCGCTCAGGCCGAGTACGACAAGTATCATCCCAAGGCCGAGCCGCAGGCCAAGCCTCAGGCCAAGCCCCAGGTTACGCAGGCCGCCGCAAAGGCGTCTGCTGCCAAGAAGCAGACCACGTCGGGAGCACTTGCCCAGACCGGTGATGACTCCGCTCTTGCGGGCGAGGTGTTCGTCATCGGCGGTATTACGCTCGTGGCTGCGGGCGTGACGCTGGGCGATCGTTGTCGCAAGCAGATGTAGCGTTTCGAGCGTAGATTCTGCAACGAACTTCGGTTCAGAGCAGGAACGCTTCGATAGCTTAACCGATAAGGCCGGCGCGCTGTTAAACGCAGCGCGCTGGCCTTTCTTTGTTTCGATATCAAAAAGCCCGGGCGGTAGCCGCGAAAGCTACCGACCGGGCAAATCGTAGGCAATATGGTTGCTGTCGAGCAGCTGCTCAGCTTAGCCCAGCAGGCTTAAGCCCACGGAGACAAACGCCAGGATAACGCCGACGATGGACTCGCCGCCGAGCAGGCCGCTGGCGACAACCAGCCCCTGTTCCTGGAAGGCGGCGTCCTTGGCAGCCCTCTCCTCGTCAGAAAGACCGGCGGTGGCGTCGCGGTGGGCGGACCACTTGTCGTAGGCGAGCTTGACGCAGGAGCCCAGGAATGCCGTGAGTGACATGTAGAACGGCAGGTACACGCCCAGGCCAATCATCATGGCCGGAATGCCGAGCCAGTACATGACGATGCCGGCGATAAAGCCGCCAACGAACCACGGCACGCTCGGGATGCCCGAGACCATGGTGGCGACGACGCTTGCCTGCGCGGCAACAAAGCTCTTGTCGGGGCCAAAGGCGTCCGGGCCATAGGCGGTGACGAGCGCGACCATGACGGCTGCGGCGACCAGGGCGCCCACGATGCCGCCGATGGCTTGGCCGATCCATTGCGCACGCGGGTTGGTGCCCAGCACGGCGCCGGCCTTAAAGTCGTTCATGACGTCGCCCGCAAGGCCGCACGCCACGGCAACGATGCCGGCGATAAAGAACAGCTTGACCTGAGCGATCTGTGCGAAGGCAGCCACGATGAGCATAACGATGAGGCCAAAGATTTCCATGGGGTCGATACCCGTCTGGCCGCAGCTCTGCGCGCTCATGATGGTGGTGACAAAGGTGAACAACGTGACGATGACGGCCGGAACGGGGCCAAGGTCGAGCGCGATGGCAACGATTACGGCGATGGCGGCAGCGCCCAGGCCGATGATGCCGGCGTCGAGCTTAAGAGAGCCCGAGATAAGCGACTGCTCGTCGGTGTCGGTGGAGCTGTCGGCGGCAAGACCGCGGACGATACCGGCGACCTGCGGCAGGATGTCCTTGAGGACGACGGCGACGCCAAAGCCCATCATGAGGCCCATGCCCAGGGACTTGACGATGCCCTGCGCGGTCACAATATCGAACAGGCCAGCAGCGGTACCGCCCACGATGATGCCAAAGTTGCCCAGCAGGGCGCCGGCAAACCAGAAGGCGACGGGGGCGAAGCCCACGAGGAAGCCGACGGAGAGCAGCATGGGCGAGTTGTAGATGCCAAAGGTCACGCCGGGGATGTTGAGCGTGCACAGCATGCTGGGCACCACGCCCAGGGCGTCGCGCAGCACGCTATAGATGCCGGCGATGGCCATGGAGCCAAAGAGCTGCTTGCCGGTTTTGCCGCCGGCCTCGGTGGCGCGCAGGGTCTGAGCTGCGGCGTTGCCGGTGGGGAACTCAAGCGCGGCGTCCACGATAAAGTGACGGTGGATGAGCGCGGTGGCCAGCAGGCCCAGGATGGTGCCGGCGAGCGCCACGATAAACATGTCGAGCCAGCTGATCTGGTCGGCATAGCCCAGCATCCAGGCGCCCGGGATGGTAAACGCCAGGCCGCCGGCGACCATGGCGCCCGCAGACATGATGGTGTGGGTGACGTTGGCCTCGTTGAGGCTGGCATTGCCCATGAGCTTAAGGAAGAACAGCGAGATGACGGCAGCGAAGACGATCGGCCAGGGGAGTGCGCCCATCTTGAGGGCGGTGTAGGCCGAGCTTGCCGTGATGATCACGCAGCCAAGGACGCCGATGACGACACCGCGCAGCGTGAGTTGCCCGCGCATCGAAGCGCGGTTCGAGGGATTGCTCATATAGAACTCCTTTGCGTATATCCGCTTCCCCCGGGAGCGCCGTTACGGATACGGCGCGGGAAGTCGGGTTACCAAGGGCCGCCGCGTGAGCTCGCGCGCGACCGCGCACCAGTATAGCCGTAAGCTAGTCATTTTGGGATGACTGGTTTAGGTAGGCGATATACTGCTGGGCAGACGAAAGGAGCGCCGACGATGCTTAATGGGTGCGCATATATATTGACGGTCGACGTGGGCAACACGTTCATTCGCTTTGGCCTGTTTGCCGAGGATTCGGCCGCGGCGCAGGAATGTCCGCTTGCGACGTGCGAGATCACCACGCCGTCGAGCATCACAGCAGACGAGGCGCGCATGCGTCTCGTGCAGGTCATGGCCGCACTGGCGGCCGATGCGGGCATGCCGGGCGCGCTTGTGTCCACGGCTGCTGTGCTGAGCTGCGTGGTCCCGGCGCTCGAGCGCCCGTGGAAGGCGGCACTTTCCCGTACCTGCACGGGGCGCGTGCTCACGGTGGGGCCGGGACTTAAGACCGGCATACCCGTGCACTACGATGACCCGGCCGAGATCGGTCCCGACCGCATCGCCGACGCCGTGGCTGCCCGCGCCGTCTACGGCTCGCCGTGCATTGTGATCGACCTGGGCACGACGACCAATATCGAGGTCATCGACGCACACGGCACCTTTGTCGGCGGCGTTATCGCGCCGGGGCTGGCGCTCGGCGCCCGTTCGCTCTCGGCCGCTGCGGCGCGCCTGCCTCAAGTTGAGCCCTCGGCGCCGACACACGTCATCGGCCGTAACACGCGTGAGGCCATGCGCTCGGGCGTGGTTCTGGGCGAGGTGGCACGCATCGACGGCATGCTCGACATGGTGCTCGCCGAGATGCGTGCGACCAAGGCCGCGGGGGAGGGCGATGTGCCCATCGTCATTACCGGCGACGATGCCGAGGCGCTTGCGGCGCTGGTCGGCCATAGCCTGACGGTCGACGATGCGCTGACGCTGCGGGGCCTCGCCGAGCTCTACCACATCAACCAAAAGCCCCGCCGCGCGTAGCGATGGGGGCAATGGGACAAAAACGTCTCCACCTTCCACCTGCTACAATGGGTCAAACTATTGCGATTTCGGAGGTGTCTGCCATGTCGGACGATCTTCATCAAACCGCGTCGGGCAAGCGCCGCGACGTTATTAGCTGGGATGAGTTCTTTATGAGCGTGGCCATCGCCGCGCAGCGCCGCAGTAAGGACCCCAACACGCAGGTGGGCGCGTGCATCGCCAGCACCAACCACCGCATCCTTTCGGTGGGCTACAACGGTACGCCCTCGGCGCTCAACGACGACTTTTTCCCGTGGGGCACGAGCGATGACCCGCTGCAGGACAAGCATAACTACGTAGTCCATGCCGAGGCCAACGCGGTACTCAACTACCGTGGCTCGCTCAAGGATCTCGAGGGTTCCACGGTCTACGTCACGCTGTTTCCGTGCCACGACTGTGCCAAGATCCTGGCGCAGGTAGGCGTGGGCGAGGTCGTCTACCTGGACAACAAGTATGCCGATACCGACGACGGCCGTATCAGCCGCCGCATTCTCGACTCCTGCGGCATCAGCTACCGCCAGGTCATCGTCGATGTTCAGATTGGTACCAGGGGACAAGCTCAGCAGTAGCGCGTGCCAACGCCAGCTGGCTGCAAAACAGCCAAAAGAGCCCCGTTCCAAATTGACTACTCGTGAAAGTCGCGTCTGCGCGCATGGACGGCTCGTGAGCGGGTACATGGCTGTAGTAACATAGCTTCTGTCCGCGGGCGTGCCCGCGTTATTGTGAGAAAGGAGCCCCTGTGGCTGTTAACGAAGAGCTGCTTAAGAAGGTTCTTGAAGAGATTCGCCCCAACCTGCAGGCCGACGGCGGCGATATGGAGTATGTGGGCGTCGACGACGAGGGCGTCGTCAAGCTGGAGCTGCAGGGCGCCTGTGCCGGCTGCCCCATGAGCTCGCTAACCCTTTCCATGGGCATCGAGCGCATCCTGAAGGAGCACGTGCCCGGCGTTACCCGCGTTGAGCAGGTCAATGCTTCCGGCGAGGCCGAGGACCTGTACGACGAGTACGCACCGTTCTAAGATGCGAAAGCTGCGGACGGTACGCTCCGCATAGACGTTACGCCCAAATATGCGGCTGCGAGCGTAAGGCCCGCGGCCGCATTTGTATGTAGGGAGCAGGGGATCGATATGCTCAACGACCTCTACCATATGCTTGATCCCGTCGCGATCTCGGCGGGCCCCATCACGATCTACTGGTACGGTCTGGCCTATGTGGTCGGCGCCCTGCTCACGGCGGTCGTTATGTACCGCACGCAGCGTCGTTGGGGCTTCGACATCACGGTCGATGACCTGACGAGCGTCGTGGTCGGTGCGGTCTTTGGCCTCATTATCGGCGCCCGCCTGTTTTACGTCGTCTTTTACGGCGATGGCTACTATTGGACCCACCCGCTCGAGATCTTTGCCACCAACGAGGGCGGCATGAGCTTCCACGGCGGTCTGGTGGGCGGCATCTTGGGCGGCATCATCGTGTGCCGCATGTATAAACTCGACGCCTGGACCATCGCCGACCTTGCCGTGATCGGCGCCCCGCTGGCGCTGTGCCTGGGACGTTGCGCCAATTTCGTCAACGGCGAGCTGTGGGGCAAACCGACTGATCTGCCTTGGGGTGTGGTCTTTGGCGGCACCGCGGGTGATATGCCGCGCCATCCCTCCCAGCTCTACGAGGCGTTTCTTGAGGGCGTCGTGCTCTTCTGTATTTTGCAGGTGCTCAGCCGCAAAAAGCCGCTACTGCCCCAGGGCACGTTTATGGGCGTGTTCGTGATGGGCTACGGCATCGTTCGCTTTCTCGTTGAGTTCGTGCGCGTGCCCGATGCCCAGCTGGGTTATCTGCTGGGCGGCGTCATCACCATGGGTCAGCTGCTGAGTTTGCCGCTCGTGATCGCCGGTCTGGCGCTCATCATCTTCGCCCGACACCGCAATCGCCCCCAGCGCATCTACCTCGACGCCTAACCACCAAAACCACCACAAAGGGGACAGGTACCTTTGTGGTGGTTTTGCCGAGTTTGATAGGTTTCTAGAAAGGCTTTCGGACTGTGAAGGATCCCGACCTCTCCACAACGGCTGCGCGCGACGCTGCCCGCATCGTCTGGTTTAAGCGCTATCCCGCCAAGCAGACGCTCATCGCATTTTTGCTCGCGCTGTTGGCGACCACGGCGTTTTCCATCGATCCCGCCCCGGTGTCGAGCAACGCAGTCTTGGCAATTGATCCCAAAGCCTCGGGCATGCTGTACGTGTGCTACGAGGTGCTCCTCTCGTTTGCCGGCCATACCGACGCGGTCATGCTGCTTGCGCTTGCCTGCCTGCTCACGCTGCCGTTTCGCTACGTATTCTTTGGCCGCGGCGATGCTTGGCGTCCTTCGGTGATCCTTCCGTCGCTGTTCTTTGCCGTCTGCATGGTGTTTGGCCGCAGCTACGACCTCACCGATTCGGCCGAGATCGTGCTCGGCGACAAGGCCCGCATCATCTGCGCCTGGATAGGCGGTGCGGGCTGGATGCTCTTGGCGGTCGTTGCCTTCTACCTGGCTTTTGAGTGTCTAGATTGGCTGAGCTCTCGGCGCATTCCGTTTTCCGAAGCGCACTTTGGCCGCGTATGGCGTGTGGCTCACGCCGTGCTCTCGGTCCATCCCTTTGCCGGGCCCTTCCTGGTGCTCATGATCGCCTGGGCGCCCACGCTCATCGCTTCGCTGCCCGGCCTTTTTATGGGAGACACGGGCGCGCAGATTCGCCAGTGGTTCAACTACCCCAACGGCACGAGTGACTACCTGCGTCTGCTCAATCCCAATGTGCTGCTCAACGGACATCACCCCGTGGTGCACACGGCTATCATCGGTTCGTGCGTCCAGCTGGGGCTTTCGCTGTTCAATAGCGCCAACGCAGGTCTTGCCATCTACACCTGCGCCCAGTTCGTCATTACGGCCGCCTGCATGGCCTATTCCATCTCGTCGCTGCGCAAGCTGGGCGTGAGCCTGCCGGTCCGCGGCGTGATCTTGCTGTTCTTTGTGTTTATGCCCATGTTCTCCAACTATGCGGCTCTGCTTACCAAAGATGTGCTGTTTGCCGACGCGTTTTTGGTGCTGTTGGTGCAGACCGTGAAGCTCGTGGCCTGCGGCCTGCCCCGTCGCGATGCCAATGCCGAGCGTGCGGGCGAACAGAGGCCCGTGCTCTTTGCGCGCCATGACTGGCTGCTGCTCGCTCTGGGCGCCATGGGTTCCACGTTTCTGCGTAACGGCGGCCTGGTGTTTCCCCTGGCGGCATGCGTGATCGCGGCGGCGTTTTGCGCGTGGGACGCGCATGTGGCTCATCGTGCAGCCAAGCAGGCTGGTGCTGCGACTTCGGGCGCCACGCCGCGTTTCCGCTGGGTGGGAGTTCTTGCGGTGCTTGCGCTCTGCCTTGCCTCTAATATGTACTTCACTAAGGTCTTTATGCCGGTGCACGACATCACGCCTGGTTCCAAGCGCGAAATCCTCTCGATTCCGTTCCAGCAGACGGCTCGTTTCGTCCAAAAGCACGATGGCCTCAACTCGGGCGTCAATCCCACGGTTAAGGAGGACGGCACCGTCGTGGAGGCTCCTTGCGACGGCTTGGTGACCGACGAAGAGCGCGCCGTGATCGACCGTGTGCTCAAGTACGAGAATCTGGGCCGCCGTTACAACCC
>ERZ1673753.3164-NODE-3164-length-10749-cov-54.982701_pt1 | contig 10749 bp, 10 predicted proteins | sample MGYA00580201_ERZ1673753 | MGnify/ENA primary metagenome ERZ1673753 (study PRJEB41218, sample SAMN15661747) | gut metagenome | host: Homo sapiens | place: Canada: London | collected 2015-08-20/2019-03-30 | study: EMG produced TPA metagenomics assembly of... | reverse complement strand
GCTGGAGGGCTATGGTAACGACAACCCCGGCTCCAAGTCTCAGGGCATGAAGCAGCTCATGGCTGGCGGCGGTGTCGCTCTGGTGGGCATCACCCTCATTCCTCTGCTGTCTGGTCTGTTCGGCTAAGAGCCGCAGGCGGGTTTTCCCGCCTGTACATACGCAATCGCTCTATCTTTGCTGTGGATAACAGCCCTTTATCATAAGGAGCGGCATTGCGGTACGAATCTCCACCCATCAATGAAAGGCGGTGTCTTATGCAGTTTTTGACCCACATTATTTTTCTCCTGAACCTTCTCAAGACCCTCATCAACCACTTCAGCTAAGGACGGTGACTGAATGGAAACCGTTCTCAAAGCCATTGCCGACTGGATCAAAAGCATCCTGACAGCAGGCATTATGTCAAACCTTTCCGGGTTGTTCGATGATGTGAACACGCAGGTGGGAAACATCGCACAGCAGGTGGGCACTAAGCCCTCCAGCTTTGAACCGAGAGTGTTCGCCATGATCGAAGCCCTCTCCCGGAATGTGGTGCTGCCCATTGCAGGCGTGTTTTTGACCTTCATTGCTTGCTATGAATTGATTCAAATGATTACTGAACACAACAATATGGCACAGTTTGAACCGGCACTCATCATGCGCTGGATTTTTAAGACCGCTGTTTCGGTGTGGCTCATCAGCAATACTTTTGATATTGTGATGGCAGTCTTTGACCTTACGCAGAAAGTTGTGTCCGATTCCAGCGGCATCATTGCCGGAAACACCCGTGTCAACGACATTGGCTTGTCGATGTTGGAAGCCAGCCTGATGCAGATGGATGTAGGACCCCTGTTCGGGCTTTTCCTGCAAAGTTTCTTCATCGGCATCACCATGCGGATCTTGAGCATCATCATTTTTGTCATCGTCTACGGGCGTATGATCGAGATCTACTGCATGGTGAGCCTTGCGCCCATCCCCATGGCAACATGGGGCAACCACGAGCAGAGCCACATGGGGCAGAACTACCTGAAATGCCTGTTCGCATTGGGCTTTCAAGGCTTTCTCATCCTCATCTGCGTGGCGATTTACGCCGTGCTGATCCAGAGCGTGGCGATTTCCGGGGATGCCATCAACTCCATTTGGAGCATTGTGGGCTACACCGTTCTGCTCTGTTTCAGCCTGTTCAAGACCAGCTCCGTGACGAAATCCGTCCTCGGAGCGCACTAAAGGAGGTGCTTTATTGGCTGCGTATATTTCCGTTCCCCGTGACCTGACGAAAGTGAAATCGAAGGTCGCGTTCAACCTGACCAAACGGCAGCTTGTCTGCTTCGGCACAGCGGCTCTCATTGGAGTGCCGCTGTTTTTTGTTCTCCGGGATTCCGGCGGCAACACTGCCGCCACCCTCGGCATGATGGCGGTGATGCTGCCGGCGTTTTTCCTTGGGATGTACGAGAAAAACGGTCAGCCCATGGAAAAGCTGCTGTCGTACTATGTGCAGTCCCGGTTTGTCCGCCCGAAGATTCGCCCCTACAAGACCAACAACTACTATGCGATTTTGATGAAGGGAGGCATGACCGATGATTCCGTTTTGGAAAAAGACCGATAAAAGCGGCAAGAAAAAGCCGCCGAAGCCTGCTGTGCCCCGGACCGCCCAGCAGTCCATCCCCATGCAGCGGATGTTCGAGGATGGCACCTGCCGGGTGAAGCCCAACTACTACACCCGCACCATCCAGTATCAGGACATCAACTATCAGTTGGCACAGCAGGAGGATAAGACTGCGATTTTTGAGGAATGGTGCAGTTTTCTGAACTTCTTCGATTCCAGCATCAAATTTGAGCTGTCCTTTGTGAACATGGCAACCGACAGCACCGAGTTTGAGAAAAGCATCCGCATTCCGTTCCAGAAGGACGGCTTTGACGATGTTCGTGCCGAGTATTCCCAGATGCTGCGCCAGCAGCTTGCCAAGGGCAATAATGGTCTGACCAAGACCAAATTCATCACCTTTGGTGTGGAGGGCGAAAGCATGGCACAGGTCAAGCCCCGGCTCGACCACATCCAGAACGACCTGCTCAACAACTTTCACCGACTGGGTGTGCAGGCAAAGCCCCTGAACGGTGTCCAGCGGCTGAAACTCATGCACGATATGTTCAACATGGACGGCGCATCCAAGTTTCACTTTGACTGGAAAGACCTTGTGAAAAGCGGGCTTTCGGTGAAGGATGCCATTGCGCCCACCGCCTTTGCCTTCAAAAACTCCCGGACCTTCCAGATGGGCGGCATCTATTGCGCCGCCAGCTTTCTGAGCATCACGGCATCCGACATCAGCGACCAGCTTCTGAAGGACTTTCTGGATATGGATTCCAGCCAGATTGTTACCATGCACATTCAGAGTGTCGATCAGAACCGTGCCATCAAGACCGTCAAGCGCACCATCACGGAACTGGATCGCAGCAAGATCGAGGAGCAGAAGAAAGCCATCCGTGCCGGGTATGACATTGACATCATTCCGTCGGATTTGGCGACCTACGGCAGAGATGCAAAGGCTCTTTTGAAAGAGTTGCAGAGCCAGAACGAGCGGATGTTCCTCGTCACCTTTCTGGTGCTGAACACTGGACGCACGGAGCAGGAACTGGAAAACAATGTTTTTCAGGCATCCAGCATCGCCCAGAAACACAACTGCAACCTGTGCCGGTTGGATTTCCAGCAGGAGCAGGGGCTGATGTCATCGCTGCCGCTGGCTGACTGCCAGATCGAAATTCAGCGAGGGCTGACCACAAGCAGCACGGCTATCTTCATCCCGTTCACCACACAGGAACTGTATCAGTCCGGCAAAGAGAGCTTGTACTATGGGCTGAATGCCCTGTCCAACAACTTGATCATGGTGGATCGGAAGAAGCTGAAGAACCCGAATGGCTTGATTTTGGGCACTCCGGGAAGCGGCAAAAGTTTCTCGGCAAAACGTGAAATCGCAAACGCTTTTTTGGTGACGGACGATGATATTATTGTGAACGATCCCGAAGGCGAATACTCGCCGCTGGTGAATCGGTTGAAGGGTCAGGTCATCAAAATCAGCCCCAACAGCACCCAGTTCATCAACCCCATGGACATCAATGCCAACTACTCCGAGGAAGATAATCCCCTGTCCCTGAAAGCCGACTTTATCCTTTCCCTGTGCGAACTTGTGGTGGGCGGCAAGGAAGGGCTGCTGCCGGTGGAGAAAACCGTCATTGACCGCTGTGTGCATCTGATCTACCGCAAATATTTTGCGGACCCCTGCCCGGAGAATATGCCCATCCTTGAGGACTTGTACAATGCCCTTCTTCAGCAGGACGAAAAGGAAGCCCACCACGTTGCCACGGCTCTGGAAATCTATGTGAAAGGCTCCCTGAACCTGTTCAATCATCGCACTAACGTGAACGTCAATAACCGCATCGTCTGCTACGACATCAAGGAACTGGGCAAACAGATGAAGAAACTCGGTATGCTCATTGTGCAGGATCAGGTCTGGGGGCGTGTCACGGCAAACCGCAGCAGCGGAAAGTCCACACGGTATTATATGGACGAGATGCACCTGCTTCTGAAAGAGGAGCAGACTGCGGCGTATTCCGTGGAGATCTGGAAGCGTTTCCGCAAGTGGGGCGGTATTCCCACGGGGCTGACCCAGAACGTGAAAGACCTCCTTTCTTCCCGTGAAGTCGAGAATATTTTCGAGAACAGTGACATGATCATCATGCTGAATCAGGCGGCGGGAGACCGGCAAATTCTCGCAAAGCAGCTCAATATTTCGCCCCATCAGCTTTCCTATGTGACCCACTCCGGCGAGGGCGAAGGGCTGCTGTTTTTCGGCAATGTCATTCTGCCGTTTGTGGACCGTTTCCCCACCGATCTGGAACTCTACCGCATTATGACCACCAAGTTGGGTGAAGTCTCGGAGGGCGCGCAGAAATGAGTGAACCGAAGCTGAACATCAAAGAGGAAACGTCCGCAAAAAAGACCCGTTCTCCCCCGAAAAAAGCTAAGGTAGAGCAGACGGTGCCCAAAAAGAAAAAGCTGAAAACCGATGCAGATAAAGCTGCGGAAAAGGCACAGCATCTGCGGTTTGGCAAGGCGGAACTGACCCCGGACGAACTGAGCCGGTTGAGCAAGGCGCAGAAACGAGAAATGTACGCAGCCCATGCTGCCCGGTCTGCGGTGCATCGGGAGGTTGACCAGTACGAGGACGATAATGTGGGCACGCAGGCTTTAAGCGAGGGCGAAAAGGCAGCAGGAAATGTCCGTGATATTTCCAAAAGCCGCTATGCCCGGAAGCTCAAGAAGAAAGCCAAGATGCAGGGCAAGAAAGGCACCAAAACCGCAAAATCTTCTGCACAGAAGCCGACTTCGGCACAAGATGCAGGCGCATTCGGCACCGGTGAAGGCGGCTCCAACTGGCTTTCCCGCTGGAAACAGCGGCAAGAAATCCACAAAAACTACTATGCCGCCGCACGGTCGGGCACGGCGGCGCAGACCGCAGGCGGCAAAGCGGCATCCAACGGTGCATCTGCTGCCCGGTCCGGCGTGGAACAAACCGTAGAAAAAGGTAAAACCGCCGTCAGCACTGCCGTAAAGGGGCTGATGAATGCTGCCAAAGGCAACGCACACGTTCTGGTGATCGTGGGCGTTTTTCTTTTGCTCATCCTCATGGTGATGTCTGGCTTTTCCTCCTGCGGCATCCTCTTTTCCGGCGGCACACAGGTATCCGGGCAGACCATGTACTCCGCCGAGGACCGAGACATCCGGGGTGCAGAGCAGGACTACAAGAAGCTGGAAAAGGAACTGGACAAAAAGATCAAGCGCACTCCTACCGACCACCCCGGCTACAACGAGTACCAGTACCATCTTGATCCCATCGAGCACGACCCATGGCAGCTGACTTCGTATTTAACCACCCTTTACGACGATTACACTCGCAGCGAGGTACAGGGCAAATTGAAGGAGACCTTCAAAAAGCAGTACAAACTGACCACATGGGTAGAGGTGCAGATACGGTACAAGACCGTTTGGGTCATCAGTCCGGCAGGAATCCCGGTTCCCACGCAGGTGCCCTACGAGTACAAAATCTTCCACACCAAATTGGTGAACAAAGGGCTGGAAGTAGTTATCCGGGAGGAACTGGACAACGACCAATGGAAACGGTACGAGATCTTTCAGGACACCTTGGGCGGTCGGCCTTATCTGTTCAACGGTGGTCTGCCGCCCGGTGGCTCGGATGGTTCCGGCACGCCGGGCATCGACTATCAGGTTCCGGCAGAAGCCCTGACGGATGAGGAATTTGCCGCCATCTACAAGGAAGCCCAAAAGTATGTGGGCACGCCCTACGTCTGGGGCGGCTCTACCCCGGAAACAGGCTTTGACTGTTCGGGCTATGTCTGCTGGGTATATAACCAGAACGGCTACGATGTAGGGCGTACCACCGCCAACGGATTATGGCAGAAAAGCCAGCACATCTCCGAAGCCGAAGCAAAGCCCGGAGACCTTGTTTTCTTTGAAGGAACGTATGATACCCCCGGAAAAAGCCACGTTGGAATCTACCTCGGAAACGGCATGATGGTCAGTGCCGGAGACCCCATCAAGTACGCAAACATTCACTCGTCCTACTGGGAGAAGCATCTCGCCGGGTTCGGACGGCTTTCAAAATGATTGGAGGAATTACTATGAGCGAAAAATCGGATAAGCTGCGGGCGATGTTGGCAAAAGAGAAGGAACGCCGCATCAAACTGAACAATCGTATCGAGATTCTGGAGCGGCGCATTCAGGAGGAGGATTCCGCCGAGGTCAACGAGATGGTGCGAACTGCAAAGGTCACGCCGGAACAGCTTGCTGCCTTGCTGCGGCAGTCGGCAACCGCCACCCCGACCCCAGCTGCGCTGTCTGCCGTGGGTGCAACTTTTGAGAAGGAGGTCGGTGCAGATGAAGATTAAGAAACTGGGTGCGCTGCTGGTATCGGCGGCACTGTGCGCTGGCATGGCGGCTCCCGCTTTTGCTTTTGAGGGAGAAGCCGCCCCGGTGGAGCAGCCGGTTCTGCCGGAAGTCGTGGAGGAGGATGTTGTCACCATCACAGATGAAACCTCTGGTGCCCTGACCCCGGAGGGCAATCTGACGCTGGTAGATGACTACCACACCGACTATTCCGATGGCAGCGGTCAGCAGTTTATTACGCTGGTCAGCAAGTCGGGCAATACGTTCTACTTGGTCATCGACCGCAACGCCAAAGGACAGCAGACCGTTCACTTTATGAACCTTGTGGACGAAGCTGATCTTCTGGCTTTGATGGAGGAAGAAGATGCGGATGCCTATACCGCTGAAAAGGAAGCAGCGGCGCAGGCAGAACAGGACAGACAGAAAGCCGAGGAAGAAGCCAAGAAAGCCGCAGAAGAAGCGGCGGCATCTGGCGAGGAACAGCCCAAGGAAAACAAGGTCACAAAGATCGCATCGGGCTTTCTGGGTGTGGTCGTGCTGATTGCGCTGGCGGCAGGCGGCGGCTTCTATGCTTTCACAAAGCAGAAGCAGAAAAAGCAGGCCGAAGAAGAAGCCCTTGACCCCGATGCAAACTACACCGAGGACAAGGGCGATTTTGAGATTCCTGTGGAGGATGAGCCGGAAGAGGCCGGCGAGGAGGATACCGAACCCATCTGATTTTAAGGCGGCGTTTTGCCGCCGTACATATCCAAATGAAAACAGATTGGAGGGAACGCTTATTTCAATTCTAGTTGTAGCAGAAAAGCCATCCGTCGCTATGTCCTATGCAAAAGTCCTTGGCGCTACCAGCCGCAAAGACGGCTACCTTGAAGGCAATGGCTATCTGGTGAGCTGGTGTATTGGTCATTTAGTGGAGCTGGCACCGCCCAATGTCTACGATGCCAAGTACGTTAAGTGGAGCATTGCAGATTTGCCCATCCTGCCGCAAAAGTGGCAGTATCTGGTGTCTGCGTCCACCAAAAAGCAGTTTGGCATTTTGCAAAAGCTGATGCACCGCCCGGATGTGGATAGCATCGTGAACAGCTGCGACTCAGGGCGCGAGGGAGAACTGATCTTCCGCTTGGTGTACCAGCAGACTGGCTGCAAAAAGCCCTTTTCACGCCTGTGGCTGTCCAGCATGGAGGAAAACGCTATCCGAGAGGGCTTTGTCCACCTCAAACCGTCAACTGAATACGATGCGCTGTACAATGCAGCACTCTGCCGGGAACGTGCCGACTGGATGGTCGGCATCAATGCGTCCCGGCTTTTTTCGTGCCTGTACGGTCAACCGCTGGCGGTAGGGCGTGTTATGACCCCGGTGCTTGCCATGACCGTGGTACGAGAAGCCGCCATTGCTGCCTTTGTGCCAGAGAAATTCTGCACGGTTGCCCTGACCCTTGCAGACGGCGGCACCGCATCCAGCAAGCGGTTTGCACAGAAAGCGGATGCTGAACTGCTGCTTTCCAAGTGCCGAAAGGAGGGGCGCGTTACGGTGCAGAAGATGGAACGCAAGGAGAAATCCGAAAGCCCGCCGCAACTCTATGACCTTACCGCATTGCAGCGGGATGCCAACCGTCTGCTGGGATTTACGGCACAGCAGACCTTGGATTATGCCCAAAGTCTTTACGAAAAACGACTCATCACCTACCCCCGCACAGACAGCCGATTTTTGACGGAGGATATGGCGGCATCCCTTCCGGGGCTGGTGACAGATACGGGCAGGGCGTTTACTGTGGAAGAGTCGTTTCCCATCCATGTGCAGCAGGTCATCAACGGCAGCAAGGTCACCGACCACCATGCGCTGCTGCCTACGAAAAGCATGGCAAACGCAGATCTTGCCGCCCTCCCTGCCGGAGAGCGGAATGTCCTGCGGCTGATTTCCGCACGGCTGCTCTGCGCCGTAGGCGAACCGCACCGCTATGCAGAAACTACGCTCACCACCATCTGCGCTGAAGAGGAGTTTTCCGCAAAAGGCAAGGTGGTGCTGTCCGACGGATGGAAAGCTATCGAGCGGAAAATGCTGGGCGATTTGCTGGGCAAGAAAAAAGAACCTGCTGTTCTGCCGGATGTGCAGGAGCAGAGTGAGTGCGGCATTATCGGGGCCGAACTGAAAGAGGGTCAGACCTCAGCTCCAAAGCATTTTACGGAAGATTTACTGTTACACTCGATGGAAACCGCCAGTGCAGACAGTATGCCGGAGGGCGTGGAGCGTCAGGGCATCGGCACCCCAGCTACCCGTGCTGCCACCATTGAAAAGCTTGTGCAGAAGGGTTTTCTGGAACGCAAGGGCAACAAGAAAACCAAGGTGCTGCTGCCTACCGACAAGGGCAAAGCCCTGATTACGGTGATGCCCGAAGAAATCCAATCCCCGGAAATGACCGCCGATTGGGAAACGAAGCTGCTGCGCATTGAGCGCAGCGAAATGGAGCCGGAAATTTTTATGACTGAAATCAAAGAGATGATCTCCTCGCTGGTAACGACCACCGAGGCTAGGAAAGGAGCGAATGCGCTTATGAAAAACAGAATCATTGGTGTCTGTCCGAACTGTGGGAAGCCTGTCGTAGAGCGTGAAAAGGGCTGGTTCTGCGAGAACCGGGAGTGCCGTTTCGTGCTGTGGAAGGACAATGCTTTTCTGAAACGGCTCGGCAAACGCATGGACGCTCATGTGGCGGACAAGCTGCTGCGGGATGGTCGGGTCCGCCTGAAGGACTGCAAGAGCGCCAAGGGCAAGACCTACAACGCCACCGTGCTGCTGTCCTGTGAAGCCGATGGCCGCAGCAAGTTTTCTCTGGAATTTGAAGGTGGGTGCTGATGGAGCAGATAAAAGAAGCGGTCTACCTTATCAACGATGAACGCTATCTGCATCTCCGGGAAAACGGTGCAGGGGTCGGCTTTGCCACTTATAACAAGGTAACTGGTGAGCCGCTGGAAAGCGGGCAGATCTCGGAAAAGAACCTGCCGCCCGATGGCAGGAACGCCATTCCTGCTGCCCGGAACTGGTATCTGTTTGAACTTTCGGACGATGACCGCAAGGCCATCCAACAGGAAAGCGTAAAGATCCTCGAAAACATCCCGCAGGCGGGCATCGGCAGACGGCGCATCTGGGAGCCGGAAACGCTGCCGAAGGATATTCGTCTCATCAACAGCCACTATGATGACCTCTATCGCATTCCAGATGGCGGCGTGATTCAGGTGGATTACCCGGATGGGCGCAGCTTTACGGCACGGCTGGAACATCTGGATGATTATCACTTTGACATGGGCGGTCTGGGCAATGTGTTCCACATCTGCCAGTTTGCCGAGGTCATGGAACGAAACCATGCCGACTTCTACCCGGAGATTCAGACACAGGACGAGCAGGCGGCGTGGGAACTGGGCGGCAAAGGCTACCTTGCCATCCAGTCCTGTGAGGATGGATGGGACTACACCCTCTACCACAGCGATTATTCTGTGATGGACGGCGGGCAGTTGGATGCCCCGGAACTGACCATTCAGGAAGCCCGTGAGCAGATTCTGGAAGCGCACCACATGGAAAAGGGGCGGCGGCTGTTGCAGGACTACGATGCCGTCATGGATAAAGTTGCGGAAGCCGAGGAACTGAGTGCAGACCATCGCCCTTCCACACTGGAAAAGCTGGCAGAACTGGCAAGTGATACGTCTGCGCCAAAATCGTCTGCACGTTCTGCGCCAGAACTGTGAGGTGGACGATGCAGCAAAAATGGAACCAGAATTTTGACGGTGAACCCATGACGGACATCCCGCAGAAGTTTCTGAACGCAGGGTGCGATGTTTATATGGTGATGCAGCTGCGGCATGACGAAAAAATCCTCGATGAAAGATTTGCTTCCATGCGGGAACTGCATCGTCGGGGCAAAACGCCAGACCCGGAGCATTATGAGGTCACCTACTATGCTGATTTGCCCGCCATGTGGCAGGATGTGCCGAACAACGAGGTTTTGGAAGAACTATTTCAGATGTTCAACCTCTCCCGTCCGCAGGATTTTGAGGGGCACAGCCTGTCGGTCAGCGATGTGATCGCACTTAAACGCAATGGCGAGGTGTCTGTGCATTATGTGGACAGCATCGGCTTCAAAGATTTACAGAGGTTTCTGGACAAGCAGCCGGAACGCCATTCGGTACTGATGAATTTCAAGGAAAAGTGCGATGCCCCGGAGTGCAATCCAACCGTCTGCCGGAAAGCGAGGGATGCCCATGAACTTTAACCACGAAGAGCTCATGCTGATGATGCTCTACAACTCCGGCACCCGGCTGGGGCTTATCCATGAACTGCGGCTCATGCAGTGCTACCTGATGCCCGATGAGACTGCCCTGCGGGAACTGTCGGAGGGAGTTATCGAAAAGCTGAAACTGCTGACCGATGCAGAGTTTGCCGAACTGAAATTCCCCCCGGACTGACCTTTGCCGCCTGCGGGCGGCGTACATAGGCTCTTTTGTTACGAAAAATTTTCGCAAACCGCAAGAAACTGGGCTTGATAGAATACTTCCATTCATGCTATACTAAAGCCAGTTTTAATGCACAGAAAAATTGAAAGCGGAGGATAGCCAATGGATACCACTAAAAGATCACCCATCGACCGCCTGCTCTTTGCCACTTTTCTGAAAGGCCGCACTTCTTCCCGTGATGTATGGGAAGAAAAAGGCGATATGACCCCCGAAGATAACCAGAAGATCATCGAGGAGACCAACGAGATCATCAACGATGATTCTACCTATCCCTTCATCAGCTACCTGTCCGACCTGCTTGCAAAATCCA
>ERZ1673753.3162-NODE-3162-length-10755-cov-53.643738_pt1 | contig 10755 bp, 9 predicted proteins | sample MGYA00580201_ERZ1673753 | MGnify/ENA primary metagenome ERZ1673753 (study PRJEB41218, sample SAMN15661747) | gut metagenome | host: Homo sapiens | place: Canada: London | collected 2015-08-20/2019-03-30 | study: EMG produced TPA metagenomics assembly of... | reverse complement strand
CCGCCGTCAACCTGGATAACCTGTCCTGATACATACGAAGACATATCAGAAGCCAAGAAAGTAGCCACATCCGCCACATCTTCAGGAGTACCTCCACGACGCAAAGGAATCTTCTTAGCCCACTCAGCTTTTACTTCGTCAGACAATTTGGCTGTCATATCCGTAATGATGAATCCCGGAGCGATGGCATTGGCACGGATACCGCGAGATCCCAATTCCTGAGCGATGGATTTAGCCAAACCGATCATACCGGCTTTTGAAGCAGAATAATTACATTGACCGGCATTTCCGTGAACACCCACTACAGAAGCCATGTTAATAATGCTCCCACTCTTCTGACGCATCATGATCGGAGTACATGCGTGGATAAAGTTAAAGGCAGACTTCAAGTTCACAGCGATTACCGCATCCCACTGTGCCTCACTCATACGCATCATCAAGCCATCTTTCGTGATCCCTGCATTGTTTACCAGAATATCAACAGAACCAAAATCATCCTTAATCTGATTAACCACTTTCTCAGTATCCTCAAAATTCGCAGCATTAGAAGCATAACCTTTCACCTTTACACCCAACGCAGCAATTTCTTTTTCTGTATTCTGACCGTTTTCATCAATTACCAAGTCTGTAAAAGCGATATTTGCTCCTTCGGCAGCAAACTTCAATGCAATCGCCTTACCAATACCACGAGCGGCACCTGTCACAATCGCAGTCTTTCCTGTTAATAATCCCATAATTTTTGATTTTATAATTATAAAGTTAATTTTATTCCTTATTCTGTTCTTTGCGTCCCAATGCGCCATACACAATTTTTGCCACGTATGCCCATCCTGTTTCATCGTCCAGCTCCTCACCTATCTGACCACGTATATAAGGCGCTTCAATTCCCTTCACGCAATAGTGCACAATATCCGCCACGATATTCACATTGTCTATATCAAAGATTCCCTTTTCCTTTCCTTCCGTCAACACCTGCCTGAACAGCTTTGTTTCCGTTCGGTCAAAATTCTTCCGCACTGCCTCCACTCTCCATATATCACGGAAAAAGCCGGCACGCAAAGTTCCGTTCCTGAACACCACCATCTTGATAGAGTCCAGATGTGTTTCTATCAGCCGCAGTATTTTCGTATCAGGAGCGATATCCTGTTCAGCCACTTTCTCCATAGCGCCCGACAGCATCTCTAACTCCGACTCCACCACTGCCATATAAATGTCTTCTTTGCTCTTGAAATACGTATAGAGCGTGCGTCTTCCTTTCTTGGAAGCCACCGCTATATCATTCATTGTCGTATCATCCACCCCGTTCTTCGCAAAAAGCTGACGGGCGACGTCTACCAATTTAGCCCTAGTCTTTGATACTGCCATATAAGTTCAATTGCACATTACATATATATGTGAGCAAAATTACATTTTTTCTTTGTACCACACAAACAAATAAAGTATAATCTTAAAGTAAATGTTAATTAACATATTACATACACTCTATATATCAACACATTAGATAAAAAGATTATTTTATTTGAGAAAAAGATGCAGAAATAATTTGGAGATTAGAAAAAAAGCCGTACCTTTGCACCCGTAATCAAAACACAACATCGCGGAGTGGAGCAGTTGGTAGCTCGTTGGGCTCATAACCCAAAGGTCGTCTGTTCGAGTCAGGCCTCCGCAACTAAAAAGAGGATAAATGATTGAATCACAATCTTTTATCCTCTTTACTTTTAAAACAGTCGGACAAAAGTCGGACAAAAAATAATTGAATTCATTAACGGTATACATTTTCGAACTCGAAAAATGTATAAAAAAATGTTTTCAGAAAGAAAAAGAAAAGGAACTTCTCTGTATGATGTTGTAACCTACACTCTCCCCAAACTGCACACTGGCAAAAACTGGTATGTGGATTTCAAGTGCTACGATCCGCAAGAAGGAAGTATGAAACGAAAAAAATTCATGCTTGACTCAATCACAAAAATTTCGGAACGTAAGAAAAGAGCCACTGAAATCATAACAGTCACCACACAACGCCTCAGGAACGGCTGGAACCCATGGGCGGAAGCCACAACAGACAGACAATGTGCTAACTTTGTCTATGTCACAGAAATCTATAACAAGTATCTGGAAAAACTCACTTCTGCCAAAACACTAAAACAGAAGACACTCTATGATTACCAATCAAGATTAAACATGCTGCTAGAATATAATAACAGCAGGCACCTGCCTATTATGTATATGTATCAATTCGACCAAGCATATATAAGCGACTTTTTGGATTATATCTTATTAGACCGTGATGCCAGTGCCCGGACACGGAATAACTATCGCACCTGGTTATCTACCTTCTGTACCTGGCTGAAGGAAAAAAAATATATCGAGGACAACCCGACCGATAAAATCCGCTCTTTAGCGGAAGAAACGAAATTCCGCTCCGCACTTACGAAAGAGGAGCTTGCACAATTACATGAATATCTGAAAGAGACCAACAAACACTTTTTATTAGCCTGTCAAATGGAATATTATACCTTTATCCGTCCGGACGAGCTAAGCAATATCCGATTAGGAGACATTAAAATCAAGGAGCAAAAAGTTTTTGTATCATCCACTATCAGCAAGAACCGACGCGACGGAATGGTCGGATTGAATGACAGTTTGGTCAAACTGATGATTGAATTAGACATCTTCAAGAACAGTTCAGACTATTACCTTTTTGGCAAGGATTTCAAACCCTCTATTCAAAAAGCAGACTCACGCATTTTCCGAGAATACTTCAACAAAGTACGAGCTTTTTTGCAATACCCGAAAAACTATCAGTTTTACAGTCTAAAAGACTCCGGCATCCGTGATCTGGCAAATGCCGAAGGCATCGTGATAGCCCGTGATCAGGCACGTCATGCGGATATCAGCACCACCAACAAATATCTGAAAGGAGATAATATGACCGTACATGAAGAAACCAAGCATTTTGAAGGAAACTTATAAAAAGAAGGTTAATACATAGTAATTTTACTATGTATTATTTGCACATAATAAATTTACTATGTATCTTTACAATGTCAATAAAACAAGAACCATGAATGAAAAAGAAGAAATTTCAGCCTTACTCCATCGTTTAACACAGTTAAAAATGGAGTTGAAGATGACAGAGTTCACTTTCAAAAACAACAAAAAGTTAACAGAACAACAAGTAAATTCCATTCTAGATGAAAAATTAAGAATAGAAAAATTCATCCGGATTCTGGAAAACAGATTGAAAGAGTTAGAAAATTAATTGTTAAACCAGCCCCCTTAAACAAGGGGACACAATCCTATATAATAAATATGTCAGACATCAAAAAAGAATTGAAGGAACTGGAAGAGATCATGCATTCAACAGATGAAGACAGAGAACAAAAATTCGAAAAGAAGTTTCTCTACATCCGAGAACATTACACCAGCGAAGAAGATAATGAGGCTATTTATAACTTTACCCTAAACGGATACAAACAAATCAATAATGAACTGGAAAACATGACTCGCTATTTGGAACTCCAGAATCAGATCAAAAGCGTAAAGGAAATAATACCTGTTTCATATATCGCCCGGAACTATTTCGGGAAAAGTGCCGCTTGGTTGCAACAACGTCTTTACGGTTATAAAGTAAGAGGTAAGGTATATACCCTTAACGAAAAGGATATCAAAACCTTAAACCTCGCACTACAGGATATTAGCAAAAAGATTGGTTCACTCACCATCGCACTGTGATGGTCTGTTTTATTGACATGATCCCCGTAGTTGAACCGCTACGGGGATTTTCTATTCTAGTCAATTCTATAAAATATACCTTTCATCACCTTGTTTATCCCGTTCACATCTATCTCCGCCTCTATTTTCTCACACAAATATTGTTTGTTACCAATTAAGAACACTTTATTCACATCCGGCAGTTTATCCATAATGAACTGAATAGTATAAGGAATATCGGAATGAAACAGGTTAAGTGATGACAATTTGTTGCCGATACTATCCGGACATACATCATTCAAGCTCAACGAATAAGGCATAAGTGTTGATACCAGCCCTTCAGGTCTTTGTTGGTAATCGGTAAACGGATAAGCATAATCAAATGATTGCCCGTTAACGGTATGGCGATTGAATATACCGGTATTGATCGCAACCTCCATAATATCACTTTTTTTTTGCTTCTCCTGCAATTCCACATTACCTTCAATAGCCTCCTGGATATTGAAGGCACTCTGCTCGTAACCCACTTTATGAAAGCTCACGACCGGGATATTAAAAAACAAGGGAGTGTCTGTGCGCACATAATCAAAATTATGTGAAAGAAAAGTGTAAGTACCTATATTGTATTGTACTATTTTGGCCGGAACGATCCGCAAAGAGGCGCTCGTTTCTGATTCCGGATTCCGAATCAAGTCAGCATATAAGTTGACTTCACGAAGACTATTTTTATCACCCTCATTATAATTAATGTAATACCGCCTGCCAACCACAAAGAGCGTCTTTTTTCTGTTCTCATCAGACATGGCGTTATAAGCTTGCACCAGTTCGTCGTAAGTATTGTATTCAGTCTTTTGAGCCGCCTCTATCAATTCCCTATCCAACCGTAAGAAGCCATCATCAGTCACAGACGGCAAATCATAACTGACATTGCCGGAACTGATATCTTTATCGTCTTTTTTATCTTCAATCTCCACAGAAAACTCATGAAGTACAGCGTCTTCATTAATCACCTCTTTATCAGAAAAAGAAAAATAGTCATTTAATTTGGCGAAACGAACCACTTTTGTATGTTCATCCACAATAGTAATCACACCCAAAAACTTCTCCAATTCATCAAAGAATTCTGAAACCGTCCAATGTGGGAGCGCACTGGATATTCCTAATGACGCCACCGCACTACAGACATACACATTACGCAAAAAATTATTATCGAAAAAAGAGGTATCAAACGTGTAACCAAAATGCTCCACTATTTTTGTAATCACAGTCATTAAATAAGGCTGAATACATGTACGCAAGAACTCCGGACAAGGAAGAAATCGGTTAGAGCCATCTTCGTATTGAGCATTATTATTCAAATTCTCCGGATTCACATCCTGATAGAAAACAGGAAGCCAGACAGATTCAACCTGATCAACCGATCCATAATAATCAACCATTTCAGAAGCCGGCAAAAATCCTCCAATGGGACGACCTACAACCGGTGTCCAATCACTACCTAAATCCAACTCATCCACATAGATATCATCATTGGTCAGCAAATTAAACTCCGCATTTCCGGACACCAGCTGCACTTTAACCCGTGTTTCTTCTACAGACATCAATACAGCACTGCCGGATAACAAACATCTGGCATCAACCATAAGGACGGCCGTCAAGATGGTTTTCTTCTTGGTCACATCGAGCCGGTTAATATGACCAAAAATCGCGTAATTGGCCGACATTGGAAGTTCTATATCCAATGAATAGTTGGAACTGCGTGTAAAATACGGATTCTCAGAAGCCAACGTAAAATAAAAATCTTCTGACAATACAGCCAGTTGCCCGTTTATATATAATTCCGTCATAACTTATTGCGTGATTTATTGTTATTTAAACGATTGTATTCTTTTTGCGCCTGATTAATGCCATGTTTGCCTGTAACATATGTTTCAGCCACCAACGGTTCTTGAAGGCGAGACTTAACTTTTTTCATTGTCTCAGCACATTCAACCACCAGACGATGCAGTTCCAAATCCACCCCGGTTCCACCTTCGGATACTGGCACCACAGCAGACGGAGCAACCACAGCCGACACATCGCTAGCAGTCAGGCTGCCCACTGTATTGGTACGCTGCGCATGATCAATCAAATTAAGTACGGGACGAATAGCCGGGTTTGCCACCGCAAAACGGTTGGCAACAAATTCATTGGAATGTACAATACCCTGAGGGCGATCCCATTCACCAGGACCTGTGAAGCCTCCAGTATAGAAATTACCAATCATCCCCTTAACTGCTGCAAATGCAACTTTAATGGCCGCAATCTGGGCAGCCGCTTTCGCTATACCGATAAAAGACAAAGGAGCAGTAGCCGCTGCATTTTTTGCTGTGATTTCAACAGCTGCGATTTCAATAACTTTCTCCAAGGCATCAACCGCCATTAGCAGGGTCTCACGGAGAAAACTCTTCATTGTCAGTTCTCCATTAGCAATCATTTCACCTAAAGTCTGCCCATAATCCTCAGCTATCCCCTTAGCCATATCCGTATATTTTTGGGCCAAGGCCCTTTCTTTATCCTGAGCCTCTTTTCTTTTTTGGTATTCCCGTTCATCCTCCTTCAACCTGTTAGCGTTAATTTGCTTTTGGAAGTCTGCTTTTTGTTGTTCTGTTAATTGATAATTGGCCAGCATATCGCTATAATAATCGTATTCCAAATCAGACAAAACCTGAAGATAATCTTCTTCAGATGTCAGGTTTTGATAATGATAACGGGCAGCTGCTTCAACATCTAACTGATATCGCTTTTCTCTGGCTGTCAAAGCACGTTGCTGTGCCTCTTTATACTCTTTATCATCTTCTTGCCTGCAACGCTCTTTGAATTTAATTTGTGCATCTAAAATCTTTTGATTGATTTTTTCAATCTCATCTGGCTCCATACCAGCAATATCTAGCTGTCTGTTCAAATGCTGCATCTCTAAATCTTCAACCAACCGGGCATACTCTTCTTGCGTCATCAAGTCACTGTCAATATACAATTGCTTGAGATGTGTCAATTCAGACAAATATTCTTTTTCCTCCTTAACCAACGCATCTTTTTTCGCTTTTGACCTCTCCCCTTCTGTTAAAGTGCCACCTCCATTGTTTTTACCATCGTTTTTTACTACATCGGGCTGAATGTCGCTAGCTGCAATTTCAGCATTAACATCTTTAATGGCCTGATTTAACTGATCAAGACGAGCCTGAGTCTTATTCAGTTCTTGATTGGCTATCGTGAGCTGGCTACGTGCTTGCTGAGTAGACGCATCTGTAGCTTTAGCCAACGCTCTTGTACCTTGTGTGCCCAAACTAGTAGCCCGAGCCGATGCCATAAACTGTGCCGCATTAAAATTGGCATTGGCTCGCTTCACCTCTTCTTGTTGTTTTCTCTCCAGCTTCTCCGTCTTGCGTTGTTCCCGATACAGTCCTGCCAACTCTTCTCTAGCCGCCTCCAGTTTGATTTGTTTCTCCAATTGCACCAAATAGTCTTTGATGGCACCCGTATTGTCATTCATCAACTTGCCCTCTTCATTTAGCATACCGTTGTAACCCGGAACGATTTGTTTTAATTCATCAATACAGCGACGGCGTTCATTATAGGAGAAATTCTGATTATGAATCACATTTGTCAGCAATCTAATTTTTGACTCCTGCTCGCCATATTTATCATTCAAATCATTACTAATGCGCAACATTGATTTCTGACTTTCTGTAACCCTGTTTTGCTCTCTTTTTAAATCAATCAGCCTACCGATTAAAGCTGCTACCCCTACCGCTAAAAAAGCATAAGGATTTGCCTTAACAAATTTACCTAGAGAAAGCAGCGATGCAACGATTTTTTCATTCCAAACCACCTGTAATTTCGACCAGGCAACATCCGCTTTTTTATAAGCGATCAAAGCAAACAATGTCACACAGGTACTTGCTAACGCACCCTTGTATTTAACCAACCAATCAATCAATGCCGGAGCCATACTAAGTAATTTAGTAGTCCATCCCGTCAACATATTGAGAGAGGGATTTAATTTTTCCATTAATTCAATGCCTGTCTCTCTTATTTTATTCTTCAGCTGAGCCAAACGCGCCTCGTTGGTTTCAGAGTTAATTGCCGCCTGTTCCATGGCCACGTTAGTACCGGTCACCGCCTTGGTATAATATTCAACTTTGTCCGCACCGTCTATCAAGGTCTGTGCTACCGTGTAGGTTTCTGCACCAAAACGCTTCACGATTTCTTCTGTAGATAGTTTTTGTAAATTCTTCAGAGCCGTTTGCAAGCCCACTATCTTGGGATTTGTCTCATCTGCTCCCGTCTGTAGGCGAAGGAAAAACATCTTCAGTCCAGTACCAGCCACCTCGTTCACAATTCCTTTCTCTGCTAGAGTCTCGATGCTACCTACCAATTGCTCAATGGGAACATTAGCCGTAGAAGCGGAAACACCAGCTTTAGTGACGGCTGCCGTAATGCTCTGTACAGCTGCGGAACCGTATTTGGACCCCGCAGCCATCACATTGGCATAGTCGGCCGCCTTCTCGGATGATGCCCCATATTGGTTCATTGATAACGTAACCGCATCAACCGCTTCTTTTAAATCCATCTTGGCAGCCTTGGACAAACGCATCGCCTCAATGGTCACGGCATTCAACGCCTCTTTATTACCCAACAAATCCGGTTTGGCAGACCCTACCAACATATATGCCTCAAGAATCTCTTTACTGGACTGAGTAACCCGAAGTCCAGACTTGTGCATCGAAGTAGACAATATCTCGGCCTGTCGGGCAAGCCACTGAATGGATGCATCATCCAAACCGGTAAGAGCCTTCAGATTGGCAGCCGACGCCTCTTTATCATCACGGTCTTTGCGCATTTTGTTCAACGTCATGGATATACCGGTAATGGCAGCTATACCGGATGCCGCCAACGCCCCCCATTTGGCAAATCCATTATTAAACCGGGTCAACCACCCCTCAGATTCTTTAATTTCATCATTTACTTTACGAATCTCCGCATTGACCAACTTGAGTTGTGCCTGGTACTTCTTCCACTCTTCAGAACCTCGGGCTATGTGACCGGAGTTCAACTTAGCATTGATATCTTTCAACAGCCGTCGAAGTTCTTTTGGAGTGGCCAAACCAATATTGTTCATAGCCGCATCAATATTCCGAGCGTTATCCCTCATAGCGCGCAATGCTGTATTGGTCTCTTTCAGTTCTTTTTGTAACTGCTTGACTTTTTTGGTATCACCCGCATTTTGGGCTTCAACAATTCTGGCTTTTAAAGAGAGCGCATGTTGTTCCATCAATTGCATCTCTTTTCTAGCCTGCTCCCCATTCACCTGGAGTTCAACGGTCGCTTTTTCATGTATAGCCATCTTTTTTTATTTCAAAAATAAGGTTATAAAAACAGTCGGTAAAAGACAAGAAAAACCCGACTCATCACGAGCCGGGGCAGTCCAATTTATAAATTTAAAGTCTTATGATGAAGATTGTCTGTTGCGCCAATGTTTTACTATCAGCACAACAACAAGCAAAACGGTTACACAAACACAGGCAAAACCGATTTGTTCAGGCAGCGTGGATTCTTTTTTCTCCTTTACCCCTTCAGTCTTGGTTTTCTCATAGATATCGGAAGTGGTTTCCTTGTCAGCTTTCACCTCCGTACTGTCTTTGGTTGCAGTTTCCTTCTTTTCATTCTTATTGAAATCAGCTTCCACATGACCGTCCGCCAATAACGGAGGTTTCCCAGTCAGACTGTCGGGCGGTTTTCGGGTATCATAGATACGGAAATCAATTACATAGCTGCCATTAGTGGTTATCAGCTTTCTTAAAGAAGTAGCAGATCCATGTACGATATTGACCGATTCACTGGCACTGTCCTTCCTGATTACTTCTGTATCGGATTTGACAGCCTTATGCGAGCTGCCACATGATCCGAACAGCAGGAACAGACACATGAAAGGAGCCAGCAATATATGCCGGCTTACCCAGTTCATAACTCTAACCAACATAAGAGATATCATTTATGCGGTTCATCCACCCCCGTTTGAACTTGTTGTTTGCTGGGCGTTTCCGGCATATATCCTCGATAAAGTCAAACCGGGCAATCTTAATCATGTCGAACAACTCACGCGGATTCTTGGCATTTACTGCGGCAATGGTCTTGGGACCTACAATGCCATCCATCGTAACACCAAGCAAGCGTTGAGGAATCTTAATTCCGTGCGCACCGGATGCCCACACCCAGTCCACAAGAATATTTGCCACAGATTGATCCTGTATCAAATCAGCTTTCCATCTATCCCAATAATGTGGTTTGAGTACACGATTAACAACATCTTCACGGGTAAGTATGTGTAAATCATCCACATCTATATCACCGTCACCATCCTTATCATAGCCGCACGATTTCCATGTGCCGATAGTCACACCCATATTGGTAGCCCCTCCCAAATCATCAGGATCATCAATAAAACCGCCTTCCCACTTTAGGATAAACGGTGCAAGTTTATTCACATCAGCCATTTTTATTTTCCTCTTTATCTTTTAATTTATCCACTAAATGATTAAACTTGGTTGTTACATAAACTCCGATACCAAATATGCCTCCGGCATACATCAAGCATTGAGCAAAAAACCACAATACGGATTCATGTATCTGACCTGTCGGTTCCACAATGAACCCCGCCACAGACAAGCCAACACCAGCCACTAACATACTCACTGCTGTATAAATCTGCACTTCCTCTTTTGTTTCTTTCTTCATGATATTTTTTATGCCGCTTTATAAAAACAGGCACAAACCAACCAATAAATAACAATATAAAAAAAGACAAGAAAAATTGATTATAAAGCTTTCTGCTAAACCCAATAGTAGAAATCTAGTAGAAATATTAACATACAAACACTTATTTCTACTGAATATCTACCACTATTCAATAAAATGATATTATCAATTGATATTCAACTTATCATCCAAGTTCCGGCGGAACTTAGGCTAAAAACAGGAGATATTATGGTAAAAATGCAT
>ERZ1673753.3157-NODE-3157-length-10760-cov-6.300420_pt1 | contig 10760 bp, 10 predicted proteins | sample MGYA00580201_ERZ1673753 | MGnify/ENA primary metagenome ERZ1673753 (study PRJEB41218, sample SAMN15661747) | gut metagenome | host: Homo sapiens | place: Canada: London | collected 2015-08-20/2019-03-30 | study: EMG produced TPA metagenomics assembly of... | reverse complement strand
GGACTCGACGTTCACATCGTCCACGGTGATCTCAAGGGACTTCTGCACGTCCTCCTCGTTGGCGATGGCAACGTCGACATACTTTGCCATCTCGCGCATGACCTCGCTGGCCTTCTTGCCGTACCTCCAGAGGTTCTTGCGGTAGTTGAGGTCACAGGAAACGGTGATGCCACGCTTCTTGGCCTCCTTGACAGACGCAAGGGACAGTTCCATCGCACTCTCGCTGACGGCAGGCGTGATGCCGGTGATGTGGAACCACTCCACGCCCTCAAAAGCCTTGTCCCAGTCGATATCGCCGGGCTTGGCCAGCGCGATGGCAGACCACGCGCGGTCGTAGACGACCTTGCTCGGGCGCTGGTTCGCGCCGCCCTCGAGATAGTAAATACCCATGCGGCCCTCGCCTGTGACGATGCGCTTGGTGTCAACGCCGAAGCGGCGCAGCTCCGCCTTGCAGGCGTCCGCGATGGCATTGTCGGGCAGGACGGTCAGAAATGCCGCATCCTCGCCGTAGTTGGCAAGGGAAACGGCAACGTTGGCCTCGCCGCCGCCGAAGGTGGCCTCGAGCATCGGGGACTGGAAGAAGCACTCCTGTCCGGGCGCCTTCAGGCGCAGCATGATCTCACCGAAAGTCAAAAATTTCATCGTTCGTTCCTCCCTTACTTCTGCAGCAGGTGGACGGCAAAGCCGCCGAATTCCTGCTTGAGATAGACCGCGACCATCTTCTCGCCCTTGTACTTGGCGGTGGACTCGTCAAGCGTGAAGCCGTTCTTGGCAAGCTCCGCCGCCGCGCGGGGAATGGAATTGGTCTTGACCGCAATGTGGCCGTTCTTGCCGAGATAGGGGCTCTTCATGACCTCTACGCCGCTGCCGGCGAAGTTGGAGCTGTTGCCCTCCTTCACGCCGAAGCCGAAGGCCGCGTCGAGCGCGCGGCACACCGCAAGGGACTCCTCCGCGTCGCCGGCGTTCACGCCGACGTGCGCGATCTCAAAGCCGAGCGCGGTCTTGCGCGCCTCCTTGCAGAGGCTCGTGATCTTGTCGAAGTTGTGCGCGGCGATGTCCGCCTTGGCGCACAGCCAGCTGCCGCCGACGGCATGGATGAACGGCGCGGAGATATACTCGGCAAGGTTCTTGTCGTTCACGCCGCCGGTGGGGATGAACTTGATGCCGCCGAAGGGACCGGAGAGCGCCTTCATCGCGCTCAGGCCGCCGTAGACATTGGCCGGGAAGAACTTCACGACCTTCAGACCGTGGGACATTGCCGCCATGATCTCCGTCGGCGTGACGCAGCCCGGGGTGATGGCGACATTGTTCTCCACGCACCAGCTCACGACCTCGTCGCTGTAGCCGGGGGAGACGATGAACTTTGCGCCGCAGGCGACGGCCTTCTTGCACTGCTCGAGCGTGATGACCGTACCCGCGCCCACGAGCATATCGGGGCACTCCTTCGCGACGGCCGCGATGGAGTCGGCTGCCGCCGCCGTGCGGAACGTGATCTCCATCACGTCCACGCCGCCTGCGAGCAGCGCCTTTGCAGTGGGTACCGCGTCGGCCGCGTCGTCAAGCACGACGACGGGCACGACCGCAGCGTTATATAGCCGTTTCAAACTATTCATTTCGCTTAGCCACATAAAATTCATCAGTATCTTCAGTTATTCCCCATAATAGACAAAATGAGTAATTTCTTCTATTGTCTTGTCTGCAAAACCAATGTTTTTCAGAGAGCGCCCCATTTCGCGATAGTTTTCGCCATTAAATGTCGATGCAAGTGTGATAACTGCATCCATATGCGGTGTCGGAACATTCACCTTCTCCGCAAGGCCGGAAAGAGGAACCAGTCCATAGGGAACATCCTCCGTAATATACCGATGGTGCGTAGTGCTTGGAGCCTTCGCCTCGGGCGTTCCTCCATGAACCTTACTGTGACTGAAGAAATCATACAGTGACGGCCATTCAGGGTGTCCATAGTATTTATGAACAAGTTCGTTAAGGCTTTCCTGTTTAAATCCAATTGCTTCAGAAATTGCAATCTTTTCGTTATCTATCGCCTCCATGTTCGCGCAAACACCGGGGGAAATGCCTCCCCAGTAAAAATCATAATCGCCCTTTGTCAGTTCGATGCGGCCTGCGTTTAAAATCGCGCTGATTGGATGAACGAACGCGTTAATATCCAAGAAGCTTGTATAGAAAATATTAGGTACGGCAATATACTGTGGAAAGAATTTATTCAGATCACTAACAACTTTTTCCGTGCGTGATGCCGGGATGCAAGCTAAATGCATATTATCCTTGATGCCCAAAATATTCACATCATTGGGACGGTAACGGCGGCAGGCAAAGATGTTGGAAGACGTCTCGCCCACGGTAATATCTTCGTGATTTCCCTCCTCCCGCAACACATTCAGGAATTCCACCGCACCGAACACCGAACCTGGGTTGAGCACCACAGTTTGTCCGCTTTTGAGATAAGGTGCGGCCAGCTTTGCAATGATGCGATGGCAAAACGCCGGTGTTACGACAAGGATGTACTCCACGCCATTTACCGCTTCTTCAATATTTGTCGTACATTTCGCCACTGCGCCAAAGCCGGTATCACAGCCTCTCATCTCAAAGCCGCCCAGTTCAATTACATCCTTCAAGTTGTCCGCCAATTCCGGCACCTCATAAAGGCATACCTCGTGTCCCCGCTTGCCCAAATAGGCCGCATAGGTGCATCCACCGTTTCCCGCTCCAATAATTGTAATTTTTCCCATTGCTTGTTTCTCCTTTCAAATTTCATAATGGTGAGACAATTTGTCATTTTACGATATTTTTTCGAATACTTCGGTGTGTAAAGATGCTTATTCCTCCTCCCCTAATCTAAAATATCTTTAAAATATGGACGCATAAACATTGCCGTATAATATGGGCGTTCTGTTTCTCTTTCATATCCTTTTTCATAGATTTCTTTCTGATAAAACGAATGATAGAGCGCAAGTTTATCTCGGTCGAGTTCAACACCGATTCCAGGGGCCGTCGGAATCTCTAAATATGGCACCGTTTTCATTTTAAGCGGGCCGCCAATAATAACATCATCGATCATCTTGCCATACTCCCCCCACGAAGATGCCAACGTAAAGTTTGGGCAAGACGCCATAACGTGTAAACTGCCGGCTAATGATATACCTAATTGAAAGAACGAATGATGCACACACGGAATTCCGGCTGCTTCTGCCATCCCGGCGCTAATTCTTACACCGGTATATCCCGCATCAAATCGGCCGTCAAGTTTTACACAATCTACGCAATTCTCTCGTAATACATTGATTAACTCATACATTGTCCAGTTGACCTCATGCCCAAGAATTGGTACAGCAGTTCGGTGCTTTACATCGCTTAAACTCTTAAGATTGTAACGAATTGTCGGCTGCTCGATCCACCCCATGCCATAGGGCTCCATCCGGTTAATCGTATTGACCGCTACACCAACTGGCCACGCCTGATTTGCATCTCCACAAATAACAACACCAGGATCAGAAGCGCCTCTCCGCATTGCGGCAACCGCTGCAACATCATCATCCGGATCCATGCCAAGCTTTGTATAGATTGTTCGGAACCCTGCTTCTGATAATCTTCTGGCTTCTCGTTCCATCCCATCAAGATCCTGCCGCTCAATAATTCCTATCAATTCAATCCTATCGCGAAAAGATCCTCCCCAGAGTTGATATAACGGCACACCGGCTTTCCTTGCAGCGATGTCCCATAATGCCAACTCAATCCCCGAAAAGGCCCAACTTGCCGCATGATGATGTAAATGGTTTGCATTGTAGACAACATAAAGGCGCTTCATGAGCACATTGATGTCTTTCGGGTCTCTACCTAGAAGCAGAGGTTTTGTGCTGTTCACAATTGCGGTCGAAAGGTCTACCCCTAATACAGCCGGTGTCTCTCCTATCCCGATGATTCCTTCATCTGTGTGTACTTCAACAATCACCGCAATAACAGCGTTCGGCCCCTTTCGCATTCTTGAAGTTGTTTCCGCTTTTTCAAGCGGAACTGCAACGGGCGTAGCAACAATATCTGTAATTTTCATCTCTTTGGTTCCCTTTCGTCCCTATTTGTATCGCATTGCTGCTATACGGCTCTTTTTATCCGATTCCGCTCTCTGTACACTCCTTATCTGTCACTTTTAAGGGCCTTGATTTTCATATAAGCATCGTGATATTTTTTCAGTTTTGTCCTGTCCAAGGACACGCCGACTCCGGCTTCCTGTGGCACTGCATAGTATGGTCCTTGTCTTTTTAGTTTCCCTCCGATGATAATGTCATCCTTCAGGTTTTCATATGTAAACGCTTCGTTTGCAAGCGTGCAGTTTGCTGTTGCTGCAATCATTTGAAGATCCATTGCAAATGCAATCCCGAGCCCTGACGCAGCATGATAAATACACTGTATCCCTGCCGCCTCCGCCGTGCCAGCACTAATCCGCACATCGTTATAGCCCGTATGGAACCTTCCATCAAGATACAAATAATCCGCCGCATCTTTTTTTACTACATTCAGTACATCATACATCGACTGTGCACATTCATGTCCAGCCACTGGGACGCTGACAGACTCCCTCACCATCTTCAGTGCATCCAAGTTATATTGGATAACTGGTTGATCCACTAACTCTATTCCGTACTTCTCTAAGCGGTTAATCACGGTGATTGCTTCTCCGGGTGCCCAAAGTTGGTGTGCGCCAACGCGAATCTTAACATGCACATCCTGTAGTCCATCACGCACAGCGGCAATAGCAGCAACATCATCTGTCATTTTGCCACTTGCTTTTAGATAGATTGTTCGATATCCATCTTGCTCCAGTTTCGACGCTCTCTGTTTTATGGCGGGTAAACCCTGCCATTTAACCTCGCCAGCAAACTCGATTTGCTGGCGATAGGCTCCGCCCCAAACATCACACAGCGGCTTCCCTGCTCGTTTCCCGAGAATATCCCAAAGAGCAATCTCCACTCCGCGAATCAGCCTGTCAGCGGCTTGCAGATGCAGCTTATGCAGTTCCAAATCTGCACTCAAATCTCTGATTCTTTTGTTGATATCACAGGCATCTTTGCCAATCATATTGTTGCGAATAACAGTGTGTATCGGAACACAGATGTTTTCTTCTTCCAAAAGAAGCGGGCTCTCTCCAATGCCAACAAGTCCGCAATCTGTGCTAATTTCTATAATTAAAGCACAGACGATATCGCTTTTCGCTTTCTTGAGCCCTTCAGCTGGAATTGCCACTGGTGTGATTTGAACATCTTCAATTATCATTTTCTGCCCCCCTTCTTGTATACAAATTCAATCGTTATTCCGGTCAAAAACGCGGCCTGTTTCCATCTTCCTGTTTTTGATCATTAATGATGATAAAACTTTTTTTGAAGAAATGCAATACAAAATCGATAAAAAACTTTTATTCAGCTTGTCAAAGTTTTCTGCGCCGGTTTGTGCATATCGCTCTTTCTGCTGATTTCTCTAAGTTTTTTCTATTTTTATATTTACTTTTCTTCTAGCTTGATTTATACTTTCATTCAGCCAAAACATTTGCAAGAAAAAACTTTTTGTAAGTATATTTTGAATTCGCAATTATTAAGCAAGAAGTTTTTCTTTGCTTGTATCGGCTTGTTCTGGCGGATTTCCAGAGCGAAAGATAAAAAATACAAAAAGGAGAGAGAATTATGCAATTTTCCGGAAACTCAGCGCTATTCCTTGGGTCATTTATCGCATATATCGCTCTAATGATCCTGATTGGCTGGTTTGCAAGCCGCAAGGTATCAAAAGGTGGCACTGCATTCCTTACGGGAGGCGGCCATCTGCCGGTCTTCTTGACTGTTTGCACGGCGGAAGCAACCTTAATTGGCACCGGCGGTACTATGGGCCGCACCGGCCAAGCGTTTTCCGGCGGCCTCGCCTGTTTGGGTTACGCCATTGTCGGTCCCGTCACTCTTTTGATTCTCGCGTTTGTATTCACCCCCATGCGCAGTAAAAACTTTATTACCATAGGGCAGGAAATCCAGTATTACTATGGCGGTGATATCAACGTCAGAAGGGTCGCCGGCGTCCTTACATTTCTTACCGAAATGTGTTACATCGCGAGTCACATGACCGGTGGCGCAAAGTATCTTCAATTCATCACCGGATATGACCCTCTTCTGTGCAAGGTCATCTGTCTGCTCGGCTTCACGGTTTATGTGTGGTTGGGTGGCTACCTTGCAGTTGTTTGGACTGATGCAATACAACTCGGTGTTATTCTCATTGGCTTTATCAGTATCTTCGCCAAGGTCAGTTCCATGGTCAACGGCCTTGATGAGATCTCAAGCACCTTCATTGCAGCCGGTCAGCCCGAGGCACTCATCCCCTTCGGTGCCACGAATTCCACGGTTCTGATCTCTGCTATTAGCTTGTTCGTTGCATCTCTGCTTGGTGAGCTCGGCGTTTCTACACATCGTCACCGCATCTATACCTCCAAAGATGCTGCCTCCGCCAAAAAATCCTTTATTATCACTGCAATTGTTGCCTTTTGCTTTGTTTTAATCCCCATTTATCTCGGCATGGCAACTCGCGTTATTGCAACCAAGGCCGGTGTTGTAGATGCTCTGCTTGCAAATCGAGACATGACTTTCGCCTATCTGTGCACTGAAGTCCTCGGCGGCGGTATGGGCCTCCTCCTTATGCTTGCCGGCCTTTCTGCGACACTTTCTTCGGGAGACTCTGATACCATGGCGGCAACAACTATACTTATCAAGGACGTTATTCCGTCCATCAAGGGTAAGACCATCCCCGAGTCCGAAATCAAAGGCTTTTCCCGCAAAGCTCTGCTCGTTTCTCTGACCATCGCCTTCCTTTTGACTTTGCTGGCCAATGACTTTATTGGCTTCTTAAACAATGTGTTCGGCGCCTTGATGCCTGCACTTGCAATTGCTACATTGGTGGGCCGCTTTTCAAAGCGCGTCACTCCTGCCGCTGGCATTTCCTGTATGATTGGCGGCACATTTTTCGGCTTTTGCTACCTGTTGATCCAGCCGCTAAAGGCTGCAATTTCCAGCACATTTGGCGGTCCTGCTATTCCCGTTGCTCTACTGAGCCTTGTCATCATCGTAGTCGTTTCTATGATGACTAAGCGCCCCGATTTGAGCGAGGATCAGATTCTTGATATTGTTTTGGCTGATGCAAAAATGGAGTAATTTCTCCTTCAGCAAGAAATGGGACGCTTACCATAGCGTCCCATTTCTTGCTTCTTATACTCTTTCTTGAAACCGAAAATTTTTTCTGTTATACTAAGAAAAAAAGAAAGGATACGGTGTAAGCTCGTGAAATCGATACAAGACGAACACGAATTCTTCAGCAGCCTTTTTGATATGCTCAATGCGCATATGGGTCAAAACACTGAGCTTGCGCTCTTTGATTGCAGCACAGGCGAACCAGTTATCACCGACATTCGGAATGGACATATTAGCAACAGGCATCTTGGTGACACTGGAAATACAAACGACGCCTGTCCATTGCTTAAAGGGCAAGAAAATCTTGGTACAGATCGCCGTTTTGATCATTTAAGCAATGGGCATATTCTTCGCCGTTCCGACTTTGTTGTTCAAGGGGATGATGGCGCAACAATCGGAATCCTTGAAATCAATCAAGATATCACACAAGCCGTTGAAACTGAACGTTTTCTCCGCTGTTATAATATGTATCGAATCTGTGATTCCGGCATATGCAAAGCTGACATCTCATCTGTTCTCGATGATCTTATTCAAGAGGCTCTCCTATCCATAGGTAAACCAATTTCTGATATGACGCGGGATGACAAAATCGAGTTCATTCGAATCTTGCATATGCAAGGCGCGTTTCTCGTCACAAAAGCAAGCACTCGGATATGTTCTCTGCTCGGCATTTCAAAATACACGCTATATAGCTATATCAATCTAATCATCAGCGAAACGGAGGCGAATAAAATTTGAATTCCATACAAGAAAACCTCCCTTTTTTTACCTCTCTTTTTGATTGCCTACAGGCCAATCTTGGCGATAATGCGGAACTGGTGCTTTACGATCTCACCGCCCCCTCTGGGCCTGTTGTCGCCGATATCCGTAATGGCCGTATTTCAAATGGAGCTGCCGGATTCGGCAAGGAATTATTGAGTCAAAAAAACGGCATATGGCCATTTCAGGAATATGCCAAAACCTATAATGCAATTCACACCACAAGCAGCGGGAGTGTACTCCGTTGCTCCGCTATGTGCATTTATGATGAAAGCGCTCTCCCTATCGGCTGCATCTGCATCAACCAGGATATCACCGAAACATTAGAGGTCGAACGAGCTCTTCACAATCTGAATAAATACCACGGGGCAGGACTGTCCTACGACTCGACTAATATCAGTTCTGTCTTAGATTCATTAATCAATGACGCGCTCACCCATCAGGACGTTCCTCCCGAACAGATGGATAGAGCTCAACGAATTGAGGTCGTCCGATATCTCGATCAGCATGGCGCTTTTCTTGTAACAAAAGCTGGAGAGCGGATCGCCAATCTTCTTGGAATCTCGAAGTACACGCTCTATTCCTACCTCGATACCGTTCGGGCTTAGTTGCAGTTATGCATTGAGCCGCTCTATATTTGAAAAGCTGCCTCTGCGGTCTAATGCCACAATGCAGAAGCGGCTTTCCTGCTCTAACTTAAACTTTGACGATGCACGAAAAAACTTCAACTATACAATCTCATGCAAGTCTAATGCACTACAGTCATACCCTGCGCTGCCGAAATGAACAAAAGAGGACATCTGCTTATCTTCGAAGTGACCCCAAAAAGTTAGACAAATATTTATAGCAGAAATTGCTCAAGCAGCCAAACGGGCTTGTTGTCCGTGAATTGCAGGCGGCAAGTCCTTCCGTTTTGCCTTGATCCTGCGGTTGTTGTAGTAATCCAGATATTCAACGAATTGCTCCGTAGATTGAAATTCTTGCAGATATAACAGTTCGCTTTTGAGCAGCCCAAAGAATTTTTCTATCACAGCATAGGCGTGACCTTGACAATCCCCCACGTTCACTTTATATTGGTAACAGGCGAAAGCCGAATCTCGCGGCTTTCCGGTGAGGTCCACACCGTAAGTGTGGCCTCAGGCATTCATGGACCCCGTAGGGCATTATGACCATCCCTGTACGCAGGAAGTTCCATGAAGGTCGACAGTTTTTGGCGCTGTACCGGCAGCGCGGGTGTGTACCCTTCCGTTGAAAGCGGAAAGGACACAAAATGAACGACTATGTCGTTATTATCTATAACGGTGAGCAAGTATCAGTGCCAAAGGAGGTCGCGGACTTCCTTGAGCAGGATCGGAAACGGCAGCAGGCGCAGGACAAACAGGACGCAAGGCACCTGAGTAAAAGTGAGTTTGAAACGGTGCCGTCCGGTTCGGATTGCGTCAAGCGTCCCGTGGAGGATGCGGCGCTCAGGAACCTCCAGCTTGAAAATCTGCGGAAGGCCATTGCGGAACTGGATGTGCAAGGTCAAAACCTGCTCTCCCTCCGATACAGCGATGCGCTGACGATGGATGAGATCGGTCAGATCTACGGCATCTCCAAAATGGCGGTATCAAAGCGACTGAAAAAGCTGCACGAAAAGCTGGGAAGCTCTGTCTCATGACAGGGCTTCCCAGCTTTTTTTGAAAAATTTTCTGTTCTCTGGTTTACAAACGCGCTCTGAGTGTCCTTATAGGTGAGAGACAAATTTTCCGACTGAGTTGGCCGCAGTCATGATCGTCTCACCTGAACACAAGGAGCGTGTATGACCATGAATCCATTTGAACAAAGCACACAGCAGCTTCTGCGCTTCCTGACCTCCCACGCTGAGTGGGAGGTCATTGACTACATCCGGCAGGAAATACAGCATGACGCACCGGACAGTGTCCCGACCGCAGAGGAACTGCTCACTTTCTTCCAATCCCCGGATGCGCCGACCGAACTGGACACCTACCAGCAAATGCTGGTGACCGATAAGCTGCTGGAGTACGCGGAGATCAGTCTGCGCACCCTCTGCGACCTGATCCGCTATCAGCAGCTCAAGGAATTGGGCGTTGTCCATTCCGCAAAGGAGTTCATTCAACTCTTCCACCCCGACGAACAGGAGGACACACCATGAATCAATTTCCCAGTAAAAACTATTTTACACTGCCGAACGAAATTTTTTCGCTGGGGCTGGGCGCAGGTGAGATCGCGGTCTACGCCTACCTCCGCTGTCTTGAGAACCCCAGTACCTACCAGTGCTGGCCCAGCTACGCCACGATCGGAAAAGCTATTGGCCGTACTAAAAATACGGTCATGCAGTATGTCGATGCGCTCTCGGAGAAAGGACTCATCTCCACAGAGCCAACCTCTGTCCTGACAAAATCCAGGATCAAAAAGAACGGCAATCTGCGCTATACCATCAGGCCGATCCATGAGGCCGTTGAAATTTTTCACACGCGTCAACTGTCTGCGGTTGAACGTGCAACAGAGCGGCGGCAAATTCATCGCAAGCTGTCCGCGGTGAATTTGTTGCCCGGTGCATAAGGAAAGGAAGAACAGAATGAAGCATTCCATCTACACAAGCTATGACGAGCTTCCGCTGATGCTCTCCGTGACAGAAGTTGCCGCAGTGCTTGGGATCTCCCGAGCCGGTGCCTATGAGTTGGTGCATGGCAACGAATTCCCCGCGCTCAAAATCGGCAGCCGGATCGTTGTTCCAAAGGATAAGTTTCTCGCATGGATCGA
>ERZ1673753.3155-NODE-3155-length-10774-cov-4.905308_pt1 | contig 10774 bp, 8 predicted proteins | sample MGYA00580201_ERZ1673753 | MGnify/ENA primary metagenome ERZ1673753 (study PRJEB41218, sample SAMN15661747) | gut metagenome | host: Homo sapiens | place: Canada: London | collected 2015-08-20/2019-03-30 | study: EMG produced TPA metagenomics assembly of... | reverse complement strand
CCGATGCGGGTGACCAACACATCTTCGTCACTACGGCGCCGCTCCCACAGGCGGAAGGGGTTTCGAATGGCATCCTGCAGCGCGCTTGGCTCGGGGCTGCGCATTGCCGCGACCTTTTGTTGCTCAGTTGCCTTGTCTTTTGCCTTCGCCTCCATTTCCTTTAGGTGCTCCAAGAAACGAACGCGGGCTGTTTCGGCCTCCTTGCGCTTGCCCGTGCGCGAACGCGCGAACATCACCAGCGCGCTGACAATCACCATCACGAACATCACCGAGCCGATGGCCATGCGGATAGGGTTGCCGGACGACATCATCATGAGCACCATGCCCATGCCACCAATAACTGGTAGTAGGAACGTCACCGCATTCGCCGCCGCGCCATTGGAACGGATCGTTGGAATCTGGGCCAACTCCAACGGCCCTTGTGGCACTATCGCTCGATTCGCGCGAGCCGGACGGTGAATAATCTTGGTGGACATTACTTCAGCAAAAACTCTCTACGCACGTATCGGGGATCAACAGGACAATCGGCCGCTAGGCGCATTACAAGGGCACCCAGCCACGTGCCACACGACAATCCATGTAATCATTACTACTATGTCTGCGATGTTTGTGAGATTAAGTGTGTTTTGGCAAGACCATCAACTGGATGTCAGCCTCCCAGCACACAGGCCCGTCATCGACTACCTCGATGACGTGGTGGAACTGTTCCGTGGACGAGTAGCAGATTCCGAATTTACCGCAGACGTGGAAGCCACCGCGCACCTGTGGGTGCTGTCCTCCCCAGAAACGGGGATTATCAACGCTGAGCGCACTCTCGAAGACTATGAGGTGCTGGACGGGCACAAGCTTTACCTGTCACAGCGAGCTGAAGCCGCCCACGCACCATTTGTCGATGACATCATGGCCGAAATGCGCAGCACCATTGGAGCCTCCCAGTTTGCGTGGTCTGGAACCACCCGCACAGATGGACTGCTGGCAACCATGTTGGCCACTATTACGTTGGTTGGCCTCGTCGCACTCAAGGGTGTGTGGGGTAGCAGCCTCGCAGGGCTTGGTTTCGGGCATGGCTCGTCCGCCGGCGGACACGTTGTGGAGGCGTGGAATTCAGGTCGAATCACAAGCGTCGTGACCGCTACCGTCCTGACCCTCCTGGCAATCGGGATTGCCCTGTGGAAGCCCCGTCCGTGGGCACAGAAGTTGGCGTGGGCCCTGCCTATCTTTGGGTTCATAGTCTCTGCAGCCGTGTTGCGCCCCGTGGACAGTGCGCCAGGACTAGCCTGGACAATTAGCATCACTGCGCTCTGCGCAGCCATCGCAGCTTGGATCGCGCTGAGGAGGCAAGCGACAGCTACAGCGGTTGCAGCCGGGATCGTCGCCGTTGCTGCGGCGGTCTTCGGCCTGGCAACCTTCCTTGGTGCAAGTCCTTTTGCGCTGGCCGCGTGGACAGCTTGGCTGCCCATCGCGATGCTACTGACCACGTCGACTCTTGCCATCAGTAGCACCGGGCTTGCCGCGATGCTTCGTCGCAGTGACGCAGGTGAATCCATTAGCCGCGAATCCATCCGCGCTGCCGCCCTGCGCACTGAAGCAATTAGTCGTGGTATTAGCTGGGCCGCAACAATCATGGGCGCCCTCATTGTTCTTGTTCTCAACTCAAGCAGCTACTGGCAACAGGGGCTCATTGCAGCCCTTTTGGCGGTCATCTTGATCCTGCGTACGAATGGTTTTTCGGATGCTCGCATCATTAGCCCTCTGCTCATCGCCGGAATCATTGGCCTGGCCACGAGCGCCGGCAGCTTCGTGCATTGGTTCTTAGGTGACGGATCGCAGACTGGCAAGGACTCCGCTGATCAGTTTGGAGTAAATGCGTGGATCTTCAACAGCGCTACTGATAGCTGGCAGCCATGGGCTGCTGCCGCCCTGGTCATCGTCATCTCGCTGATAGTTCTAGCCTTTATCGCAAGCCGTCAGCCGGACGAACTGGCCGAGGCCCGCATGGCCAAAGTCATCACATTCATTGACGTGGTGGCGTCCCTTGCATTCATCCCAATTGTCCTCATCGGGCAAGGTGTGCTGACCTACTACTGGGCGGTCAGTTAGGCGTCGGTCTACTAGGACCCTGGCGATAGATAAAAGAAAGCTCGTGGCGCGAGGAACGCACCACGAGCTTTCTCACCGGCAGGTGATCAGCCAGTTCTGCCCGCCAAACCGACGTTGGCTAGATGTTGGCTCGATGCTGGCTAGATTCTTTCGACCTTGCCCACAGCGTGCAGGGTCTTTAGCTTAGAAGCCTTGCGCAGCTGCAGATCCCACTCGCTGGGGCGCGGGTAGGCCTTGTCGCCCGCAGCCTCGGCGAAGAATGCCACGGTGGTCGGCAGCGTAACGGGCTTGGCGAACTCCACGCTGAAACGTGCAGCGGAAGGCAGCAAGCCCTCCAGGCCACGCAGCATCGTGGCAGCGGACCACATGCCGTGCGCAATGACGGCCGGGAAGCCGAATGCCTTCGCGCCAACGCCGGAGACGTGGATCGGGTTCTTATCACCCGAAGCCTGCGCGTACTCCTGGATGTCCGCCGGGGTGACGCGGAACTTTGCGGACGGGGTCGCGTCGTACTCATCGAACTCAACCGGCTCCAGAATGCGGCCGTCGGTCGGCTGCTTGTCCTTGTAAGGCGAGGAGCTGGAAAGCTTCGCACCCTTAGACAGGAAGCCACTGGTCTGCTTCCACACGTCCTCGCCATCCACGGAGACGACGGTAACGACATCCAGCAGCACACCCTTGGTGTGCGGACGCAGGTTCTCCGCGTGCACGCGGATGTCCAGCACATCGTCCACGGTCAGGTCGCGGGTCTGCTCGATGCGGTTGGTCAGGTGCACCAGGCCCACGGCATTGACGGGGGAGTCCTTGGCCGTCAGGATCTTCATGACGATCGGGAAGCTCAGCACGTACGGGTACGTGATCGGCAGCTCGTTGCGCAGCCGCAGGCCCGTTGCCGCGTTGTAGGCAGCCAGCTCCGGCACCTTGATCTTGACGCCCTCAACCTTGAACGCAGTCGTCGGATTGTCCTTGGCACTACGGGGGCTACCCACGCCCGGAACAACATCCTTGACGGCGTTGCGGTACTCGTCCATCAGCACTGGGATGGAATCCAGCTTCTTGTAGTCAACCACTGGTCGTGGCTCCTTTCTCTACAGTTCGCTTGACGGGGTTCGTCTTAGGCGCCCAGCATTGCCTGGCCACACACGCGGACAACGTTGCCGGTGACAGCCTGGGAAGCCGGAGCTGCGAAGTAGGCGATGGTCTCGGCGACGTCCACGGTCTCGCCACCCTGCTGCAGGGAGGAAAGCAGACGGCCACCAACGCGGGTGCCGAACGGGATGGCGGCGGTCATCTGGGTCTCGATGAAGCCCGGAGCCACAGCGTTGACGGTGATGCCACGGTCAGCCAGCTTCTCGGAGAAGGAATCCACGAAGCCGATCACGCCAGCCTTGGTAGCGCCGTAGTTGGTCTGGCCACGGTTACCGGCGATACCGGCGATGGAAGCCACGCCGATGACACGGCCGTTGTCAGCCAGGCCGCCGTTATCCAGCAGCTTCTCGGTGATGCGCACCGGTGCCGCCAGGTTGACGGCGATGACGGAATCCCAACGACCCTCGTCCATGTTGGCCAGCAGCTTATCGCGGGTAATGCCGGCGTTGTGGACGATGATGTCGATCGGGCCGCCGTGGCGAGCCTCCGCGTGCTCCTTCAGCTTCTCCGCAGCGTCGGCAGCGGTGACGTCCAGCGGCAGGGCAGTGCCGCCAACCTTGTTGGCGGTCTCTGCCAGGCCCTCGCCAGCCTGCGGAACGTCCACGCAGATGACCTTCGCACCGTCGCGAGCCAGCACCTCTGCGATGGTGGCGCCGATGCCGCGGGCAGCGCCGGTGACCACGGCGATCTTGCCCTCGGAAGGCTTGTCCCAGTTGGCCGGGGCGGTCGCGGACTGGGCGTCAACACGAATAACCTGAGCGTCCACGAAGGCCGACTTGGCAGATAGGACGAAGCGCAGGGTGGACTCCAGGCCAGCGAGGTCGGCGGAAGCGTCCGGGGCGGTGTACACCAGCTGGACGGTGGCGCCGCGCAGCAGCTCCTTACCGACGGAGCGGGTGAAGCCCTCCAGGGCACGCTGAGCGATGCGCTCGTCAGCGTTGTCGATCAGCTCCGGGGTGGTGCCGATGACCAGCAGGCGGGCGCAGGGCTGCAGCTGGCGCATGACCGGGTGGAAGAAGTCATACAGCTGGCGGAGGTCTTCCGGCTTGGTGATGCCGGTGGCGTCAAAAACCAGACCGGCGTACTTGTTATCGCCAGCGGAAGTAGAGACCTTGTAGTCGTCGGCGAGCAGCTCCTCGATGCGGCCGACCAGGCGACCGGAACCGCCCAGCAGAACACGGCCGTCCAGCGCGGGCTCGCCCTCCTTGTAACGACGCAGCTTCGTCGGTACCGGCAGGCCAGCCTGCTTGGAGATCTTCTTGCCGAGGTCCGAGTTGATGAACTTCAGGTATGCATCCTGGTTTTCAGGCACTAGCTTAAACTCCTCATGTCTATAAATTCGCCACAGTGGGTGGCAATTCGGCGCGAAATATACAAGTCTTGTTGGCGATACGCACACGCGCGTTGCCGAGACAATGTATGTTCTCATGTATAACCATACGGTGTGATCGAGCACACCGTGTAGGAAAACGTTCTTTCAATTCACATTCTTCGATGGAGTGACACAAAAATATGACTAACGGAGCACCCCGCAAGGTCGCCATCCTGGGCGGCAACCGCATCCCGTTCGCCCGTTCCAACAAGGAGTACGCGAACGCGTCTAACCAAGACATGCTGACCGCCGCCATCGATGGCCTGGTCGCACGCTACGGCCTGCAGGGCGAGGAGCTGGGCCAGGTCGTCGCCGGCGCCGTGCTGAAGCACTCCCGCGACTTCAACCTGACCCGCGAGATCGTTCTCGGCTCCGCACTGTCCTCCACCACCCCGGCCTTCGACCTGCAGATGGCCTGCGGCACCGGCCTAGCTGCCTTGGTGCAGGTTGCAGACGCAATCGCCCTGGGTCGCATCGAGTCCGGCATCGGCGGCGGCGTGGACACCACCTCCGACGCGCCGCTGGCCGTCAACGATCAGCTGCGCAAGACCCTGATCAAACTGAACAACGCGAAGACCACCACCGACCGCCTGAAGCTGGTCGGCCAGATCCGCCCCTCCCAGCTGGCCCCGGAGCAGCCGAACAACGGTGAGCCCCGCACCGGGCTTTCCATGGGCGACCACGCGGCCATCACCGCCCGCGAGTTCGGCCTGACCCGCGAGGAACAGGACCAGCTGGCAGCCGAGTCCCACCAGAAGCTGGCCAAGGCATACGACGAGGGCTTCTTCGAGGACCTCATCACCCCGTACCTGGGCGTGCAGCGCGATACCAACCTGCGCCCGGACTCCAACGTGGAGAAGCTGGCCAAGCTGAAGCCGGTCTTCGGCAAGAAGGATGCCGAGCAGCACGGCACCAAGGCCACCATGACCGCCGGTAACTCCACCCCGCTGACCGACGGTGCTTCCGCAGTCCTGATCTCCTCCGAGGAGTGGGCCGCAGAGCACAACATCCCGGTCAAGGCATACCTGGTGGACTCCGAGGTTGCTTCCGTGGACTTCATCAACGGCCGCGACGGCATGACCCCGGACGGCCTGCTGATGTCCCCGACCTACGCGGTTGCTCGCCTGCTGAAGCGCAACAACCTTTCCCTGCAGGACTTCGACTTCTACGAGATCCACGAGGCCTTCGCCTCCCAGACCTGCGCCACCCTGAAGGCTTGGGAGTCCGACGAGTACTGCCGCGAGCGCCTGGGCCTGGATGGCGCCCTGGGTGCCATCGACCGCGCAAAGCTGAACGTTAAGGGCTCCTCCCTGGCAGCCGGCCACCCGTTCGCCGCTACCGGCGGCCGCATCATCGCCACCGCTGCGAAGGTGCTGGAGGAAAACGGCGGCGGTCGCACCCTGGTTTCCATCTGTGCAGCAGGTGGTCAGGGCATCGTCGCCATCATCGAGCGCTAAAGCGCCGCTAGCTGCTAGCGGATAGCAGCCAGCGGCCGCGAGCCGCCGGTTGCTAGAACACCTTCGACAGATCGGTCTTGTACACCACCGCGTTGTAGCTGTGCCACGAGGTGGCCACCCAGTACAAGTTCCCATCGGTCTGGTGTGGGTACATATACCCGCCGTAGATATCCGGCACCTGGGCCCTGGAGATCAGCGTTTTTGCGCTGCTCCAGGGCCCTTCTGGGCTATCGGCCTGGCGCAGCACCATTCCTTGAGTGGATTCGTAGAGTGCCAACCACTTGCCAAGGTGCTCGTTGTACTGCACGGATAGCTCGGAGACTCGCCCGTCGAGCACCGGCTGTGCAGCGTCCATGCGGGAGGACCAGCCACTGCCGTCCCAGTATTCCGCAGAGCTGAAGTCGGGGAATTCTGCCTCGTTGATGCGTGCCAAGCGCGCCTGACCGGAGCGCCCCGACGGGGTGCCGTAGACGTACACGTAGCCGTCGTCGCCTGCAGCGCTTTCCGGTGCCTTGGCGAAGGCGGTCATCTGGAAGTAGTCGTTGCCACGGCTGTGTGCTGGCAAGTCAGGCAGGCGGTTGTCCTTAGAAGCCACCGAGCTTGTGCGGTAAGAGCCCGGCACCACAGAGAAAGTCTTCCCGCCATCTGTGGATTTCGCCGTCGCGGCGTAGTTCGTACGCCACTGTCCCGGGCGCCCCCAGTCGCGCACGGACATGAAGTCCACGTACTGTGCCCCGTTTACCTCGATGCCTGCGGTCGGGATGATGGTCTTTTCCACACCGTCGATTTTTAGAGATTCAGGCAGGAACTCCTCGGAGTCCGCCCCCGTGGCAGGGCCACCCATGTGGATGCCGTTGGAGGGATCCATATCGTCGGTCTCGTATAGAGCATTGGAGTGCCAGCCGTTGTTTCCGGCACCGCAGCGGAAGGAATCACCGAACGCTGCCAGTACGCGCCCATCGCCGGAATCCCACATGATGCCTAAGTCCGTGGAGCTCAAGCCCGTCTTGTCGGTGCGGTCGGGGCTGAAGCGGCCGGTGAGCATGTGCATCGCCTCAGTATTGCCGGTGACCTTCGGCATGCCCTCGGGCTTGCCGGTGAGCCACTGTGGTTGGCCAAGACTGCCAGCCAGTGACCCGGTGCTGCTGGCGGCCAACCCATCGCTGGTGGTAGGAGCGTAGGTCCAGCATGGATCCGCCGCGGCGTGACCCGTAGACAGGGCGGTCACGGCGGTGGCGGTGGCCAGGATCGAACCGGCGGTCAGGGTAGCGGCGAGGGAGCGGCGGGTGGCGGGAATCTTATGCATGCAAGTTATATTTGCATACAGTGTCCTGCGGCGCCCGTCGAGCTCCGCTATATTTTCGGCTATGGCTAATTCCTCTCGCATTGCTTCCATCGCCGTCGCTGCTGTTCTTACTCTGTCCAGCGCTGCGGGTATCGCTGGCGCCGCGGACGCTGATTCCGCATCCGAAACCCTCCAGCCTCTGCCGACTGTCGAGACCCCCGCGTCGGGCAGCCTGGGTGGCTCGTCTTATGTTCCGAAGGCCTGCCAGAAGCTGGACCAGCAAATCGAAGAGGTCCGTAAGCAGTGGGACGAAGCAGTCGCCGAACAGGATATCTACAAGGCCAATGGCCTCCGCATGGAGTTCGGCAACCTTGCCGCCAGCTACTACCAGTGCCGCCTGGCCGGAAACACTCTGGTCGGCTCGCTCTAGGCGCTAGCATGGCCTCATGATCACAATTGGGCTGACTGGTGGAATCGGATCGGGCAAGTCAACCGTCTCTTCGCGGTTGGCGGAGCTCGGTGCTTTTATTGTTGACGCCGACCTGGTGGCGCGCGAGATCGTCGAACCGGGACAACCAGCTTTGGCCGAGCTGGCGGATGCCTTTGACGGGGTGCTGAACCCCGACGGCACTCTTAACCGGGCGGAGCTGGCCCGGCAGGCCTTTGCCACGCCGGAGGCGACGGAGAAGCTGAACGCGATCACCCACCCGCGCATTCGTGCCCGCACCGAAGAGCTGTTTAAGCAGGGGAGGGAGTCCGGCGCGCAGGTGCTTGTCTACGACATGCCGCTGCTTATCGAAAACGGTGAGGTTGACAAGGTCGATCACGTGTTGGTGGTGGACGCTCCCGACGAGCTGCGCATCGACCGGCTAGTGCAACACCGGGGTTTGGATGAGGATGACGCGCGCCGCCGCATTGCCGCCCAGATCGACCGCGCGACCCGCCTCAATGCGGCGGACACCGTTCTGGATAACTCCGGGACCGTGGAACAGCTACTCGAGCAGGTCGACGGCTTCTGGGCCGGGCTCTAAGGCCTTACCAGAAACGCGGAATGCCGGCACCGAAGATCGGCGGCAGGCCATCGGCCACAATCGTCTCCGGGAAGATGAACAGCCCCACCGCGTCGCGGTAGCGGGAGGTGCGCTCCTTGGCCAGGTTGCGCTGCTGCACCGGATCGGACTTGGAGGCCAGGCCGTAGACGGTGGTGCGCGGGCCGAAGGCAATGCGGTAGTCGCTCACGCCACGGTGCAGGTGGCTATCAGTCGTGGCAATCACCAGCTCACGCGGCAGTGGCTTGCCATGGGAGGCTTTCTTGGCCTGCGCGTTCATCTTTCCGAAGACCTTCGCGCTGTGCCACGCATTGCTGATGGTGGACCAGGAGTTGCCCTCCACGTGGATACGCTGCGGGGAAATCCCGTGACGAACCAGCCACCTCTTCATCGACTCGGCCTCCACGTGACCGTGCTCGGTCTTGCCGCCAGAGGTGATGATCGGGCTCGCCGGGTGCTGCAACGCATAATCGCGGGCAACCTCCAGGCGGCGCTGCAGGTTGGGGTGCACAGAACCATCCGGGTTCAAGCCATTGCCCAGCACCACCACGGTTGCACGCGGACTGGTGGCCTTCCCCGGCGCCTGTACGGGAGCCTCCAAGACCTTCAGAATGTGGCTCACCTCAGTGCGTCGGGCGGGGGAGAGTCGATCCAGTGCGGGGCGGGGATCCTGGTTCAGATACTGGGCGGCGATGGCGGCCGCGGAGTAGGCGTCATCAACAGTACGAGCAGCACGCGCACCGCTGGGGCCGACCGGCAACAGCTCGCCAGGAATAACGACGGTGTTGGGGCCGATCGGCGCCGAACCGGCAACGATTGGTGGGACGGCGGGCGCAGCCGGCGCTGGCGCGGCAACGGCAGAAGGAGTGAGCAACAGTGAAAGAGCGATGACAGGGGCGATAGCGGCACGACCGCGGGAGAAGATCTTCATGTGATTAACCTTAGAACGGCCACAGTAAAAGTGCTGGGTGACAGCACGGCAGGTGGTGTCCAGTGCGGTAAGTAGACTGGTGCGCATGGCCTTTGCAGCAGAACGTCCCGAATTGTCGTACTCCGAGTTCCGTCCCGTGGGGGAGGTCGAACGCTCGAATGCGAAGTTCGAAGTCATCAGCGACTACAAGCCCGCCGGCGATCAGCCGAAGGCGATCGATGAGCTGCACCAGCGCCTTAACCGCGGCGAACGCGACGTCGTGCTGATGGGCGCCACTGGTACCGGTAAGTCCGCGACGGCCGCCTGGCTCATCGAAAAGGAGCAGCGGCCCACCCTCGTGATGGCGCCGAATAAGACGCTGGCCGCCCAGCTGGCCAACGAGCTGCGCAGCCTGCTGCCGAACAACGCGGTGGAGTACTTCGTCTCCTACTACGACTACTACCAACCAGAGGCGTATATCGCGCAGACGGATACGTACATCGAGAAAGACTCGTCCATCAACGAAGACGTGGAGCGCCTGCGCCACTCCGCGACCTCCGCGCTGTTGTCGCGCCGGGACGTGGTGGTTGTGTCCTCGGTCTCCTGCATCTACGGCCTCGGCACCCCGCAGTCTTACCTGGACCGCTCTGTGGTGTTGAAGGTGGACGAGGAGGTCGAGCGCGATCGGTTCCTGCGCCTGCTGGTGGATATCCAATACTCCCGCAACGACGTTGCCTTTACCCGCGGTACCTTCCGCGTAAAAGGCGACACGGTGGACATCATTCCGGCCTACGAGGAGTTGGCGGTGCGCGTGGAGTTCTTCGGTGACGACATCGACGCGCTGTACTACATCCACCCGCTGACCGGCGACGTGATTCGCCAGGTCGACGAGCTGCGCATCTTCCCAGCCACCCACTATGTTGCCGGCCCGGAGCGCATGGAAAAGGCGATGCAGGCCATCAAGGAGGAGCTTGCGCAGCGCCTGGAGGAGCTGGAAAACCGCGGCAAGCTGCTGGAGGCCCAGCGCCTGCGCATGCGCACCGAATACGACCTGGAGATGATCCAGCAGGTGGGCTTCACCAGCGGCATCGAGAACTACTCCCGCCACATCGACGGCCGCGCCGCCGGTTCCGCGCCCGCCACCCTGATCGATTACTTCCCCGAGGACTTCCTGACCATCATCGACGAGTCCCACGTAACCGTCCCGCAGATCGGCGGAATGTTCGAAGGCGACATGTCCCGCAAACGCAACCTGGTGGAGCACGGCTTCCGCCTGCCGAGCGCGCTGGATAACCGGCCGTTGACGTGGGAGGAATTCGACGACCGCAAGGGCCAGTGCGTCTACATGTCCGCCACCCCCGGCGATTACGAGATCGCCGCCGCCCAGGGCGAGTACGTCGAGCAGGTCATTCGCCCGACCGGCCTGGTGGACCCGAAGGTGGAGGTGCGCCC
>ERZ1673753.3154-NODE-3154-length-10782-cov-5.139368_pt1 | contig 10782 bp, 10 predicted proteins | sample MGYA00580201_ERZ1673753 | MGnify/ENA primary metagenome ERZ1673753 (study PRJEB41218, sample SAMN15661747) | gut metagenome | host: Homo sapiens | place: Canada: London | collected 2015-08-20/2019-03-30 | study: EMG produced TPA metagenomics assembly of... | reverse complement strand
TCAAGTCCACCTTCAACAACACCATCGTGTCCATCACGGACCCGAAGGGCGCTGTGATTTCCTGGGCTTCCTCGGGCCACGTCGGCTTCAAGGGCTCCCGTAAGTCCACCCCCTTCGCCGCTCAGATGGCTGCCGAGTCCGCTGCCCGCAAGGCAATGGACCACGGCATGAAGAAGGTTGACGTTTTCGTGAAGGGTCCGGGCTCCGGCCGCGAGACCGCTATCCGTTCCCTGTCCACCGCGGGCCTTGAGGTTGGCACCATTGCCGACGTCACCCCGCAGCCGCACAACGGTTGCCGCCCGCCGAAGCGTCGTCGCGTCTAAAGAGAAGAAAGGATTAGGGATCAAAAATGGCTCGTTATACCGGCCCCGTAACCCGTAAGTCCCGTCGCCTCCGCGTCGACCTCGTCGGCGGCGACAACTCCTTCGAGCGTCGCCCTTACCCTCCGGGGCAGGCTGGCCGTGCTCGCATCAAGGAGTCCGAGTACCTCCTGCAGCTGCAGGAGAAGCAGAAGGCGAAGTACACCTACGGCGTTCTGGAGAAGCAGTTCCGCCGCTACTACGCAGAGGCCAACCGTCGCCCGGGTAAGACCGGTGACAACCTGGTCATCCTGCTGGAGTCTCGCCTGGACAACGTTGTATACCGCGCAGGTCTGGCACGCACCCGCCGCCAGGCTCGCCAGCTGGTTTCCCACGGTCACTTCACCGTGAACGGCAAGAAGGTCAACGTTCCTTCCTTCAAGGTCTCCCAGTACGACATCATCGACGTGCGTGAGAAGTCCCGCTCGATGCTGTGGTTCGAAGAGGCTCAGGAAGCCCTGGTCGATACGATCGTTCCTGCTTGGCTGCAGGTCGTACCGTCCACTCTGCGCATCCTCGTGCACCAGCTGCCCGAGCGCGCTCAGATCGACATTCCGCTGCAGGAACAGCTGATCGTCGAGCTCTACTCGAAGTAAAACTGACGAACCTATTCGTTAGAATTACTTCGGATAGAACACCAAACGCGGTTTTCTACCGTCCGCACCGTCTACCAAACCTGGTGGCGGTAGTCCCCCTAACGGCGTCATATAGCGGTCGCCGAAAAAGGAGAAGCTTAAACAATGCTCATTTCACAGCGCCCCGCGCTCACGGAAGAGTTCATCGACGATTCCCGCTCCCGGTTCGTCATCGAGCCACTGGAGCCGGGCTTCGGCTACACGCTGGGTAACTCCCTGCGCCGGACCCTGCTGTCGTCCATCCCGGGCGCAGCAGTGACCTCCCTGCGCATCGAGGGTGTGCTCCACGAGTTCACCACCATTCCGGGCGTGAAGGAAGATGTCTCCGACATCATCCTGAACATCAAGTCCCTGGTTCTGTCCAGCGACTCCGACGAGCCCGTCTCGATGTTCATCCGTAAGGAAGGCCCGGGCGAGGTTACCGGTGCCGACGTTGAGGTTCCGGCTGGCGTGGAGGTCCACAACCAGGACCTGCACATCGCCACCCTGAACGAGCAGGGCAAGCTGGAGATCGAGATGACTGTCGAGCGTGGCCGCGGCTACGTTCCGGCTGCTACAGCTTCTTCTGAGATCGGACGTATCCCGGTTGACCAGATTTACTCCCCGGTCCTGAAGGTCAGCTACAAGGTCGAGGCAACTCGTGTGGAACAGCGCACGGACTTCGACAAGCTGGTTCTGGACGTGGAGACGAAGAACTCCATCACCGCCCGTGATGCTATGGCATCCGCAGGTAAGACCCTGGTGGAGCTGTTCGGTCTGGCCCAGGAGCTGAACCACGAAGCAGAGGGCATCGAAATCGGCCCGTCGCCGCAGGAGAGCGAGCACATCGCTGCCTACAGCATGCCGATCGAGGACCTGAACTTCTCCGTCCGCTCCTACAACTGCCTGAAGCGTGAAGAGATTCACACCGTCGGCGAGCTGGCTGCACGCACGGAGTCCGACCTGCTGGACATCCGCAACTTCGGCCAGAAGTCCATCAACGAGGTCAAGGTCAAGCTGGCTGGCTTGGGTCTGGGCCTGAAGGACGCTCCGGAGGGCTTCGATATCACCGATATCGAGGGCTACGACGCAGAGACCGGCGAGTTCATCGACACCGAGGGCGAGGACATCGCGGAATAACCCGGTGGTTAACCGCACGCGCTCACTGATTTAAAGATCCACACGAGGAGAACTAATGCCTACCCCAAAGAAGGGCGCCCGCCTGGGCGGTTCTGCTTCCCACCAGAAGAAGATCCTGTCCAACCTCGCTGCTCAGCTGTTTGAGCACGGCGCCATCAAGACCACGGACGCAAAGGCTAAGCTGCTGCGCCCCTACGTCGAGAAGATCATCACCAAGGCCAAGCGCGGCACCCTGGCGGACCGCCGCAACGTGCTGAAGCTCATCCCGAACAAGGAAGTTGTCGCTTACCTGTTCAACGAGCTGGCTCCGAAGTTCGAAGGCCGTCCGGGTGGCTACACCCGCATCATCAAGCTGGAGAACCGCAAGGGCGACAACGCTCCGATTTCCCAGATCTCCCTGGTGACGGAGCAGCTGGCCTCCACCGAGGCTGAGCGCGCTAACCGCGTTGCTGCTTCCAAGGCCAAGAAGGCCGAGGCCGAGGCTGCAGAGGCTAAGGCTGAAGAGGCCGAGGCTGCAGAGGCTAAGGCTGAAGAGGCCGAGGCTGACACCGCAACCGACAAGGCCGCTGAGGCTGAGGCTGCTGAGGCTGCCGACGAGGCTACGGCTGAAGATGCCGCTGAGGACAAGTAAGTCCGGCGCTCTCGCCTAGCTTTGAGGCGGGCCACGGTTACCCAATCGGGTAGCTCGTGGCCCGCCTTTTTGTTGCTTACTTATTGACGCCACCCGCGTCCGCCGGCCCCGATGTCACCGAACTGGCAAGGGTGCGCCTGTTGGCGTTTGCGGGGTGGGGGTTTAGATGGGTTTGGGCAGGTTTGTGGTGGGTTTAGATGGGTTTGGGCAGGTTTGTGGTGGGTTTGTGCGCTGAATGTCGCTAGAACGGGAATGCGTTAATGCGAACGATTTGCAGTTTTGTAAAAGTGCAGGTCAGAGAGTTTTCATCTTGGTGGTGTTTACCTTGCGGCGCGCGTATTCCCGTTCTAGCGACATTTGCCGGTTCGCCTAGTCCATCTCCAGCTCCGGTTCCTCCGCACGGGCCTGCTCAAAGACCTCCTTTGCCGCCGAGAGGTTAATCAGACCGATCACCACGCCGACCACTATGTCCGGCCATGCGCTGGCCCAGAAGATCATCACCACACCGGCGCCGAGGATCAACACATTAGCCGCAGCATCATTGCGCGCCGCCAGCCAAGCACCCTGAACCAACGCACTATCCGCCCCGCCAGTGTGTAGCTGGCCTTCCGCCGACTGGCCACCGACCACCCCAGGGCGGTAAGTACCAGAACGTTGATGAGGGTGTCTTCGAGGAAGTCTGCGGCGTCAGCAAAAAGGGCGGCGGAGCCGATGACCAGCGCAACCGTCACCTCAACTACGAAGCCAAGCCCGTTAAGAGCAGCGACCCACGCGACTAGGCGGCGGGCGCGCGAGTCGAGGGTGGAGGCGGAGAATTCGTTGTCTTGCATGCAGACTAGACTAAGGCGCGCACAGTGCCCATGGCGATTGCAGCAGCTGAGCAGCAACAGCTAGCCGAGTTAGCCGAACGTCCATCTGAAGGAGGCGCCCCGCCCATGACCGAAACGTCGCAGGCCCAGCAGCTCTCGCAGGCCCCCTCAGCTGCGCCGGCCAGTCAGCCCAACCAGGCCGACGAGCTGGTGCGCGTTCGCCTGGACGTGGCCTACGACGGCACGGACTTCCACGGCTGGGCCACCCAGTCCGGGGGCTTGCGCACGGTCGCGGGAGTGCTGCAGGAGAAATTGTCGCTGGTCACGCGCCATCCCATTGAGCTCGTCGTTGCCGGACGCACTGACGCGGGCGTACATGCCAGCGGCCAGGTCTGCCACGCGGACATCCCGGCGGACGCCTTCGAGCAGCGCTCGCTGACCCGCCCGGAGGATCTAGTGCGTCGCCTGTCGCGCATGTTGCCCGCGGACGTGCGGCTGCACGGGGCGAGTGTTGCTCCGCAGGGTTTTGACGCCCGCTTCTCCGCGCTGCGCCGGCACTACATTTATCGCGTGACGACTCACCCGGCCGGGCCTGTGCCGGTGCGGGCGCGGGATACGGCAGCGTGGCGCCACCCGATTGATCTGGGGAAGACTCAGGCGGCCTCCGACGCGCTGATCGGTTTGAACGACTTCGCGGCGTTTTGCAAGGCCCGCGAGGGGGCCACGACAGTTCGGGAGCTGCAGGAGTTTCGCTGGGTGGACGTCTCCACGGAGGCGGAACCGCAGACCTATGAGGCTCACGTCACGGCGGATGCCTTTTGCTGGTCGATGGTGCGATCCCTAGTGGGGGCGGCTCTGACGGTCGGGTCGGGCAAGCGACCGGAGGATTTCACTCCGGGGTTGTTAAAGGAGACGAAGCGCAGCTCGGCCGTGCCGGTCGCGCCGGCGGCCGGTTTGAACCTGGTGCGGGTGGATTACCCGGCCGACGAGGAGCTGGCGGAACGTGCGCTGACGACCCGCGCCAAGCGCTCGCCGGTCGGTAGTGGGAGCGGGTCGGCGGGAGCAGCCGCTGTAGATGCGGGACCAGCCGCAGAGCCGGACACTGCCCCGTGAGGGAAGCGGTGCTTGTGCGCATTCGGCCTCGCGCGGCGATGCTTTGCACGCCTTGAACGAGCGGGCGCGGGAGTGGCTGCACCCGCCGTCGGAGCCGCAGCCACAGCGGCAACCGGCGTATTCTGTGACGCCGGCTGCGACGCAGTTTTCGGCGCCAGCCTCGGCGCGGGCGCCGTGACGGCGAAGAAGTTAAAGTACTCCCGGTGCTCTCCGTGGGCCAGGATCGTACCCGTGCCAACCGGCGGCACCGCGATGTACACATCCACCGTGGGGTACCCCAGCCGTTGCAGGCGCTCGCGCCCCTGGGCGAGCACGTCCTCTGCCGCAGCGAAGCCAACACTCCCGCTGCGCGAATTATGCGGGTTGCGCGGGTCGCGAGAAGCTGCGGGGACCTCCACGAACAGCACCTGAGTTTTCGCCCCCTCATCGCCTACGAGCGCATCCGTCGCACCCAGGGCGTCCGCTACGCCCACCGCGCCCGCCCTGCCAGCGTTACCGCTGAACCTGCGCAGCTCAAAGAGCTCCTCCGGCCAATTCATCGACCCCTCCAGCGCACGCAGCTGCGCGCTCGTCCCAAACACCGCGAAAGTCGCGCCGGGGATGGGGTGCACCAGCATGGATTCGCCCGCGTCGGTCAGCCCGATAAACCAGCCCGGCGCAGCCGGAACGCTCAACTGCTCCGCCAGCCCGGCTACCTCCGCGCCCACCGGCGGAGCCTCCGCGGGCAGAGCCCACACCCCACACCCACTGGCGGCAAAAGGCATCCGCGCCGCCGCGTGCTCCGGCACACCCACCAGAGTGGCAGAGGAATCCCCCAACCAGCCGCGGCCGAAAGGCTTGGTGGGGACGGTTGCGGTGGAGAGGGTGGCGTCCACAAGAGAAAGACCTAAACCACCGGCCAATCGCTCGCTAGAGATTCGCCGCGACGACGGCTCGCCCCACAACCTGTCGTGCACGCAGAGCAGGCGGAACCAGCGCGTGTCCTGGTCCGTGGTGGCGCGGCTGCGGGCGAAGGCGAACCAGCCCGCCCCGATGCACCCGATCGCCACCAAACCGCATAGAACCCACGTCCACCAGGCAGTATGCTCAGCGTCGGCAGAATCGGCAGCAAAAAGTGCCACTGAACCCATTATTCCCAACCCCCAAAGTATGAAATTCCCCCGAATGCGAGGTTCGCCTCGCGCAAGTAATTCAACCATGGAATACTTAAGCGCGCTAGCGGGGGGCTAGAAACAACAAAAACAACAAAGGGGGAGCGCAGTAACCATGCGCACAACGGGGATACAAGTATCTGGATTCAACTTTCTGCTGCGCAGGCTCGAGCTCGCGCTGGTTATTGGGGATCCGCGGATGGCTCATGATCCACTGCGCAGCCAGCGGCGGGCGCTGGTCGTCGGCGTGCTGCTGAGCCTGTTGATCGCCGGTGGCGCAGTGATGCTGGGGCTACTGCGCCCACAGCCGAGCCTGGACGGAGCCGACCTGGTGGCCGATGAAACCGGGACGCTGCACCTGCGCTTGGAGGATTCTTACCATCCGATCACGAACGTCGCCTCCGCGCGGCTGATTCTGCAGCAGCCCGTTGAGGTGCAGAAAACCACTGCTGAGCAGCTATCTCAGGTGCCGTTGGGGCAGCCGATCGGCATTCCGCAGGTGCCGGGGCTTGTCGCCGCGCCGGACCGCGAGTGGTTGTACTGCGACCGTACGGACGGTGGTACGGGAACTGTGGTGGCTGTCGAACGCATCAAGGAGCACCGCCACGCTCTGCTGGCTGCGCCTTCGGGTTATTGGCTTATTGACGCCACCACTCGCGCCCGCATAACTCCAGACGCAGCCCGGGCCTTCGGCACGGAGGCGGTGCCCGCCAGTGATGGGCTGGTCCAGCAGTTCCGTCGCAGCCCCGACATCGCCATGCCGGCGGGAAAGACGAGGATGCCCGCGCCTTTCGACGTGGCGGGCAGGGTAATCACGTCTGGCGACCGGGCGTTTCTGGTGGACCGAGCGGGCGTGGGGGAGGTCAAGGGATCGCGGCGCGACTTTGCCCTGGCCAGCAGCCCCGTGCCGCCGGTGGAAGCACCGCTGGTGGATGTGATGCGCCAGCCGAGCGTGGACGTGCTGACGGGAATCCCGGAGTTCGACAACGAGCAGCCCGTGACGTGGGCGCAGCCGCAGATGGTGTGCGCGGGGCCGCAAGGTCTGGCGGAACCGGAGGATGGTGACGGTGCTGGTGCTGGTGCCAGTGCCGGTGGCGGGCAGGGCGCGGACTCAGCCGGAATCAGCGCCGTGCTGACCGCCGACGAACCAACAGCCTTCCACGGCCCGCGGGGCACGTCGGCACTGAAGACGGAGCGCGGATACGTGCTGGTCAGCGATAACGGTGTGCGCTACTCCGTGGGCAGTCAGGCCGAGCTGCGCGCCCTGGGGTTCACCGCGGAGCACGAGGTTCAGTTTGCTCGCGTGGCCTCGCTGCCCGACGGCGGCCTCTTGTCTGCGGAGAAAGCCCGGCAGACGACCGTGGCGATGATGCCCAGCGCCAGTATGAGGGAGAGCACAACCGGCACGGAGTAGTCGGCAACCTCCGGCTGGTGAGGCCGGGTGCTGACGGTCTGCAGCTCGTAGTGAGAGTCAGTCGAGTCATCGCTGGCATGGTTGCCGTGGTTGCCGTTGCTGCCAATGCGATTCCGCGCATCCCGCAAGTCGAGTGCCCTATCCACGGCCGTGGCGGGATTTATCACCAGCATTTGCTTTCCCAGACCCGGTCCGCTTGCACCAGGGGTGGCAGTGGTGGTCAGCAGCTCGCGGACCTCCTGCACGCTGAGCTGCGGGACGATCTGCCAGACCAACGCCGCCGTCCCGGAAACCACTGGCGCGGCGAAACTGGTGCCCTCGAAAGGATCGGGGTTGCCGACGATGGTGTGCACCTTCCCGCGCACGTCCACCTGCCCTTCCACCGGCCCGCCGGGGGCGAACAGATCCACCCAGTGCGTCGGCGCGCTGTACTGCGCGGGCACGCGCCCCTGGTCGGCGGAGTTCGCCTTCCCGGCATCCGCTCCGGTGCTGGCCCTCGTGGCTGCATCCGGACCAGCCCCGGCACTGGATCCTGCGCCAGCCGCTACCAACTCCTGCGCCCGCGGCGCCACCGCCCCCACGGCCAGCACAGAATCCAGACTGGAGGGAAACGTCGGCGCCCCCTCCGGGCACTGACCCGTGTTGCCCGTGGAAGCCACCACCAGCACCCCAGCCTTTTCCGCCCGGCCGATGGCCGCGCGTAGCTCCGCCGTATCCTCGCAGGCCACCATCGAAATATTGATGATCTTCACCCGCGCCTTTAGTGCCCGGTCGATCGCGTGAACCAGGTCCTCCACCGTGCCCTCAGCCCGGGAGGCAATCGCGTTATGCCTAAACGAATGCACCTTGGCTTCCGGCGCTATTGCCCGCAACACGCTGGTCACCACGGATCCGTGCAACACACAAAAATCGCGGTCTCCTACCACGCCCGGCCCGGCGGAGCCCGTATCAATCACAGCCACGTCCACGTCCCGGCCCCGGGACAGGGCGTGCAGCGCTGGGTACGAGGGGGCGTCAATATCCGGCAAAGGCACCGTACCCGGCGCCGCAACGGTGCCTTCCTGGCAGTTCCCGTGCGGCGAGGAATCCTGAATGATCATCAGCCGATACCTCGAATCGCCTCGAAGATCCCCGTGGTCTGCAGCGCCAGGGGGATGGCCAGGCAGAATGCAACGGCCTCCACCATGTCGATCACCCGGCCCAACATCGGCGATTGCACGCGCACCGCCGGCAGGCCAACCAGCACCAGGCACGCCGCACCCCAGGGTTCGTGCAGCGCCAACCACAGAATCGTCATCGCGGACAGCACCGCCAGCGCCACCGAATGTACCGGCCGGGTGCTGCGCGCGCTCACACCCAGTACGGCCACCAGCACTAGCAGCGCCGCCCTCCACAGGCTCAGCGGCTCACCCCACGGCGCCAGCTGGTACACGCACGCACCCAGTACCGCCACGATTGCCACCACCAGGGCGGAATGGACCTCCACCACCTGGCCCGCTCGGGTGGTCGTCGGCTGAGTAAACACACCAGTCGCGGGCACCTTTGGCAGCTTAATGCCCGCCAGACCGATCGCAATCTGCCCCGAATAAGCCAGCGCGAACATCGCCAGCAGCAGAGTAACCCCCGGCCAGAAATTCACCGCTGCGAACACCACCCACGTAACCGTCACGATCCGCGCCGGGCCGCTGCGCCACACCATGAGAGCCGCCACAAAGCATGCGCACAGCACATTCACGTGCAGCCCCAACCCGAAGCCGAGGATCGCGGCCAGGTAGGTGAAGTTGCGGTGGTGCAGTGAAGCCGCCGCCGTAGCCAGTGCCACCACTGCGGTTGCCGCGATCGTTGCGGTGTCTGCCGAATGGTTGAGGTTAAGGACGCCCCCAGCTCCAACCAACTGATTATCCAAAGGGTGCCACGCAGGGGTGGCTTGCAGGCTGAACAGCGCAACGATGGCCGCGGCGATCCAGGCCGCGGGGCTGGCGGGGATGGGGCCGGAAAGCTCCTCGACCGCCTCGGCTGGCGGGGCGGGAACGGTGGCGATCTGCAAGGTTAGCGACTCGCCGGGGCGCACGCCGGCCTCCGCCAATGTGTGTTGGGGCTGGACCTGCCCGACCGCCCGGTGGAGGGTCCAGTGTTCCCCCGGTTCCGCATCCACGAGGTGCGGTATGAGTTCCGCGACGGGCACATGGTCGGCGATGGCAGCGTTGATGGTGGTGCCCTTCGCGGGCACGGAAATGCTGAGAGCTAACACAGTAGAAAATCCCCCTGGTGGTGCACGTTTATACCGTGCCCGATTGAGTGTGCAGCGAGGATCCCCCCTTTGGACCCCGCCGGTGTTTCTTACACGGCACAGATAGTAACCCAGGCGAGACGAGCGCGCTTGCCCTGCGGGGTGTCCGGGAAAGGTTTAGAATCAAAAACCACATCCAGGGGGTTGGATGGGGATTAATTGGGGACTAGCAGGTAACCGGGGGATTTTTAACCATGCAAACACAGGCGCCGCCGACGCTGCCGAAGGACAAACAACCGTTCATCAGGTTGCTGATGCCTGCCGTGATGCTGATCGCGGTGGTGGGCATGGTGGCTGCCATGGTGCTTTCCGGGTCGGGGCGCAACCCGATCAGCTTCATCTTTCCGCTGATGATGCTGGGCAGCATGGCGATGATGTTCCAGCCGGGGGCGAATGTGGACGAGACGCGGCGCTCGTTCCACCGGCATATCGACGCGCTGAAGGACAGCGTGCAGCGTAGCCACGACGAGCAGCTGCAGGGCATGCTGGCAGCCCACCCGCACCCGCAGGCCCTGTGGACGCACGTGCACACCGGCACCGACGTGACTGCCGAGCCGGGCGTGGTGCGCATCGGCACCGCCGTGCAGACCCCGGATGATCCGCTGGAGGTGCCGGTGAATGCTCCGCCGGAGGACCTGGAGCCGGTCAGCGCTATGAGCCTGCGGGAGGTCGCGCTGCGCTATGCCACCATCGAAGCCCCGGTGTCTGTGGAGCTGGCCAGTTTCCACTGCATCGTGCTATTGGGCGACGGGGCGGCTGGCCTAGCACGTGCCATGCAGGCGCAACTGGCTATGCAGGATCCGGACATCATCGGGATCACCGGGCCTTTCGAGGAATGGTTGCCGCACGACGGTCCACGCAAGGTGCACTTCTGCACGGGTGAGAGCCCTGTGGTCGCCGGCGCGGTGGTTACGGAACCGAGTGAAGAATGGGTGGAAAACGCCAAGGGGCACGGCCTGTTGCTGCAGGTGGACAATGCCGCAGGCGGGTGCCTGCTGAGCGCCTGGACCGTCGACGGCTGGGTGCCCTTCGGAGTGGCCGACCAGCTCAGCGAGGTGGAGCTGGCGCAGATCTGCCGCGCCAGGTCCACCGTGAAATCCAACACTTCACTGCTGGAACTGCCCGGCGGGGACTTGCGCGCACCCATCGGTTTTTCTGGTGCGCCGGTGTACCTGGACATCAAGGAATCCGCCCTGGGAGGTATCGGGCCGCATGGCCTGTGTGTGGGCGCGACGGGTAGTGGAAAGTCGGAACTGTTGAA
>ERZ1673753.3142-NODE-3142-length-10802-cov-6.894296_pt1 | contig 10802 bp, 12 predicted proteins | sample MGYA00580201_ERZ1673753 | MGnify/ENA primary metagenome ERZ1673753 (study PRJEB41218, sample SAMN15661747) | gut metagenome | host: Homo sapiens | place: Canada: London | collected 2015-08-20/2019-03-30 | study: EMG produced TPA metagenomics assembly of... | reverse complement strand
TCGGGGTGACTGGATTCGAACCAGCGACCACACGCCCCCCAGACGTGTACTCTAAAATGACGTAATCAATGAATTATCAATCAATTACAACGATAGAAATAGATACGGTTGACTTGTTGGTTGATTCGATAGTCAATCATGGTTAAACAATTAGTGAATTGGAACAAACAAACCTTGCGACTATCAAAGTCTGTCCTTGCTCTCTCGACAGAAAATCGGCGCAAAATTTTCCCCTCCTGCCGCTTTTCCGTTTTTACCAATTTTCAGTAGCTTTGATTTCTATAAAGAAAAAATCCCCGACCGCATGGCCGAGGATTATCTTTATATAAATTGCTCTAAATACTTTTCTTTGAATCCCGCTAACGGGAATTTGAAATCTTTTTGTGTTCCGTCCGTCGCTGTATAGTCGAATACAACCGTATCGCTCTTGATATGGGCTTCAAAGAGATTGAGCATACAGTTTGATTTGGGAATATCTACGATGTTGGATAATACAATGGCGAGATAACCCTCCTCTACGATTTTTGGATTCAGTTGATAGGAGAATCCTGCCATATAACGACCTCGCTTTTGAAAGCGGATGGTCATATCTTTTGTGGGGTCTATATCGAGTTCAAAGATATAGTGGAACTCTCGTGGTGTGGGGTCATCGGTTCTACGCCCCACGAACAGGCAAATACCGTGTTCATTATCATAAGATACGCCTTTGGAGATATATGATAGTTGAATATCGTCGATAGTCTCCGTGCCTGTTTTTCAATCAACACTCGGTGTTTTTCTTTTCATTTTAGCTAAAATTTGTATTGTTAAATAAATCTTTGATTATGACATAAATATACGAAAAATTTATGACTTATGCAAGTAAAAAAGAAAGGACAAACTTGTGCAGAGGGTCTAAAGATTAACCCTTTCGCACAAGTCTGTCCCTTAAAACAAACGATGAGAATCAACGTTTCTCCAATGCCTGTCGATTTTTCTTTATTTTCTTGATAAATTTCACATCATTCCATAAATCGACCAAATCTTTATCAGATAATTGGGTGCCATCAGTACAAATTCCCGTAAAGACATCAATCTTACGATGATTTTCGTCATCATGAATATGCGGGCATGATGGAGATTTATCATTGTCAGCAACTCTGAAATTTGTAGTAAACTTCAAAAGTCCATCTTCCCGATTGGCAATGTTACAGATGATTTCCCATTGATCCCCTAAAAAACACTGCTGCCGATCCTTTCCATCATTGAACTGCTCTGTTGGGATTATCGACAAAATATCTTGTAAGATTCGATACAATGCCGTTTGTTTGGCAATTAGTGATTTTAATTTTACCAGCCGTTCTATATAAACGTCACTCGGAATCATCCCGTTCAAAAATTGATTATGAACGAGGGTAAAATATAGTCGAGCGTTTTCAGATTTAATTGTTTTCATGATTGATTTTATTCATCTAATCCTGTAATGCTTGCAAATTTGTTCCAGCCATATTTAGCTTTATAGGCATCGGCACAACCCGAAGGCACTTTCAGTACAGAATAAGGATTTATGCTATTAAAAGCATAGTCCCCGCAAGTCGGTGGCGTCTCCGTGCCGATCTTGAATAATCGCAGTTCAGAATCCGCATAAAAAGCGTATTCACCGATTGTCTCAACCTGTGTACAAGCAGACATATCGACGGTCATTAGATTCTTCAATTGGGCAAAAGCACCATAATAATAATAAGAAGAAGAAGGAGAAGGTTTATAATAACCACCAGCGATAGTTTTCAGTTGAGAACCTTGCTCAAAGGTTACGGTTGTCAGTTTGGAGCATCCCTTGAATGCCGCTGCTTCAATCGTTTCTACACTTGCTGGAATTTCAATAGTGGTCAATGCTGTACAGTCCGAGAAAGCACCATAATAATAAGAAGAAGAATAACCACCAGCGATAGTTTTCAATTGAGATCCCTTCTCAAAAGTCACTATTGCCAAAGAAGAACAACCTTTGAATGCACTTTTTCCGATCGTTGTTACACTTGCTGGAATTTCAATAGCAGTCAATGAGGTACAACCCCAAAATGCACTGGAGCCAATCGTTTCTACACTTGCTGGAATCTCAATAGTGGTCAATGCAATACATCCATAATAAGAATTTTCAGCGATAGTTTTCAGTTGTGAGCCCTTTTCAAAGGTTACGGTTGCCAGTTTGGAGCATCCCTTGAATGCCGCTGCTTCAATTGTTGTTACACTTGCTGGAATCTCAATAGAAGTTATAGGGCAGCCCGAGAAAGCGCCATAATAAGAAGAAGAATAAGAATTATAACCACCAGCGATAGTTTTCAATACCGAACCTTTCTCGAAAGTTACAGTTGCCAGTTTGGAGCATCCCTTGAATGCCGCTGCTTCAATTGTTGTTACACTTGCTGGAATCTCAATAGAAGTTATAGGGCAGCCCGAGAAAGCGCCATAATAAGAAGAACCATAACCTCTACCACCGATAGTTTTCAGTTGAGAACCTTTCTCGAAAGTTACAGTTGCCAGTTGGGAGCATCCCTTGAATGCCGCTGCTTCAATCGTTTCTACACTTGCAGGGATTTCAATAGTGGTCAATGCTGTACAATCCGAGAAAGCACCATAAGAATCACCATAAGAATAAACAGCAGCGATAGTTTTCAGATTGGAGCCTTTCTCAAAGGTTACGGTTGCTAATGATGAACAGTTTTTGAATGCTGATCCACCGATAGTTGTTACATTTGCAGGGATTACAACGGTTTTCAGTTTGCTTCGATAAAACATTTCTTCTCCAATGGTTGCCAATGTATTTGGAAGAATCAGATCTTCGATATTTGATTTATAAAATGCCTGTGTCGGCAATGCCGTAATATTCACCTCTGAAATATCGAGGTCTTTCAAATTGGGCATCATGCGATAGATAAACAGAAAATCAACATCGTTCAGCACGCCTGTAATCTTCAACGATTCGATATTGGCATAATCATAACCAGCCAATTCATTTTCCAGTTCACCTTTCGTTTCGACATGAATTTCGGTACACGTTCCCAACTGTCGGAAAATAATCGTTTGTAAAATATTGCCTTGTTCGTCTTTCAATGCTACCGTAGCAAAACGCTGTATTCCCTCGTTAGCTGAAATATTGAAAGCAATAGTATCCTCTCGCAAGGCTCGTGTTTCGGGGGACAGCGATAACCACGATTGGGCATCTTCGGGAATCTCTACGGTGTAGTCCAAATTCGTTGTCAGTTTGATTTCCTGTGTACCTCCAGCTGGAGTAGCATCAATAGAGTTATCTGCTATATTGATTTGCCCCTGCATGCAATTCAGCGACACCATAACGGTACGATAGGAACCGTCGTTGGCAAAGACAAGGATTTCGCTTTCTACAATCGGATTAGGGGCGGTAATCGTAATCGTTCCTTTATCCGTAGAGGTAGCGTCTACCTTGACTTTCCATCCATCCTGTGCAATGGCTTTGACAACCGTATTTTCGGTTGCATCTGTAATCGTATAGGAAATCGTTTTGCTCTCTCCTCCGTTGAGAATGGCTATATCGGTCGTATCGAATGCAATTGCAAACTTTGAATTATCGCTTTTAGGAATCGTGATGACGGAATCGTCCTCCAATGTGAAATAGACATTATCATCATCTTCCGTTACACTTTTGAAGATGCCGTTTGTTCCGTCCTTACCATCGACACCATCTTCTCCGTCCGTTCCGTCTACTCCATCTTTTCCATCTGCTCCCGTTGCTTGTCCTATATCAGTCCAAGTTTTTCCATCATCCATTGAAAGCATCCAGCGGCCATTTTCTATTTTCAGTTGTGGCGTAATGCCATCTTTGCCATTGGTTCCATCCGTACCATCTTCTCCGTCTGCACCGTCATTGCCATCCTCGCCATCAACACCGTCCTTGCCGTCTGTACCCTGTGCTTTGACTTTATTTCCCTTTTCATCGGTTAGCCATTCACCATCAAGCGTCCAATAATAACAGCCATCTGTATCTTTTCTCACGCCAATCACAGGAATAGTTCCGCTATCCTTGCCATTTTTAATTGTAGCGGTAGAGCCATCTGAAAAGTGAATAATGTAGCCATCGGATATTTGTTCTACTTTGGAAATCGACAAATTATCCTGCAATGCGTCTACAATCTTCTGCAAGGATGAAATATTCGTATTCATCTGCTTGCAGAGTTCCTCTAATTTCGTTACGCGATTTTCGAGGTCGCTCAAATCATTGCGCAATGCGCTGTCGTCGTACTTATCGCTGCAACTGAACAGCAACAAGCCGCAAAGCAAAAAAGATAGTAGCTTTTTCATAAAATTGAGTTTAATAAAGTTAATAATGTTCTTGTTCAAATTCTGCTAATGTTTTGAATATAGTTGCATCTGAAACTCCGTGTATGCTCGTTGCCAACTCCTGTAAAATCCGCAATCTGTCACACATATTTTGAGTTGCTTTAATTGTATGACAGTTGTTAGTAACGGCAATAATCCACGCATTTTGAGCAGATGAATGTATGCCGTTAAACAAGTAATTGGAGGACATTCAAATCCACTTTGTACCGTATCAACTCCTACTGCGGTGGGTTATATGCAAAAAGAAAGTGTGGAGTTGTTCGTTTATCTGATACGAGGTTCTGGAATACCTATGCGCAAATAAACAATACCCCACACCGAATAGAATATATCAGAAGATATATAGCTATGTACGGTGATGAGCGTTGCGTTCTCCTTGCGCATTTGAAATTTTCCAGATTTCGTATCAAGGATTAGCGAAACACTTTCACTAAATTAATATGTCACAGCCTATTCGGAACTGCCTTGCAAATTTAGAAAAATGTTTCTCAATACGCAACACTCTTGGGGTATTGTAGTTGCAAAGTTCTCAAAAACAAAGTTTCTATCCAATAGCGGAGCCTATGGAATTGCAATTTTGTTTTTTCTAATTTGGGGATAAAAGGTTTTGGGATTATGTCTGCATAAATGCCGTAATTGTGATGTGCAAATAGTTTGTATTGGCAGTTATCGACTTTATGCCAGCACGAAAACGAAAATTAGGGGTAGTAAAATCCTGTCGAGATTACAATACCCCTAATTTCTGTAATTTATAGGTTCCAATAAATAGAAATACGGTTGTAGTTTTATTCTCCTGCAATTTTCCGTATCACGCTGTCCATACAGATAGACTGTCCGCTGGCTAATCGTCCCCACCAACAGCAACCGTATTCCTCGATGATAACTTCTCCCTCGCGTTTCAGACGTTCGGCCAGCCAGCTATCAATCAGCCACCATTCCATGACATCATCTAAGAACGGATAGATATATTCTTCGGGAAGCAAGTTTTTGTTGAGCATTTCGTCCACGACTGCGGTTTGATTCGTCAGTACGCAGTTCTCTACCAATCGTTGTGCTGTCATTGGATTCCCTGTTGTGCGGCTATGTTGCGTAACCATTGGTTCGCAAACGTGGTGTGTTCTGCTTGCAAGCGACGGTTCAGAAAGATACCATCCTCCGACCATTTCACGCTGTTCTGCTCGATGCCGCAGTAGTCATTGCGATAGTAGTACGGGATGAATTGCTGTGTTTCTTTGTGCAGGGCAAAGAGCATTTCGGGGTCGCGCATGGCATCTCCGTTTTGCTGTCCGTAATGAGCCAGCGAAAAAAAGTCGTACTTGTCGATACGGCCGATTAGTTCGATGTGGACGGGCATATAAGTACCGTCCGAATTGTCGATTTTGGTTGTTTGTAAAGCTAACATGCTACGGAAAATCTCTGCCGCTCTCCTGTCAAGTGTTTTCATATATAAAACGGTTTTATATTCGGCAATGGGGAGGGGGCTTTGATTCATGTATCTGCTCGTGTAAGGAGTATTAAATTTGATAATCGGTTGTAGAACCTATAATGGATAGATTTTAGATAAACTTTATGTTTTTATTACTCAACCAATTTTTCATATCATCTGTAAATTTCCATATTAACGCGTGATAATCTTCCTCAAAAATTTCTCTCTTTTTGAAAATATCATATTCCAACCAACTTAACCAGAAATTATCAAGAATTTGCCATAAATTTTGATCGACTTCTTTCAAACTGTGCAAGAGAACAGAATAATTAGTTGTAGTATTAGGCCATGCTTTGATGGCAAAGAATTTACCTATATAGAGATCTATAATAATTGGATTATATGAGTTTTTTCTAAAAATATGCGTATGACAAAAATTTTGTTGTATCATCTTCAATTCATCGGCTGTTAGTTTGGGTATTGCATAATCTTTTATAAAAAGGTGGCGTTCAAATCCCATCTCTAAATACGAGGGCAACATCTTTGCATGATCAAGACAGTTCCCAATATGCTGTAAAAGATTATCTGTCATTACTAAACGAAGCATGGGAGATTCTTGTACGGTCAAGGCAATAGTACTCCCAGCATAAGTTTGCGTTGATCGAATAAGCAAATGCAATAATTCGTGTGCAAATGATGCTACACATGGTTTGTTAGTTGGATCAACTAATACTGTTGCATTCTGCCCTTCGGAATATATACTATATTCATTCACATCGTTAAATCGGACTGTGATTTTGTACTTTGAATTAAGTTGTTCCCATAGGGAACGGCTCGATTCATTAAGATATGGTGAGATGTCTGTTATTGAATTCATAGTTACAGCTATATTGATCAAAGTTAAGGCAACTTATTTAATTGAACAAATGAATTTTGATCTAATAATGGTTATGCAGGCCGTTGTCTTGCCGTTTATTTTGGGTGCTGTTTCCTTTATCTCGTATCATTTGGCGAGGTCTGCGGCCTTTGCCGTCTTTTGAATCCCCAAATCGTCGTATATCCGTTGCAGTTCCGTTTTGGCCTTGCTCTTGGGAATGAGTGTCTGTTTAGGAAACATCGTATCTATCATCTTCACGATTTTATACTCGCTCGGCAGTCGCATCTGTTTCGTCAACTCCCGACGGATATTTCCGACATGATATTTCAATGCCTGCACTTTGGCCGTTCCCAATTCGTCGTATGCCTGCTTCACCAACGGATATTTAACAGCAATTCGGGCGCATAGTTCCTCGTGATTGTCCAGCGAGAAAAACGGACGGGTCGTTTTCAGTCGGCGGTATTCATCGAACAGTTCCTTAAACGTGACCCGTGCATTGGCGTTGCTCTCTATCTTCTCTATAATTTCGCTGAACGTGTGTCGCGTTATCGTGTAACCGTTTCGTTGCAATTCGCTTGTAAGGTTTACATAAGTCCTGTAAATATGTCGGCATATCTTGAAATTCACGATGTCCATATTGGCGAGGTTCTTATCCACCACCAAACGGCAATCTTCTATCCTTACATATTGCTCGTTGATATAGGGGATTTTCGACAGCGTTTTGATACGGCTCTTTTCGGGCAGGGCGTTGATGTCTGCGGCGTATTGCTCGGCTTCGGCAAGAACGCTCTTTGTAGATGCGACAAATTCGTCGAGCGTTACCTCGCGGCTGTATTTCGTCGTGGAATAGACATGGATAATCTCGCCCTTGTACTTGGAATCCCGCAGGCGTCCGCAAATCTGTGTGAACAGCGTGGAAATATCCAACAGCGTGTGGGACTTGTTGCCGTCGCTGACGATGAATGTCACGCCGTCCTCGTCGTAAAGGTCGCAACCCTCAAAGCAGGTAGAGGTGTAAAAATTTATCTTCCTTACGGGGTCTGACGGCTGGCCGATAGGATAATCTTTGCCTAACTTGCGCTGGTTATTCTCGCTGTTCTCTCCGCTGGTAGAACAAACGACTTTGATTTGTTCGGGAGTGAGTTTCGCAAGGTCGATTACCTTTGCGATAAACTCCACACTGTTGACGAAGATGTGCAGGTTATGTTCCAATCGGCTGTCTAACACCTTGCGGCACTCCTTAACGATATAGTGTGCAGGCTTGGATGTCTGACGGGAGCGGATATTGACCTCAATTAGATGCGGTCAGTTGATTTCGCAGATAGGCAGGTGCTTCAACTCCTCTAAAACATACTCCTGTTCTATCGGGGTAGCCGTCATGTAAGTTGCCCTATCGAATTTAGCGGCTTCTGCCAGCAGATTTTTAATAGCAGTATGGCGAAACGAATAGGAGTTGAACAGTACGTGTCATTCGTCCACCAATAAAAATGTATCGTCGTAAGGATTGATGCCTATACTTTGCAATGCCTTAATCGTTCGCGGCAGGGAATCATAGGTAACGGCAATCTTCAATGGAGAATGGCTCTTGGCATAGTCGATGATGTCCTGCTCTTGGATACCCTCGTAAACGCCCAGCACGGAAATAGCATCCTTGCGGTAAATGGTCTTGTTCTTTACCAATGCCACATAAGGCATGGCGATAATGGTGGGAATGGAGTTGCAGATAGCCAATTCGGTAGCACCGCATCCCGTCTGTTTCTTGTTAAATAAACAGTTGGCGGGAATCTCCGTCAGAAAGTCCGAAAGATAGGTTGCGCTTTCGGGTGCGTTGATAGTTCAATGTTGATTTGTATTCATATTTATATGGTTATTGTTAATCGTATCTCTTTATCTGAAATCTTCTGTCTTTATAATCTTCCATATTTTTTAATCTTGAAACTATACTTATAAAGGGAATATCCATTTCGTACTCAAAAAATGTGGAAATTATAATCTTTCGAATATCTATATTAAATAAAGAAATAGCAAACAAGGTCTGCTTTTTGGCTCTTGCTTATATGCTATCATTCTGTTTTCCATATTTTTTAATTCTGAAACTATATTTATAAAGGAAATATCCATTTCACACTCAAAAAATGTGGAAATATGGAGCAAAGACAAGGACAGCAATTAATGCCGTCCTTATCCATTTGTAAGCCTATTTTCTATGGAAGTAAAAAGAATTCCCTATCTCGGATTTGTTATTACAAATATAGCAAAAATCTTTAATAAATGCAAGTTTAGAAACGGGTATTTACAGGTAATTTTGCGCAAAAAAGGGGATTTTTCGGGTGGCAATAAAACGCTTGATTTATTGAGCCAAAGCGAAAAATTGCTGCTTGATTCCATGCGTTTTAACAAGGCTTGCGACAACCTCGGACTTGCCCCCAAAACCGTAGCCCAACATATATTGTTCGAGAGCGAAAAGACGGCCAAAAGGGTTTTGACCGAGGGAGTGGAAGCTGTCCTCGGAGAGCGGGTGAAGATGTTCACAGAACCGCTTTACGTGGATGAGAAGAAACTCTATGCCAACAGTAGTTCCAATGTGCAGGAGACGCCGAGCGAAGCAAACGCGACGTCTGGTTCGGCGGTAACTGCGGCTTAACATTGCTGGGATTCCGAGACACGTTTAGTCTTGGACGTTCATTGCTTCGTTTCCATGATGGGAACGCAGACGAAACAAAAACATTTAGAGGGGTGGCAATCCACAAGTGGAGACCGTGGAATTGCGCCCCTCGCTTTTTTGTCTTTATCAAAGTAGATTCTGCATAGCAGCGTCGATTTGGCTGTTCTCGAACGCCCCCAAATAAATTTGAGTGGTTTTCAAACTATGGTGGCCCAACGCCTCGGATATGATGCCGATATTCACGCCCGATTTCTTCAATACAGTGGCGAATGAGTGCCTTGCCACATAGGTTGTAACCTCGGCCGATATTTTCAGATTCTGAGCCAATTTCCGCAACTCCAAATTTACTTGGTGGCAGACCTTATGCACCCTGTTCCTTTTCTGAATGGGGGTTATATGCGCCCGTTCATCCAATATCGGGAACAGATACCCTGCACGTTCGCAATAATCGGCATAGCGTCCAATAATCCGCATGGCTCGCTCGGACAAAGGGATATTGATTGCTCCGTGCGTTTTCTGACGCTTATAGGACAATCGTCCATCCACGATATTGGCAGGCGTAAGATTAGCCATATCCACAAAGGCAATCCCACCGCACAAATAGGAGAATACGAATATATCGTGTGCCAAACGATACAAATCACTTTCAGCAGAACAATCCGCATCGACAATCTTCATCACCTCCTCCTTGCTCAATGCCCGTTTGGGAGTTCGCGTGTCGAACTTGCTTACTTTGTACTCCTCTCCGAACGGGTTTTTCTCTTTGGCAACTGCCTTTGCCTTGATTGCTCGGTTGAACACGGCCCGCAATGTCCGCATCTGAAAACTCAATGTGGTGTCTTTATTCCCTCTCGCCCGCATCCATGCTTCGAATTTATCCAAAAACACGGCGTCAATCGTACCGAACGTATAGGTCAATGCACGTCCTTTGTTGAAACTGCGCAACACACCATAGGAATTTTGATAGGCATAGGCCGTTCCTACCGCTCCTTGTGCCTTGAGGTCTGCAATCAACTTTACATAGAACTCCTCGACACTCTGCGCCCGTATCTCCTCTTTGGATTCATGGACGAGCGTGCGGGGCGTGAACTCCTCCTGCATGGCTTCTTTCGACAGCACCAGCGCATTGCACTCGCTGACAGCCCGCAGAATGACCTGTTGAATGTAATTCCGATTGGGGCAGTTTCTCTTGGGCTGGTTCGTGGCAAAGTCCCAATAGCGGGCGTGTACGGAGATACCCAAACTTTTCATCGTCCGCTTGCCGCCCTTACAGATACGGAGCATGATGGGCGATTCTCCGTTGGTCAGAATTTTGTGGTGGTAACATACAACCGAAACAGTTGTTTTCATTGGATTTTGGTTGACTTCTCAGTTGACTTTTTTCGTCAACCAGCGCGTCAACCGCCCTATTTCCGTTCAGAATACGCAAACGAAAAAGGCTCAGCAATCATCAGATTACCAAGCCTTTTCATCAGTCGGGG
>ERZ1673753.3141-NODE-3141-length-10805-cov-8.288186_pt1 | contig 10805 bp, 9 predicted proteins | sample MGYA00580201_ERZ1673753 | MGnify/ENA primary metagenome ERZ1673753 (study PRJEB41218, sample SAMN15661747) | gut metagenome | host: Homo sapiens | place: Canada: London | collected 2015-08-20/2019-03-30 | study: EMG produced TPA metagenomics assembly of... | reverse complement strand
GATGAGCGACGACTTGCCGACGTTGCTGCGCCCGATGAAGGCGATGTCTTTCAGGCCGTCTTTCGGGACTTGCGATATGCGCTCCGAAGAGCATTTGAATTCGGCTTTGGTGATCTGCATCGTTCTGCGGTTTTTCGCGAAGACAGTTGTGCGAGCCGGGAGCAGAGGCGAATTCATTCGACTGTGCCGGGGCGCCGCCTGTCCGAGCGGTGGTTTATCCTCCGCAAAGATAGTGCAATCCCTCCGCCGAACCAAATTTACCCCGGTCATTGCTTCCGTCCGCGTCCCTTGCGGCGAATGGCGGCGGCTTTTGCACTTTTTTTGCAGCGGAACGGCCGGACTAAAAACACCTGATTTATGAAAACTCCCGTTATGACGATGCTGGGCGCCGCTGCGCTGGCCGTCTTCCCGCCCCAGGCCGAAGCCTGCACCCGCGCCGTTTATCTCGGACCCGACGGCATGACCGCGACGGGCCGCACGATGGACTGGCGCGAAGATCCGCTCACCAACCTTTACATCTTTCCGCGCGGCACCGCGCGCCGCGGTGCGAATACGGACAACACCGTTTTCTGGACCTCGAAATACGGCACGCTCTCGGCTGCCGGCTACGACATCGGCATCACCGACGGCATGAACGAGGCCGGGCTGGTCGCCAACCTGCTCTTCCTGCCCGAATCGGTCTACGAGCGTCCCGGCGACACGCGCCCCGTGATGGGGCTGAGCATCTGGACGCAGTATGTGCTGGACAATTTCGCCACGGTGGACGAGGCCGTCGCCGAACTGGAGAAGGAGGCGTTCCGCATCGACGCCCCCGACCTGCCGAACGGCGTGAAATCGCGGCTCCACCTGGCGATCTCCGACGCTTCGGGCGACAGCGCGATCTTCGAATACCGCGACGGCAAGCTGGAAATCCACCACGGACGCCAGTATCAGGTGATGACCAATTCGCCTTTCTACGCCGATCAGCTGGCGATCCTCGGCTACTGGCAGCAGATCGGGGGGCTCACGATGCTGCCGGGAACAAACCGCGCTTCGGACCGTTTCGTGCGGGCGTCGTTCTATATCAACGCCGTCGCGCAGTCGGCCGATCCGAAGATCGCCGTGCCGGCCGTGATGTCGGTCATGCGCAACGTCTCGGTGCCCTACGGCGTTTCGACGCCCGACAAACCGCACATCGCCTCGACGCGCTGGCGCACGGTCTGCGACCAGAAGAACCGGGTCTATTATTTCGAACCGACGCTGGCGATGGAGACTTTCTGGATCGACCTCGCGGCGATCGACTTTTCGAAGGGCAGCGGCGAGCGGACCCTTACGCTCGCCGGCGGGCAGAGCTACGCGGGCGACGCCACGGCGAAATTCCGCAAGAGCGCCAAGCCTTTCGCGTTCCTCTTCGGGGCGTGATCCTGTCCGCCCGAAATGAAAAACCCCGGCCTCACAGCCGGGGTTTTGCGTGTCAGCGGTGCCGGGGGTATTTGTTGTTGAAGCGGTAGCCGACGCCCAGCATCAGGAAGTTGGGCATGTGGAAGTCGCGCAGGCTGTATCCGATGTGGACGTAGGAACTGTGCGTCACGGCGACTTTCAGGGTCAGCATCTGGTAGAATGATTTCAGGTCGCCGCCCTTGTGCAGGACGTTGACGCCCAGTCCGATGCCGATGTTGAAGTAGGGCATCACGAACTCCCCGCGGGCCGAAACTCCCAGGGCGATCTGCCTGTCGAATCCGGGTTTTTCCACCACGAGGTCCGGCCTGCCGCCCATCGGTACGAGCTGGTCGGCGATGGAGATGTTGGCGCTGCCGTCGTAAACGCCGTCGAGCGACACGCCTGCGCGGAACTTGTAGCCGAAGTTGTACATCGAGGCGAAATTGAACCCCACGACCGTATAGGCGTCCGGTGCGGCTACCTGTATGTCGCCGTCCTCGATGCCCTTGCGGCGCCACGATCCGAACAGCGTGAGGTCGTAGCTGAAATGGCGCGGGAAGGCCGGATAGGCGGTTGTCGTGGGAGCTTCGGAGGGGTTGCGGCCGAAATTGTAGGTCAGTCCGGCGCGCAGGCCCACGGAGTTGAGGCCCGCGTTGGGGAACTTGGTGTTGCCGTTGGAGAAATGCGAGAGCGAGACGCCTGCCGAGAAATCGACTTCGCGCGTGACCATCCAGTTGAGGAAGAAATCGACGTTGAGAAAGGCGTTCATCTTCGATCCCATCATCATGTTGAGCCGGTTGGTCTCCTCGTCGTAGGGCTTCCAGCCGAACGAAAGGCCGAAATTCCACTCGTAGTCGAACGACAGCCGGGGGCTGATGCGGGCGATGCGGGCTCCCTGGAAGAGGTAGGCCGCGACCGGGTTGCCCAGCTCGTCGGGGTTCCCGAAGTCGTAGTAGGCGACCCCGATGCCCTGATAGGCGCCGCCGTAGATCCGGTCGGGGAGCGATCCCGGGCGGAACTGGAACGAGTAGCGGAGGTGTCCCGAGAGTGAGAGGTCGATGGGCTGCCCGGCCGTGTTGTTGCCCTGCACGAAGGGGTTGGTCGGGAAGATGTATTCGGGGCGGAACTCGCCGCCGAGGCGGTGCATGAAGCGGCGTTCGGAGGCCGTCTTGCCGCTGCGGACCCTGCTTTCTGCGGCGGCAGGCCGGGCGGCGTCGAATCCGGACCGTCCGCGCAGCCCGGCTTCGTAACCTGCGCGGTACCCAGCCCGGTATCCCGCGCGGTAAGCGTCGCTGCCGCGGTGACGGAGACTGTCGGGAGCTTCGGATGTCGTTTCGTCGGCCGGGGGAGCCGTGCCCGGAGGCGTTTGCGCCGCGGCCGTTCCGGACAGGAAGAGCAGGGTTCCCGCGAGAACCGCAGTTTCCCAGATCCGTATCTTGTTTTTCATCGTGAGACTGAAATTCATGTTTTGACGCCGAAGTTACGAATTTTTCCGCAATCCCGGCACTCGCGCGCGTACTAATACTAAAAAAGTCCTCCCTTTTGGCGGGGGAGGACTTGGGGTGAATCGGCCTGCGGAGTGTTACACGCGCTTGCAGGCATGTGCGGATCAGTACCCGAGTATGCGGAGCATCGAGCGGTAGGACTGTTCCTTGGCGAACAGGCGCGTGTAATACTCGTTGTCGGACTTGTCGCGGTCGATGATGATGTGCTTGGGGGCGGGGATCAGGCAGTGCTGGATGCCGCCGAAGCCGCCCAGCGACTCCTGATAGGCTCCCGTGTGGAAGAATCCGATGTACTGCGTGTTGCCCTTTTCGAGTTTCGGCAGGAAAATGGCGCTGGTGTGGCACTCCGAGTTGTAGAAATCCTCGCTGTCGCACGTCAGTCCCCCCAGCAGCACGCGCTGGTACTCCTTGTCCCAGTTGTTCACGGCCAGCATGATGTAGCGCTGGTTGATGCCCCACGTGTCGGGCAGGGTGGTGATGAACGACGAGTCGATCATGTACCAGTTCTCGCGGTCGTTCTGCTGCTTCTGGTTGACGATCGAGTAGAGCGCCGCGCCGCTTTCGCCCACGGTGAATGATCCGAATTCGGTGAAGATGTTGGGCTCCTCGACGCCGTTGCGCTGGCAGATGTTCTTGATCTGCGCCACGATCTCTTCGGTGAGGTATTCGTAGTCGTACTCGAAGTTGAGCGAGTTCTTGATCGGGAATCCGCCGCCGATGTTGAGGCTGTCCAGCTCGGGGCAGACGGTTTTCAGTTCGCAGTAGACGTTCATGCACTTCGACAGCTCGTTCCAGTAGTAGGCTGTGTCCTTGATGCCGGTGTTGATGAAGAAGTGCAGCATCTTGAGCTGGAATTTCTTGCTGTTCTTGAGCTTGGCCTTGTAGAAATCGACGATGTCGTTGTAGCGTATGCCCAGCCGCGAGGTGTAGAAATCGAACTTGGGCTCCTCCTCGCAGGCGATGCGGATGCCGACCTTGCACTTCTTGGTGAAGGCGTCCTCGAAGAGTTCGAGCTCCTCCTTGTTGTCCAGCACGGGGATCGTGTTCGAAAAGCCGTCGTTCACGAGCTGGGCGATGTTCTCGACGTACTGAGGGCGCTTGAAGCCGTTGCAGATGATGTAACGGTCCTTGTCGATGATGCCGCCGTCGTAGAGGGCGTTGATGATGTGGATGTCGTAGGCCGACGAGGTTTCCAGATGGATGTCGTTCTTCATGGCCTCCTCCAGCACGAACGAGAAGTGGCTCGACTTGGTGCAGTAGCAGTAGTTGTACGAACCCTTGTAATCGACCTTTGCCATCGCCACATTGAACATGCGCTTGGCGCGGTTGATCTGTTGGGAGATCTTCGGCAGGTAGGTGATTTTGAGCGGAGTTCCGTACTGTTTGATCAGTTCCATCAACGGAATGTCGTGGAAATTCAGCTCGTTGTCCTCGACGGTGAACTCATCCTGCGGGAAATCGAACGATTGTTCGATCAGGTCGATGTACTTGTCTTTCATGGTTCGTTCGGTATGGTTTTTCCGATCCGGCTCGGCTACATCGTGAATTTTCGGCCGAAGTAGCTCGCCCGGATTTTTCAAAAAATTGGGATGCAAATCAAGTGAATATTTTCCGGATAACCAACACTTTGTCCGATTATTTTGAAAAAGGGCGTTATATTTTGCTTTTTTCTATGAAAAAAGGTATTTTTGAACCCGGATTAAAACGTGATTCGACAGTGTTGATTCCCATTATAAAACAATATCTGGCCGCTCACAAGCGGCTGGTCGTGCCCCAGCTCGGCGCGTTCATTGTCAAGGAGCCGGAGCGGAGCATCGTCTTTTCCGAACTGCTCAAGCGCGACGACGGAGTCCTGCGAGGGCTTCTGCGCGACGGCGGAACGGGGGATCTGGAGGCCGCCGGCGAGATCGACCGCTTCGTTTTCGAGGTGCGTCACGCCGTGGAGCGCGGACAGGAGTATCCGCTCGAAGGTCTCGGGGTGATGAAACCCGGTCCCAACGGCACCATCGCCTTCGTCTATGCGCCTGCGCCTGCCGCGCCGCTTTCCGGCGGTGAAAGACCCGTCCGCCCGCCTCAGCTGGAGCCGGGAAAACTGGCCGAGGCCGTCCGCACGGCCTTCGCCGAGCCGCACGTGTCGCCTTCGGCGAAGATGAACCCCGACCCGTCGGTGCGGGGACTGCGCTACGGCAAGCCGCACAAGAACACCGACGCCTGCCGCTATGTTGACCGCGTCCCGCGGCGGCGCGGCGCCGACTGGTTCATCTGGATTGCGATCATCGCCGCCGTGATCGCCGCGGGCGCCATCGCTTTCGGCTATTGGCGCGATGCGAAGGAGCGGCAGGCCGAAGCGGAATACATCGAGGCTCCGGCCGCCGGGGGAGTTTCACAACCCGAACAGAACGAATAAATGACAGACATCACGACCGTAAAACAGCGCTTCGGCATCATCGGCACCTCCCCGCTCCTCGACCGGGCGTTGGAGGTGGCCTTGCGTGTGGCCCCCACGGACCTGACGGTGCTCGTCACGGGCGAGAGCGGTGTGGGCAAGGAGTTCTTTCCGCAGGTCATCCATGCCTATTCGGCGCGCAAACACAATAAATATATAGCCGTCAACTGTGCGGCGATCCCCGAGGGAACGATCGACTCGGAGCTGTTCGGCCATGAGAAGGGCGCCTTCACCGGGGCCCTCGAAGCCCGCAAGGGCTATTTCGAGGAGGCCGACGGCGGCACGATCTTCCTGGACGAGGTGGCCGAGCTGCCCCATTCGACGCAGGCGCGCCTGCTGCGGGTTTTGCAGACCGGGGAATTCATCCGCGTGGGTTCGTCGAAGGTGCAGAAGACCAACGTCCGCGTCGTCGCCGCCACGAACGTCAATTTGCAGGAGGCCATCGCCAAGGGGCGTTTCCGCGAGGACCTCTACTACCGGCTGGGCACGGTGCCGATCCTCGTGCCGTCGCTGCGCGAGCGTCCCGAGGATATTCCGCTGTTGTTCCGCCGCTTCGCCGCCGACGTGGCCGCGCAGTACCGCATGCCCGCCGTGACGCTCGACGACAGCGCCCGCGAGATGCTGATGCGCTACTACTGGCGGGGCAATATCCGCCAGTTGAAGAACGTCGCCGAGCAGATCTCGGCCATCGAACAGACCCGGGTGATCTCCGCCGAGGTGCTGGCCAAATACCTGCCCCCGCAGGGCGGCGGTGCGCCGATGGCTGCCGGAGCGCCGCATCCGGACGACATGACCACCGAACGCGAGCTGCTCTACAAGGTGCTGTTCGACATGCGCGCCGACATCAACGACCTCAAACGGATGATGGCCGAGCTGATCCAAGGTGCGGGGCGCTGTCCGGAGCCGGTCCGCGACATCAAGGCCCTGCTGCCGTCCACGGCGCAGAGCAGTTTCATTCCGGCCGTTCCCGCCTGTCCGCCGCAGGCTCCGGTCTATGCCGAGAGCGAGGTGGTGACCGACGAGCCGCCCCGGGAGATGACCAAGGCCGACATGCAGCGCGAACAGATCGTCCGCGCGCTGCGGCGCAACAACGGCCGCCGCCGCGAGGCCGCCGCCGAACTGTTCATGTCGGAGCGCACGCTATACCGCAAGATAAAGGAGTTAGGAATTGAGGACAATTCCTGACTCCAATTAAAAATTAAGAATTAAAAATGCGCAGGCTTCGGAATAATTTTTCATTTTTCATTTTTCATTTTTCATTGCTCGCGGCCGCCGTCGCGAGCGTGGGTTGCGGCGTGGCCATCAAATACTCGCTGTCGGGCGCTTCGATCCCGCCCGACGCCAAGACCTTTTCGGTGGCGTACTTCCCCAACAACGCGACGATGGTGTCGCCGATCCTGAGTTCGACGCTCACCGAAGCGCTGGTCGATATCTTCACGCGCCGCACGCGCCTGATGCAGGTCGATGAGGGCGGCGATTTCGCTTTCGAGGGCGAGATCGTCAACTACACCTCGACGACGGCCTCGGTGTCGAGCGACGACTACGCCCTGCTCAACCGTCTGACGATCACCGTCAAGGTGCGCTTCACGAACGCCCTCGACGAGAAGGCTTCGTGGAACAAGACCTTCAGCGCCTACGAGGACTACGAATCGACGCAGCTGCTCACGGAGGTCGAGGGGACGCTCATCCCGCAGATCGTCGATAAACTCGTGACCGACATTTTCCAGGCTTCGGCCTCCAACTGGTGATCCTGACATGACCGATCTGAAAGCATACTTCGCCGCACCGCGCACCGCCGCACGTCCCTCCGCCGCCGAGATCGGGGCGCTGGTCGCGGCCTGTCCGTGGTTCATTCCGGGGCGTATCCTGCTCGGGATCGTCACCGGGGAGGAGGACCCGCTGACGGCGCTGACGGCTCCGTGGCGGGCCGAGAGTTCGCTGCGCATGCCGGATGTCGATGCCTCGGCGCTGGACCGGCTCTCGTCCGACGAGATCATCGACCGTTTCCTGAAGGAGGAGAATTTGCGCATCGTCGCCCAGGAGGGGGAACCCGAGGAGGAGGTGCAGATCCGTCCCGAACTGGAGGACGACGACGAGGTGGTTTCCGAGGAGCTGGCCGAAATCTATCTCGCCCAGGGCCTTCGGGACCGGGCCGTGGCGATTTATCGCAAATTAAGTTTGCTAAATCCCGAAAAAAGTGTTTACTTTGCCGAGTTAATTGGAAAAATAGATAACAATAATTAAAATTTACGGATATGTTATACACGATTTGCATTGCCCTGATACTCGTTGCGAGCGTATTGGTGATCCTCGCGGTGTTGGTGCAGAACCCCAAGAGCGGCATGGCCGCCAATTTCGGCGCGTCGAACCAGGTCATGGGTGTGCGCGAGACCTCCAATTTCCTCGAAAAGTTCACCTGGGCGATGGCCATCGCCATCGTCGTGCTGAGCCTCGCCGCTACGCTGACCATGGACAAGGGCCGCGTGATCGAGAGCAACACGAAGATTTCGAACGACGCCAAGGCATTGCAGGAGCGTGTGCTCGAATCGGAGATTCCCGCCCCGATGCCGCAGGCCGAGATTCCGGCCGCCGAGCAGCCCGCTGCCGACCAGTCGGCCGAGTAGTTCCCGGAGGGGCCGGAAAGGGCGGGCCGGAGAGGCGGCCCGGACGATAAAAAGAGACCGCGGATTTTTCCGCGGTCTCTTTTGTTTTCGCCTTTGCGGCCGGAGATGCCGCCGGGCGGAATGTTCCGATGAAGCGGTCAGAGGTGCTGCGGGCTGAATGCCCCGATGGTCTTGATGCGCTCCTCGAAATTGTCCCGCGAAACGAGCGTGTGACCCTTGATCTTCGAACGGTAGTTGTAAATCGTGCTCACCGAGTAGCGCAGCAGGGCGGCGATCTTCGACGAGTCGTTGATGCCCAGCCGGATCAGCGCGAAGATGCGCAGCTCGGTGTTCAGCAGTTCGCCCTTCTTGGGCTCGATGCGCGCCTCCTTGTCCAGCAGCGAGTTGAAGTCCTCGATGAACGTGGGGTAGAGTTGCAGGAACGTCGTGTCGAAATTGCGGTAGAACTCCTCCAGCTCGCGGCTGTCGCCGTCGCTCGATGCGTACTCCTTCTTCAGTTCGTTGATGCGCCCGTCGCGCAGCAGACGGCGCACCCGGCGCCGCGAGTCGATGATCTTGTCGATGTATTCCGAACACATCGTCAGGAAAATGCCGATGTACTCCTCCTTCACCTCGTTGGCTTCGGAAATCTGGCTGTTGAGGCCGGCCAACTGTTCGTTGATCCGTTGCAGGTCGTTGTTCGAGATGTTGAGCCGGTTGTTGGCCTGTTGCAGTTCGAGCCGCGCGAGGCTGAGCTTGCGGTTCTGACGCAGGACGAAGATCACGCCCCCGAGGGCCAGCAGCATGAAGCAGACGATCGACACCACGAAGATGTTGTACATGGCGTCCATCCGCTGCCGCCGGGCCATGTAGGCTTCCTCGATGACGTGCAGGGCCAGCGCGTCCTGCCAGGGCCGGAGCCGGGAGTTGAAGAACCGCGCGTCGTCCATGACGATCCGCATGTAGCGCATCGCCCGCTGGATGTTGTCGTCGTCGAGCAGCGTGTTGGCGAGGCTTTTCAGCGCCGCATTGTCGCGGATCGCCAGCTGGATGTCGGTCATCGCCGAGCGGGCGAACCACACCTGCGCCGTGAGGGTGTCCTTCATCAGGTCCGCCACCAGCGCCCGCATGTACGACGCCTCGGCGTAGCCGCGCGAAAGGGGCGGCAGGGTGTTGCACAGCCGTTCGGAGATCTCCACCGCCTGCTCGTAATTGCGGTCGTTGATCGCCTGCCAGAGCTTGAAATTGAGGTGCGTGGTCGATTCCGGCTCGGTGTTCTCCACGATCAGCCGGGCGTAGAGCACCGTGAGGTGCCACGACTGCGTGCCTTGCACCGAGTCGTGGGAGTAGAGTTGGAGTTCGTCGTTGAGTTTGTGGCGGGCGACATAGTAATCGACCAGCTGTTTCCGGTCGAGCTTCGCGGTGTCGATCTGTTGCAGAAGGGTGGCCGCTTCGAGGTAGATGCCCGCCGAACTGTAAAGGTAGGCCAGTTGGATGCGGCTCTCGTCGAGGCGCCGTGCGTCGTGCATCTTTTTGGCCAGATTGATGTTGCGGTAGAGGTAGTCGATCGTGGAATCGGCCTGGTAGGGGGTGTATTCGTCGATCAGTTGTTGGTTCAGGATGTAACGCTGGGCGTCCGAAAAGTCCGATTTGCCGAGGATGCTTTTCAGCGATTCGATCCGTTGTTCGCGGCCTGCGATGTAGGAGTCGCGGTGCGAGAGGGTGGCGTCGAGTTGCGAGAGCACGCTTTTCAGGTCGTTCTGTGTCAGGACGGATGGCGTTGCGGCGAGCAGCAGGGCGGTAAACAACAGGTTTTTCATGGGCAGACGGTATCTGTTAGGTCCAAACAAAGATACGAATAAGCGAGAGCAAAAGCAAGTTTACTTGCATTTTGCCGAGCGGGAGTATCTAAGGCGCAGCCAAAGATACGAATAAGCCGACCTCGGAAAGCGGAGCTCGCTTGCATTTTTTTCCGAGGTGGAGTATCTTCGGCGCAGCCAAGGTACGAATAAGCGGGGCAATGTCAAATTTATTTGAACATTGCCGGGCCGCCCGGCAAAAGTCCCCGACACTGAAAGTTCCGTTACGGCATCACCGACGGAACGGGCGGTTTTGCCGACGCTATCGCCGATTTTGCCGACGGCGCAGATGGCGGAATTAATTAAAATTTTTTATTTACTTGCTTTCCCGACGCTTTTTCTTCCGCGGGAAGATTCCGGGGCGTCTACTTTTTTTTGAAAACAGCAAAATATTAATATATTGATAATCAATAAATTATATTTTAACGAACGGGTTTTCGGTTTACAAAATCCAGTTTAATTTTTTTTCATGTCGCAGAGGTTGTTTATTTTTATTTAAGAGAAACGAAGCGGGGTTTATACTGAATTTTTAAGAATCCGTCATACCTATTTATAATAATAACCAAAACCTAAAATCTGATTTCCTATGGTACATGTATGCAAAAAGCTGCAATCGGGCTGCCGGACAGGATGGATGATGCTGCTTGCGGCGGCTATGCTGATCGTGTCGGCTCCGGTCCTGGCCCAGCAGCGGGCGACCGTGACGGGAACGGTCACCGACCAGTCGGGACAACCCGTCATCGGGGCTACGGTCATCGAGCAGGGCACCACCAACGGTGCCACGACGGGCGTAGACGGCACTTATACCCTCAAACTCAAAGGGGGGGGGAATTCTGCTAACCTGATTTTCCAGTCGCTGGGATTCGTCTCGCAGACGGTCGCCCTGAACGGCCGCACGAAGGTGGACGTGAAACTCAGCGAAGACGCCGTGGCCCTCGACGCCGTGGTGGCGATCGGTTACGGTACGGTCAAA
>ERZ1673753.3123-NODE-3123-length-10873-cov-24.405158_pt1 | contig 10873 bp, 7 predicted proteins | sample MGYA00580201_ERZ1673753 | MGnify/ENA primary metagenome ERZ1673753 (study PRJEB41218, sample SAMN15661747) | gut metagenome | host: Homo sapiens | place: Canada: London | collected 2015-08-20/2019-03-30 | study: EMG produced TPA metagenomics assembly of... | reverse complement strand
GGCGATTGTACCGTTGTGGGGTTTTTATTGAATTAATATTAACATTATGTTAAATTCGCTTATTTCTTTCATTAAATTTTTCAGTATTAGAACATTTTTAACTTTTCTAAAATGTGTAAAGATGACACTAAACGAACTTGTAGGCTACTTGAAGAGCTTACCCAAATGGTCTCGTGTCTCGATCGTGGTTGCGGCTGCTGTTGCGGCTGTCGCCATCTTACTCTCAAGTTGCACTCGATACTCTTATACCTACGTGAAGGGTTCCGAGGTTGAATACGAACAGGTCGATTCGTTGAACATATCTCGTATTAGGCGATGAGTTTTCCCGAGACTTACCGTAATTCAAGACGCATGGACGCTATAAGGGGTGTTTTTGTGTTGCTTAATATTTTTTACAAGGCCTCCTATTTGGATTATTGTGATGGCGTTATTGTGTGTCCCGCTACTTATGATTCCCTGGTTGTGCTTGGTCGCTATGGTTTCAAATTCTCTTATCAGAAGGAATTTTCCTTTGTTGGCTCTGTTGATTTCATTCTAACCATTCATGTGAATGATATTATACATCATATTTTTGAAGTTGTACCTAAATCTGATTGTCATGTCACGTTTCAAAAGAAAGAGAGGAAAAAGTAAATCTACTCGTCCTCATACTCAAGTTTTCGACGTTGGAGGTAAACGGTTGTAATGTCGCATTGCCTACGTCCTCATCAGATTATTAATCCTCATTTCAATCCTAAGACCGCACTTGGAGCTAAAAACCTCCGAGCGTGGCGTATTGCAAACGGTTCTCCGCAGGGTTATCCTGAGGATTATCAAATTTTAATTGACTGTGGCGATTGTCTTGGTTGTCTTCGTGATAAAGCCCGCTCTTGGCGTGTTCGCTTGCTTCATGAACATATGTTTGGCAATCATGATTCCTGCACGTGTTTAACATTAACTATTGCGCCTAAATATTATGAACAGTTCCAAACCAAAGCAGGTATGGCCTCTGCTATGCGCGCTTTTATTGATCGGTTGCGTTATTATGTGCCCGGTCGTCGCTCTCCAAAGCGATTTTTCATTTCAGAACTCGGAGATGAGCGTGGACGCCTCCATTTCCACGGATTCGTCTGGGATTGCAACATTTCCGAGTACGATTTGGTTCGATCGTGGAGGTATGGATTTATATGCGCCCGACCTCTCCGATCTGCCAAGCAGTTGTCCTATGCCACGAAATACATCACAAAACCCGCCGTCGGTTTCCACAAACCAACGATCTTTGTATCTCCCGGCCTTGGACGATCTTACTGCGATCAGGAGCGATGGCGATCATGGCACAAGAAAGGAAATGCTAATGATCCTCTTAACCTTTTTTGTAGGTTTGATTCTTTTAAGTATGCTATGCCTCGTTATTATCGCTCGAAGATTTTTACGGATGATGAAATACGTAACTTTAAGGTTTTGCTATCCAAATCTGAGCGACCCTTCGAAAAGGTTCTTGGCAGGCAAACCTATACAGAACCACTCACCTTTGCGCAAGATCGAGCAAAGTTGCTCGAGGTTACTCTTCGGTCAGGGAAAAGCAAATCTTTAACCCGTAAACTTCGTAAGGATTCTTTACGTGAATTTAATCCTTATGATGAGACAAATGAATTCACTTTAGACCTTTATCCTTTTTAATTATGTCTTTGTTCCCAAAAGAAAAAGTACGAGCGCCAAAGATGGCGCATCATGATCGTTCGCATTATCTGCGGACGTCGATGGCTCCGGGTCTTGGTTATCCGATTTATTGTCGTGAAGCTTTGCCTGGCGATCAGATTCAGCTGGAGTTTAAGCACCTTATGAATACGCAGGCGATTCTTAATCCCCTTTACGGTTCGTATCGCCTTCAAATATGTGTATTCTTTGCTGGCACTTCGCTCTATATACCTCGTCTTTGGCGTAATGGTTCCATGTCGATAGGCCAGCATGGTGTTTTGGATGTACCATATCCAGTTTATTCTCTTTCAGCTACAAAACCTATTACTCGGGTACACGAATCTTCCCTTCCGGCCTTCCTTGGCCTTGGTGTTGGTTATGGTCGCTTTTCTAAGACCGCATCCACCAAGGGAAACACTATTAATCTCATCCCTTATCTGATGTACTACGATATTTTCCGGCATTATTATGCCAATCGCCAGGAGGATTACTTTCCGGTTATGGTCGCTTCTTGGAATGATCCTAGTCGTGTACGTCGCTTCTCTCTTGCAGGTTTGGATAATTTTTATTTAAATCTGCCTACTTCTGGCGGTTCGATGAATTCGAACGGCTATATTAGTAATACACCGATTGCCCAGCTTTTCGCACCTCAGCAGGTAGGTTCGCAGGTTGTGTCGCCTTCTATGATTGCGCCGCTTGGCGGTTTGTTTCAATGTTGTTACATGCCTGATCGGATGAATGTGATCCTTAATGATTCGTTTTTCGATAAGAATGTTTCGACGGTTACCGTTTCTACGGTCGGCGATTCGTTCCAGGTAGACCAGCTTGTTACGGCTAAAAAGCTTTGGAATGCCCGAAATAAGGACGTTGTTACTAATGGTACGTTCAAGGACTGGATTCGTGTTCATTTTGGTGTTACGCCTAAGATCATGGACGATATGCCTACGTTTTGTGGTGCTGTTTCTTCGGATATTCTTTTTGAGGATATCCGTGCTACAACTTCTGCTAAGGTTGGAGATGCCAACCAATATCTTGGTGACAAAGGTTCGTCTGCAATTGGTTATGGTGATTCGCGTAGATTTAACATTGTTGCAGATCGCCCCGGTTACGTTATGGCCATTGCGACCCTTGTTCCGCGTGTGGATTACTATCAGTTTACGGAGCGTTATGCATTGCATAGTAAGCTTTCGGATTCTTTTATGCCCGAGTATAATGGTATTGGGTACCAGGATGTTCTGATTGGTGATCTTAATTCTGAGTTTCCCGACGACTGGGACTCTTCAGTCGATGCTGGTGTTGAAGCTAATCCTTTTGCCCAGTCCGTAGGTAAGCAGCCCGCTTGGATTGAGTATATGACGGCTGTAAATAAGATTCGAGGTACTTTTTGTTCTACGGAGAAATCTTGGGTTCTTGCTCGTGACATGCGTGCAGATCCCGGTTCTACCAACGGGGAATCTCCCACTGAAAATACGAGCTTTTCTGCTTATGTCGATCCGGGTGACTGGAACCAACCCTTTGCCGATCAGTCTCCCACGGCTCAGAATTTCTATGCTCAGTTCTATATCCGTGATCGTGTTCGTTCTACGGTTCTTAAGCGTTTACGCCCTAAATTTTAAAGTTATGCGATTATATCAAAAAACCAAGTCTTCGACTTTTGCTAAACCCGTATGTGAAACCTCTCCGGGTTTTGCTCTTTCCGAGGTTATTGCTCAGTTCTACGCTGAAGGCGTTGTGCCGGACTTCATCCCGGCCGATTTAGGTGAAGATTTAGTTAACGAGATTGACGCCGAGGGTCGTTGGCTTGTTGATCCAGCCGGCGATATTCGTACGGATCGATTTGATAAGCTGGAAAACGATCTTATGGCTGGGCTTAATGCTGTTGTCGATCCTGCGCCGGTATCGGATCCTACGCCGGCTTTCGATCCTACGCCGACATCGGATTCTGCGCCGGCATCAGAAGCCTCTCCGGCACCTGAGGAGTAGTAATTAGAAAATCGGGGAATACAGTACCTTATACTCGATAATATTGTATAAGTGTGGAAATCCTTATAAAGGGATTCCACACTGATCCCCGATTTTCTATAAAATCCTTTTCTATGGCTAATCTAGATCAGTATGCACCCTACGTGGATGCGGTAGGAAACGCGGCCATGAATTTTGCAATGGCTGACCTCTCCTACAAGAAAAATAAAAAGCTGCTTCAGCAGCAGTACAAGTATCAGAAGGAAGCCGCGGAGCTTGCATGGCAACGTCAAATGCAGTTCTACGAGGATCAAAAGGCCTACAATGATCCTAACGCGGTTCGTCAGCGTTACGAAGCCGCAGGCCTGAATGTTAACGCCGCCTTTGGTACTGCTGGTAGCTATTCCCCTACCAATGCTCCCTCCTCTGTACAGCCTGCTGGTGGTGTTTCGACCCCTTACGTCGATTATACCAACATGAGGTTTCAAAGCGCCCTTAGTCTTGCGAAACAGCAGGCTGAGATTGACCTTATCAAGGCTCAAGCCGATGAAACCCGCGGTCGCACCCTTGACCCAGGCGAGACCCAGCGAGGTCAGAAGCTCGGCAATGATCTTACAGCCTTGAATGCCCGCCTTACTGATGCCAATATAATTGGCAAGGGTTTGGCAAACAGGCTCGATTCTCTTGACCTTCGATTCCGCGATGAGGTATATGATACCTCGGTGGCAATCGAGCGCCAGAAGGCCTTGAATATTGCCAAGCAGTACGAGGTGATGAACGAGGATATCGCCCGCTCGGTTGCTGGTCGATCTCTTACGGAAGACCAGCGTAATGAGATTCAGTCTCGCATTTGGCTCAATTCCCGTAACGCTGCTTTGGCTCAGATACAGGCTGAGTATCACGGTAAGCTTTCGCAGGCTCAAATTGATGAACTTGTGGCTAGGACTGATTCGTTGGAGTCAACAAAGGAATGGCTTGACGAACGTGTTAAGACGGAGAAGGCCTCGGCGCGTCTTACCGATGCTAAGGCTGAACTTGCTAAGATTGATCTTCACGATCTTCGTAATATACCCGAGAAAACGAGGCAAATTACGCGTAGCATGAAGATGATCAAGGATGGTTTGATATATTAATGTTTTTTTATACATTTGCCTTATGAAACGACCTGTTGACACTCTTGCACGGTTAATAATTGCCGTGATTAAGGCGAAAGTTTACATCTTCGTCTTTCTTCTTATTATGTTTTTAGGTGCCGAATTGAGGCAGTGTATAGGATGACCAATCCTGTTTTTTCTTTTTTGAAGTCCCGGCCTTTGCGACCGGGCTTTTTCTTTTGCCTCAAACTCAATAAACAGGCACCGCAGGTAGCGTTTAGCACCTTTATAAGGTGCCATGGTCGCGGACGGAGTCCGCTGGCACGTAAGCGATGGTTTACCATCGCGCCCGTAAATACCCGATATAAATATCTGTGCGAAGCACACCTTCGGGTGATTGGGGAGGTCTGGAGGGGAGTTAGGGGGCCCCGCGGATGAGATTGTCTGCAGGCCGTGCGCGTGCGCGCGCGCTTCGCGTGCGTACGTGCGCGAGACGCTAAGTAGCTCAGACGCAAGGTTTGGCCCCTACTCCCCTCCAGGTGCTTAATAAAAATGATGAATTTTGTAAAATAATCGCATTTTTTTTGTACAAATGTAAAAAGTTTATATATTTGCACATGCGTTAGCTCCCGATCTTTGACGTTTTGCTTGTCCCCCACCCTGGTGGTGTTAGTTCTCAAAAGGGATAAGCAGATTTAACATTATGTTAAATTCGCTTATTTCTTTCATTAAATTTTTCAGTATTAGAACATTTTTAACTTTTCTAAAATGTGTAAAGATGACACTAAACGAACTTGTAGGCTACTTGAAGAGCTTACCCAAATGGTCTCGTGTCTCGATCGTGGTTGCGGCTGCTGTTGCGGCTGTCGCCATCTTACTCTCAAGTTGCACTCGATACTCTTATACCTACGTGAAGGGTTCCGAGGTTGAATACGAACAGGTCGATTCGTTGAACATATCTCGTATTAGGCGATGAGTTTTCCCGAGACTTACCGTAATTCAAGACGCATGGACGCTATAAGGGGTGTTTTTGTGTTGCTTAATATTTTTTACAAGGCCTCCTATTTGGATTATTGTGATGGCGTTATTGTGTGTCCCGCTACTTATGATTCCCTGGTTGTGCTTGGTCGCTATGGTTTCAAATTCTCTTATCAGAAGGAATTTTCCTTTGTTGGCTCTGTTGATTTCATTCTAACCATTCATGTGAATGATATTATACATCATATTTTTGAAGTTGTACCTAAATCTGATTGTCATGTCACGTTTCAAAAGAAAGAGAGGAAAAAGTAAATCTACTCGTCCTCATACTCAAGTTTTCGACGTTGGAGGTAAACGGTTGTAATGTCGCATTGCCTACGTCCTCATCAGATTATTAATCCTCATTTCAATCCTAAGACCGCACTTGGAGCTAAAAACCTCCGAGCGTGGCGTATTGCAAACGGTTCTCCGCAGGGTTATCCTGAGGATTATCAAATTTTAATTGACTGTGGCGATTGTCTTGGTTGTCTTCGTGATAAAGCCCGCTCTTGGCGTGTTCGCTTGCTTCATGAACATATGTTTGGCAATCATGATTCCTGCACGTGTTTAACATTAACTATTGCGCCTAAATATTATGAACAGTTCCAAACCAAAGCAGGTATGGCCTCTGCTATGCGCGCTTTTATTGATCGGTTGCGTTATTATGTGCCCGGTCGTCGCTCTCCAAAGCGATTTTTCATTTCAGAACTCGGAGATGAGCGTGGACGCCTCCATTTCCACGGATTCGTCTGGGATTGCAACATTTCCGAGTACGATTTGGTTCGATCGTGGAGGTATGGATTTATATGCGCCCGACCTCTCCGATCTGCCAAGCAGTTGTCCTATGCCACGAAATACATCACAAAACCCGCCGTCGGTTTCCACAAACCAACGATCTTTGTATCTCCCGGCCTTGGACGATCTTACTGCGATCAGGAGCGATGGCGATCATGGCACAAGAAAGGAAATGCTAATGATCCTCTTAACCTTTTTTGTAGGTTTGATTCTTTTAAGTATGCTATGCCTCGTTATTATCGCTCGAAGATTTTTACGGATGATGAAATACGTAACTTTAAGGTTTTGCTATCCAAATCTGAGCGACCCTTCGAAAAGGTTCTTGGCAGGCAAACCTATACAGAACCACTCACCTTTGCGCAAGATCGAGCAAAGTTGCTCGAGGTTACTCTTCGGTCAGGGAAAAGCAAATCTTTAACCCGTAAACTTCGTAAGGATTCTTTACGTGAATTTAATCCTTATGATGAGACAAATGAATTCACTTTAGACCTTTATCCTTTTTAATTATGTCTTTGTTCCCAAAAGAAAAAGTACGAGCGCCAAAGATGGCGCATCATGATCGTTCGCATTATCTGCGGACGTCGATGGCTCCGGGTCTTGGTTATCCGATTTATTGTCGTGAAGCTTTGCCTGGCGATCAGATTCAGCTGGAGTTTAAGCACCTTATGAATACGCAGGCGATTCTTAATCCCCTTTACGGTTCGTATCGCCTTCAAATATGTGTATTCTTTGCTGGCACTTCGCTCTATATACCTCGTCTTTGGCGTAATGGTTCCATGTCGATAGGCCAGCATGGTGTTTTGGATGTACCATATCCAGTTTATTCTCTTTCAGCTACAAAACCTATTACTCGGGTACACGAATCTTCCCTTCCGGCCTTCCTTGGCCTTGGTGTTGGTTATGGTCGCTTTTCTAAGACCGCATCCACCAAGGGAAACACTATTAATCTCATCCCTTATCTGATGTACTACGATATTTTCCGGCATTATTATGCCAATCGCCAGGAGGATTACTTTCCGGTTATGGTCGCTTCTTGGAATGATCCTAGTCGTGTACGTCGCTTCTCTCTTGCAGGTTTGGATAATTTTTATTTAAATCTGCCTACTTCTGGCGGTTCGATGAATTCGAACGGCTATATTAGTAATACACCGATTGCCCAGCTTTTCGCACCTCAGCAGGTAGGTTCGCAGGTTGTGTCGCCTTCTATGATTGCGCCGCTTGGCGGTTTGTTTCAATGTTGTTACATGCCTGATCGGATGAATGTGATCCTTAATGATTCGTTTTTCGATAAGAATGTTTCGACGGTTACCGTTTCTACGGTCGGCGATTCGTTCCAGGTAGACCAGCTTGTTACGGCTAAAAAGCTTTGGAATGCCCGAAATAAGGACGTTGTTACTAATGGTACGTTCAAGGACTGGATTCGTGTTCATTTTGGTGTTACGCCTAAGATCATGGACGATATGCCTACGTTTTGTGGTGCTGTTTCTTCGGATATTCTTTTTGAGGATATCCGTGCTACAACTTCTGCTAAGGTTGGAGATGCCAACCAATATCTTGGTGACAAAGGTTCGTCTGCAATTGGTTATGGTGATTCGCGTAGATTTAACATTGTTGCAGATCGCCCCGGTTACGTTATGGCCATTGCGACCCTTGTTCCGCGTGTGGATTACTATCAGTTTACGGAGCGTTATGCATTGCATAGTAAGCTTTCGGATTCTTTTATGCCCGAGTATAATGGTATTGGGTACCAGGATGTTCTGATTGGTGATCTTAATTCTGAGTTTCCCGACGACTGGGACTCTTCAGTCGATGCTGGTGTTGAAGCTAATCCTTTTGCCCAGTCCGTAGGTAAGCAGCCCGCTTGGATTGAGTATATGACGGCTGTAAATAAGATTCGAGGTACTTTTTGTTCTACGGAGAAATCTTGGGTTCTTGCTCGTGACATGCGTGCAGATCCCGGTTCTACCAACGGGGAATCTCCCACTGAAAATACGAGCTTTTCTGCTTATGTCGATCCGGGTGACTGGAACCAACCCTTTGCCGATCAGTCTCCCACGGCTCAGAATTTCTATGCTCAGTTCTATATCCGTGATCGTGTTCGTTCTACGGTTCTTAAGCGTTTACGCCCTAAATTTTAAAGTTATGCGATTATATCAAAAAACCAAGTCTTCGACTTTTGCTAAACCCGTATGTGAAACCTCTCCGGGTTTTGCTCTTTCCGAGGTTATTGCTCAGTTCTACGCTGAAGGCGTTGTGCCGGACTTCATCCCGGCCGATTTAGGTGAAGATTTAGTTAACGAGATTGACGCCGAGGGTCGTTGGCTTGTTGATCCAGCCGGCGATATTCGTACGGATCGATTTGATAAGCTGGAAAACGATCTTATGGCTGGGCTTAATGCTGTTGTCGATCCTGCGCCGGTATCGGATCCTACGCCGGCTTTCGATCCTACGCCGACATCGGATTCTGCGCCGGCATCAGAAGCCTCTCCGGCACCTGAGGAGTAGTAATTAGAAAATCGGGGAATACAGTACCTTATACTCGATAATATTGTATAAGTGTGGAAATCCTTATAAAGGGATTCCACACTGATCCCCGATTTTCTATAAAATCCTTTTCTATGGCTAATCTAGATCAGTATGCACCCTACGTGGATGCGGTAGGAAACGCGGCCATGAATTTTGCAATGGCTGACCTCTCCTACAAGAAAAATAAAAAGCTGCTTCAGCAGCAGTACAAGTATCAGAAGGAAGCCGCGGAGCTTGCATGGCAACGTCAAATGCAGTTCTACGAGGATCAAAAGGCCTACAATGATCCTAACGCGGTTCGTCAGCGTTACGAAGCCGCAGGCCTGAATGTTAACGCCGCCTTTGGTACTGCTGGTAGCTATTCCCCTACCAATGCTCCCTCCTCTGTACAGCCTGCTGGTGGTGTTTCGACCCCTTACGTCGATTATACCAACATGAGGTTTCAAAGCGCCCTTAGTCTTGCGAAACAGCAGGCTGAGATTGACCTTATCAAGGCTCAAGCCGATGAAACCCGCGGTCGCACCCTTGACCCAGGCGAGACCCAGCGAGGTCAGAAGCTCGGCAATGATCTTACAGCCTTGAATGCCCGCCTTACTGATGCCAATATAATTGGCAAGGGTTTGGCAAACAGGCTCGATTCTCTTGACCTTCGATTCCGCGATGAGGTATATGATACCTCGGTGGCAATCGAGCGCCAGAAGGCCTTGAATATTGCCAAGCAGTACGAGGTGATGAACGAGGATATCGCCCGCTCGGTTGCTGGTCGATCTCTTACGGAAGACCAGCGTAATGAGATTCAGTCTCGCATTTGGCTCAATTCCCGTAACGCTGCTTTGGCTCAGATACAGGCTGAGTATCACGGTAAGCTTTCGCAGGCTCAAATTGATGAACTTGTGGCTAGGACTGATTCGTTGGAGTCAACAAAGGAATGGCTTGACGAACGTGTTAAGACGGAGAAGGCCTCGGCGCGTCTTACCGATGCTAAGGCTGAACTTGCTAAGATTGATCTTCACGATCTTCGTAATATACCCGAGAAAACGAGGCAAATTACGCGTAGCATGAAGATGATCAAGGATGGTTTGATATATTAATGTTTTTTTATACATTTGCCTTATGAAACGACCTGTTGACACTCTTGCACGGTTAATAATTGCCGTGATTAAGGCGAAAGTTTACATCTTCGTCTTTCTTCTTATTATGTTTTTAGGTGCCGAATTGAGGCAGTGTATAGGATGACCAATCCTGTTTTTTCTTTTTTGAAGTCCCGGCCTTTGCGACCGGGCTTTTTCTTTTGCCTCAAACTCAATAAACAGGCACCGCAGGTAGCGTTTAGCACCTTTATAAGGTGCCATGGTCGCGGACGGAGTCCGCTGGCACGTAAGCGATGGTTTACCATCGCGCCCGTAAATACCCGATATAAATATCTGTGCGAAGCACACCTTCGGGTGATTGGGGAGGTCTGGAGGGGAGTTAGGGGGCCCCGCGGATGAGATTGTCTGCAGGCCGTGCGCGTGCGCGCGCGCTTCGCGTGCGTACGTGCGCGAGACGCTAAGTAGCTCAGACGCAAGGTTTGGCCCCTACTCCCCTCCAGGTGCTTAATAAAAATGATGAATTTTGTAAAATAATCGCATTTTTTTTGTACAAATGTAAAAAGTTTATATATTTGCACATGCGTTAGCTCCCGATCTTTGACGTTTTGCTTGTCCCCCACCCTGGTGGTGTTAGTTCTCAAAAGGGATAAGCAGATTTAACATTATGTTAAATAAAGCGGGTTATGAAGACAGGCAATTGTACCGTTGCCA
>ERZ1673753.3120-NODE-3120-length-10881-cov-5.012932_pt1 | contig 10881 bp, 8 predicted proteins | sample MGYA00580201_ERZ1673753 | MGnify/ENA primary metagenome ERZ1673753 (study PRJEB41218, sample SAMN15661747) | gut metagenome | host: Homo sapiens | place: Canada: London | collected 2015-08-20/2019-03-30 | study: EMG produced TPA metagenomics assembly of... | reverse complement strand
GCTGATTTTGGAGACAGTGATCTCTTTGGGGCTGCCAGGCATACTCAGCAAGATCATAGACGGTCTGGGGAAACAGACAATTACATGGCTTGTTGCATTTATTCTGTTTTTTTTGGCAGTTGTGGTCGTAAAAGGATTTGCAACAGTTTTAAATTCTTATTTAAGCGAAAAAATGGGCAGGAGCGTCTGCGATGAAATCCGGAAAGAGTTGTTGAAAAAATTATTCCAGTTTTCCGTCTCCCAGCATAAAATGTCGAAAACCGGAGACTTTTTTGAGAAGATCGAAGGCGACGTCAACGTTATGGTTGGATTCTTTTCCAATATGCTGATCGACATCATGAGCAGCTCATTTATGATAGTGGGAATCCTGGTTGTATTCCTGACAAAGTCGCTGATTCTCGGCGGAATTTTTTGTGTGATAGCGGTTCTGATATTTGTCATTTTTATCGGAACCCAGAAGAGCCTTTCTGCATTATGGAACGATGCGCGAGTGAGTGAAACAAAGCTGTTTGGAGAGTTTTCCGAAGATGTGTATGCTGCGGCAGATGTAAAAGGAATTGGCAAAGAAGATTATATCCATGAGCGGTTCCATAAGGATTTTGCAGAGTTTGAGCAAAAACAGGTAAAGGCGTCCTTCTGGGGGAATTTGCCGGCGACGGTGTTTTTCTCCCTGCTAAATGTTGCGGAAGGCATTGCACTGCTGATCGGAGTCCAGCTGTTAAATCGCGGCAGATTGTCAATTGGAGAACTGTATTTGCTGACGAGTTATGTCGGCTTATTGAACATGCCGTTTTTTCATTTAAAATATCAGTTTGCGCAGATGCCGATGTCGCTTGCCGCTCTAAAAAGAGTGAATTCCATATTTGAAATGGAATCCCAGGAGGATCAAAACGAAGAAGCTGCAGAATTTAGCGGCAATGAGATTGTGTTTTCGGACGTTTCTTTTGGCTACAATCAGTCGAGGGTTTTGTCGGATATATCGTTTACGATCGGCTCGAATGAAAATGTGCTGATCGAGGGAAGGACAGGCTGCGGAAAGAGCACTATTTTGCATCTGATTGCAGGACTGTATGTACCGGACTGCGGCAAAATTCTGATTGGTGGAAAAGAAATCCGGGAGTTTAACCGGAGAAAATATGTGGAAAATGTTTTCTATATTTCCCAGTTTTATCCGATTATCGAAGATACGCTGCTGAACAATCTGGTGCGGTTTTACGACAATTACGAGAAGCAGTCGGTTGAGCTGGCGCTGAAAATCACCCATATGGATCAGTGGATGGAAGAGACGAAAATCGGTCTGGAAGATACCATCAAACCGGAAGATTTTACGGTAAATGAGGCACAGATTTTGGCATGGACGGCAGCATTAATTGCAAAGCCCCGTATTTTGCTGGTCGATGAATTCGATGCTTCCATAGACGATAAAATCCTCACGACGATTGATACGCTCCTTGAAAAGGAATTTACGGATTCTACGATTATCATGGTGTCCCATAAAAACAGGAGTGCCTTGAAATTCCACAAAAAGATACATATGGAAGAAAGTCGGATACAGGTAGAAACCTGCTGAGAATCGAGAGGGACAAATTATGAAAATGAAAAAGAGAGAACTATATCGGGTTTTCACGAAAGACATAAAGGCTTTTGGACTACTTGTGATAGCGGTCGAAACGATCACTTATACGTTCAGTTTTTTAATGAGCGGTATTGCAAAAAAAGACATTTTTAACGTGATTGAAGGAAAAGACGTTACACTTGGAATCTATTCCCTAAACATTTTAATCTTGATCAACGTGATGGTTCCACTGATCATCAATTGTGTAAAACAGGTCAATTCCGCTTTTGTGGAAAAATGGAAAACCAAGGCGAGATACAACGTAAAAAGTGTATTGTTAAACTATGTGTTGAGGGAATCGCTGAATCCGGCGCGGGAGACAGACGGCGCAGTTTTAAATTATTACCGGAATGAATGCGAGGACGTCGTAAATTTCTTTTTGGAATTTTACTATCAGGTTCCCAAAATCGTATTATCCGTTTCGATATTAATCGTGATGTTTTTTATCAACCCGATCTTTGCAGCTGTAAGCCTGTTCCCGACCGCTTTGACGGTTTTTCTGGTAAAAGTTCTTGGCAAGAAAATTTTCTTATACCGGACGAATTCCCGGAAAAACACAAAAGAAGTGACGAGTTTTCTGAATAACTTTTTTGAAAACACCGAGTATTTTTATATGATCGGAAACCGGGAACGGGTAATTTCCGCGTATGAGAGAAAATGTCAGGAGAGATCGAAAAGCGAGATTCGGGACAGAATTTTTGACAGCCTGCTGGGCAGTATTTCCGGCAATTCTTCGAATATGGCATTGGGCATTATTTTACTGATTGCATTGCCGTTTATGATGAACGGAATCTTTTCGGTTGGCGAATTTGTCATGTTTGGCTATTACTATGCGTTTCTGGCATATCTGCCGGATGCGATCGGAAATCTGGTAAAAAGAAAGAAGCAGACGAACGCATCGCTGGAACGCCTTGGATTTTTGCTTCAGGAGACAGATGGTGCAGGCTTTGTCAGGGAAAAAGACGGATATGATTTTTTAATCTGTGCAGGCGGTGGAAAGAAAACGTTCCATGCGGCGGAAAAAGGAATCGTGATTTTAAAAGGCGAAAAGAGCAGCGAAGCGCTGCGCACATTATTTTCCGTATGCGACAGAGAATTGAAGGATAAAAAATGCGTCTATGTACCGAGTGAGCCGGTTTTATTCGATGACTCTCTTTTGGAAAATATTTCTATGGGAGGGCGGATTGAGGATGTAAAAATGAATGGCATTCTGGAGAAAACAGCTCTGGTCGAGGATGTGAAAACCTTTGAGGATGGACTGCTCAAGCGGTGTGGAAAAAAGGGAGAGAACCTGTCCGGTGGGCAGAGAAAAAGAGTCGGGATCGCACGGGGACTTTATCAGGATGCGGATGTGCTGTTTCTGGATGGTGTGGCGGATCGGGTGGATTCTGCAACGGCAAGATTTCTGGTGGAGCATGTTTTGGAAGAATTTCAGGGACTGGTGGTAATGGTGTTTGAGGATGGCTTTTCGCAGAAGCTGGACGGAATGGTTGTTGAGGTGTGAGCCTTAAATAAGTAAGTAGAGAATGTGCGGATGCCGGTATGATGCATGAGGCTTCATGCCGCCGTGATGGTCTGCACCGGAGATGCTTCTCCTATCACGATACTCACACTTTCTGAAGAAGAAGCGCTTCATGCACAGAAAATCATCCGGGATGGAAGAGAGCTTCTTGTGATTTCGGAGATGGATCTGTATCAGAGGGAGAATGAGACAATTGCAGGTCTTCTTCGGACGAAAAAAACCACAATACCGGAAGTCAGGGTCTATCCTTCGCCAGATGAAGCACCATAGGGCTTGCAGGTTGGTAAATGCGGAGACGGTGGCGATCATTCGGGTTGAGTGAAAATAGTGAAGCGATAGCAATAAAGACCTTGATACCAATGGGGAGCCTGTCACATGATTGTGATAAGCTTCCCATTATTATGTTGTAGTTTGTCATTAACTGGTTTTCTTTCTTCTTCTATAAAGGTGCACATAAGGAACAAGAAGGACATTTGTATGCAAAATAGAGCAAACGAGGAGAAAAGGAAATGGAATTTGTAACTTCACAACAGGGAATTGATAAGAAATTTTGGCGCGTTTGTAGAAATTGAAGTCAGTGATAAAGTGAATTTTGGAATGTTGATAACGATATGGCTGTCTATTCTTGAAAATATTCAACGGCTGGGAGTGAATATGCCGGGATTTTTGGAAAAATATCTGGATGAAATCCGGAATAAAATAGAAAAGGAAAAGTAATGGTTTGGGTGAGTGTGGGGATCATGTTTTGGATGGCTGTTTAAAAAAAATAGTGGATGAAAAATCGTCATTCGGAAACGGGTGGCGATTTTTTTATGCTGAAAAAAGTGATGGCGGACAAGTTGTGGCGGGAAGTACGTCAGGCGTTGCCTGACGGGGCGATGGAGGGCGGGAGGGTGAGAGGCGATGGGTTGTTGGCGGGAAAATTAAAACCTGCTATATACAGTAAGACGAAAAAGGCTGTCACGCGTGACAGCCATTTTCAAGGTTATATTTTTGTATAGCAGCATAACTGGAGAATATGAAAGCACTAAAAGCGATAAGTAATTTTATTATTGTTTCATAACTAATATAATAGGGATATTTTTCAATTGCTAATTCAGGTAAAAGTGTTCCGGGGAAAAAACCACCGTACCAAAGGGGAGTGGAAAGGTCAAAGAGTTTTTTGATTAGTACAGGAAAGACACCACCCCGCGAGAAAGCTCTACACAGAATTCGAAAAATACCAAGCAACCAATAAAAAGGAAAAAAATAAATTAGTTTACTGGATGCTTTTATAGTGTGAAATAAAAGTGAAAGCTGTAAAGTACCGTAGATAATTGCAAATAGTATTTTGCAAAAGAGTGGGGTATGTAACCATATAAAAGTAAATTCAGCATAAATGTAAGTCATTGCATTCATCAGTGAAATTAAAATGATATGCCATAAAATTTGTTTTGAATGATTCATTTTGTCTCCAATTGAACTGTTTCAAAATAGTTGATTATACAGCTGTTTCGAAGCAGTTTCTTTTTGTGTTTCTTTGCAGAATTGTCTGTATTGCGAATAGAATAGCTGCCACACAGATACATATTTTGATGATCACCTCAAGGGTTAGATGTAAAGGAACAGGGGAATGAGGGATCGATATATAAGGAGTGTAGGTACAGGGAAAAAAGTCTCCCATCCAAACTAGTGAAGAAATTCTATAAAGTTTAGGAGGTTGAGTTACCGAGCAAAAACCAACATAGGCTAAATTGCGCCATAATTCAATCATCCAATGGAATGGAAAAATGTATATGGCTTTACTGGATGATTTTGCAACATGGTATAAAAGGTAAAGTTGAAAGAAGTAAAAAAGAGCAGCGGATAATAATCTCAGTTGCAAATTGAAAGGTATGCGTTGTTTGACTGATAAGGGAAGATAGGTATAAAGAAGAGTTGTTATATTTATTAAAGTGATTAGTATGCAGCTCAAAATAATTTTTCTTTTAGGATTCATATTTGTTCTCCAGTTGTTTCCGGTTTTGAATCCGGATTTTGTAATCAATAATAAATAACAGAAAAAAGTTATTTTCATGACGACTAACGGATAAAAAGTTTTCAAGCCATTATTGCACATTATTAAATGCAAAACAAGAATTTTCATAATATATTAAAAACCGAAAGTTAGTTTACCAAAATTGGTTTTTCTTCTTTTTTTCTATAAAGGAAAGCCAATGAGTCAATTAGGGGAGTTGACTTATCGGGTGAAGAACGGAGACGGAGTAAGTTTTGAAATATTCAACGGCTGGGAGTGAATATGGCGGGATTTTTGGAAAAATATCTGGATGAAATACGGAATAAAATAGAAAAGAAAAAGTGATTGATGGGGTGAGTGTGGGGATCGTGTTTTGGATGACTGTTTAAAAAGAAAATAGTGGATGAAAAGTCGTCATTCGGAAACGGGTGGCGATTTTTTTATGCTCTAAAAGAGAGAGGCGATAGGTTGTGGCGGGAATACGTCAGACAGGGTCTGACAGGGCAGTGGAGGGCGGAGGGGTAAAAGGGGAGTGAGGGGCGGTAGGGTATTGGCGGAAGTACGTCAGGCGTTGCCTGACGGGGCAGTGTAGGCAGGAAGGGAGTTGGGAGGGCTTGGGGAGCGGGGAAGTCCGCATCACCGTAAGGAATCCGGCGTCTGCCGGTGAGCAAGCTCCCCGCATCCGTCGGTTTCCTTCCGGTGGCACTGCTCATTGTTATGCAACAATTTGACTGTTCTTGTTAACAATTGGGGGTGGCAGGACGGAGGGGGTATGGTATGATAATTACAGGAGGGGCGAGAGCCCTGTGTTTGAGATTATTTTATGGGAGGTCAGTTTGAAGAATAAGCGTGGTCGCTTATTCTTCAAACGGCTGTTTGTGCCGCAGGCGTCACAAAGCAGCCATGATCGCAGAGCAGAACCTGATGTTCTGCTCGCGGTTCCTCCGGCGCGAAGCGCCTGCGGAATGGGAGGTTATGATGAAAGAACAGCTTTTAGCAAAATTTGGAGAACTCTTTGGGGGAACAGACGGTGCGAAGGTTTATTTTGCGCCGGGCAGAGTGAATCTGATCGGAGAACATACCGACTATAACGGCGGTCATGTTTTTCCGTGTGCACTGACGATCGGTACTTATGGTGTGGCACGCAGGCGTGAGGATAAGAAGCTGCGGTTTTATTCGATGAATTTCGAGCAGCTGGGTGTGATCGAGTCGAGCGTTGTGGGTCTGAAACCGGAGAAGGAAGCGGACTGGACGAATTACCCCAAGGGCGTGATGTGGGCGTTTGGCGAGAAGGGGATGGAAGTGACAAACGGTATGGATTTGCTGCTGTTTGGCAATATTCCGAACGGCTCCGGGCTGTCTTCTTCCGCATCGGTCGAGGTTTTGACAGGTTATATCCTGCGCGATCAGTATGGTTTTGAGGTTTCCAATCAGGAGCTGGCGCTGATCGGTCAGTTTTCCGAGAACAAGTTTAACGGTGTAAACTGCGGCATTATGGATCAGTTCGCAATCGCGATGGGCAAAAAGGATCATGCGATTTTCCTGGATACTGCGACGATGGAATTTGAGTATGCGCCGATTCAGCTGGAGGGTGCGAAGCTTGTGATTTCCTGCAGTAACAAAAAGCGCGGTCTGGGCGATTCTAAATATAATGAAAGAAGAAGCGAGTGCGAAGCGGCTCTGGCAGAGCTGCAGCAGGTGATCGGCATCGAGTCGCTGGGAGATCTGTCGGAGGAGCAGTTTGAAACCTACAAGTCCGCCATCAAGGATCCCGTCAGAGTAAAGCGTGCGCGGCATGCGGTTTATGAGAATCAGCGCACGATCAAGGCAGTTGCAGCGCTGAAAGCAAACGATATCACAGAGTTTGGCAAGCTGATGAATGAGTCCCACGTTTCCCTGCGGGATGATTATGAAGTAACCGGCATTGAGCTGGATACGCTGGTAGAGGAAGCCTGGAAGGTAGACGGTGTCATCGGTTCCAGAATGACCGGTGCTGGCTTTGGCGGCTGTACGGTCAGCATCGTAAAGGATGAAGCAATCGAGGCTTTTCAGGAGCAGGTTGGAAAGGTTTATCTGGAAAAAATCGGTTACGCGGCAGATTTTTATGTGGTAGAGATCGGTGACGGTCCGGTAGTATTATAAGAAAGGCAGGCAATCAGGGCAATGATTCAGGATAAAATCCGTGAACTGGTGCAGTATGGACTTTTGACAGGTCTGGTATCTGCAGAGGATGAAATTTATACGACAAACCGGCTGCTGGAGCTGTTCCAGATAGAAGATTATCCCTATGGATTCGGGGAAAAGATAGAACAGACAGAAGAAGAGTCGGTCAAAAGACTGCCGGATCTTCTGACGGAAATGATGGATTATGCGGTGGAAAACGGGATCATGCAGGAGGATGGTATCGTTTATCGGGATCTGTTTGACACAAAGATCATGAGCTGTCTGGTAGGGCGTCCCAGCGAGATCATCCGCAGGTTTCATGCGGAATATGAAAAGTCTCCGGAAGCAGCGACGAATTTCTTTTATAAATTCAGTCAGGACACGGACTATATTCGAAGATACCGTGTTTGCAGGGATGAAAAGTGGGTAACGCCAACGAAATACGGCGATCTGGATATTACGATCAATCTGTCCAAGCCGGAAAAAGACCCCAAAGCGATTGCGGCGGCAAGGCTGGCAAAGCAGGGCGGTTATCCGAAATGTCTGCTTTGTGTGGAAAACGAGGGTTATGCAGGTCGTATCAATCATCCGGCGCGTCAGAATCACCGGATCATTCCGTTGACGATCAACGGCAGCAGATGGGGATTTCAGTATTCTCCCTATGTGTATTATAATGAGCACTGCATCGTGTTTAACGGCCAGCACACGCCGATGAAAATCGAGCACAATACCTTTGTGAAGCTGTTTGACTTTGTAAAACAGTTTCCTCATTATATGCTCGGCTCCAATGCGGATCTGCCGATCGTCGGCGGTTCGATTTTGAGCCATGATCATTTTCAGGGCGGCAGATATGAGTTCCCGATGGCAAAAGCACCGGTCGAAAAAAGCTTTACGGTCAAAGGCTTTGAAGATGTACAGGCAGGAATTGTAAACTGGCCGATGTCCGTAATCCGCATTTCCGGTCCGGATACAGAGCGGCTGATCGCTCTGGCGGATGTGATCCTGGATGCATGGCGCAGCTACAGTGATGAGGCCTCCTTTATCCTTGCAGAGACAGAGGGGGAGAAGCACAACACGATCACGCCTATCGCCAGAAAACGTGGCGATCATTATGAGCTGGATCTGGTTCTGCGCAATAATATCACCACGAAAGAGCATCCTCTTGGTGTGTTCCATCCCCATGCAAACCTGCACCACATCAAAAAGGAAAACATCGGTTTGATCGAAGTAATGGGACTTGCAGTGCTTCCTGCCCGTCTGAAAAAAGAGATGGCAGAGCTGGAAGAAGCGATCCTTTGCGGGGCTGATCTTCGGCAAAACGAGGTGCTTGCAGCTCACGCGGACTGGGCGGAGGAATTTTTGACCAGACACAGCGAGGTAAATGCCGAAAATATCCATGAAATTGTGCAGCAGGAGATTGGACTGGTGTTCATGCAGGTTCTGGAGGACGCAGGCGTTTATAAATGCACGGAGGACGGAAGAAAAGGATTCGAACGGTTTATTGACCGCTTAAATGCATGACTTTGTGCACAAGTCTGCAAATGTGATATAATGAGCACAAAAGAAAAACAAGCGACGCCGAAGGCGGCATTTGTTTTTCTTGTGCCATTAGAGAACGAGCAGCCTGCGTAGCAGGCGATAAAGCGCGTCAGCGCGGGCTCGTGATATAATGAGCGCAAGAGAGCGGGAACAGGCGAAGCCTGCTCATCGCGAACGGCGAAGCTATTGAGTGAGCTATGCTCACGATATATTGTTGTGCACTGTGCACTATATAGAAAGACCTGCAGCAGGTATAATAAACACAAGCGAAAGGAAAGGGCTGTCGTACTAACGTGCGGCAAGCCCTTTTTTCGTGGGAACAGAATGCTTGCAGCGCGTGCATTTTGTTGTGGATGTTGATGCACAGCAAACGGATTTGTGGTATTATGTTTACCGAAATCAAACAGGTATTTGACGAAAGAAGGTTTTATAGATGAAGTTTTTACTGGCGGCACTGAACGCAAAATATATTCATTCCAATCCGGCGCTTTACAGTCTGCGGGCCTATGCGGAAAAATACCATCCGGAAGCCGCGGCACAGGTGGAGCTTGCCGAGTATACGATCAATCAGACGGTGGAGGAAATCCTCGCCGATCTTTATGAGAGAAAGCCGGAGGCAGTGGCTTTTTCCTGTTATATCTGGAATTGGAAAATGATGCAGGAGGTCATTTCCGAGCTGCATCAGGTGCGTCCTGAGCTGCCCATCTGGCTGGGCGGTCCGGAGGTATCCTATCATGCGGAGGAGGTTCTGGAGCAATTCCCGTTTCTGACCGGCATCATGGTCGGCGAGGGCGAGGTGACGTTTTCAGAGCTTTTGACCTTTTACGAAAAAAAGAGCAGCGGACGGTATTCGGAACAGCAGCAGCTGCAGATTGTGGCATTCTGGCCGGGAGCAATCAAACAGGCCGGACTGGACAGTATTGCAGGTATTGTTTATCGAGATCCGATCACCGGGGAGCTTGTGCGGACAAAGGAGCGTTCCCTGACCAATATCAGTGAGATCCCGTTTTTTTATAAGGATATGAAGGATTTTGCCAATCGGATTGTTTATTATGAATCCAGCCGCGGATGTCCGTTTCGGTGCGGTTACTGTCTGTCCTCGATTGACAAACGGGTACGCCTGAGAGATCTGGCACTGGTGAAGGAGGAGCTGCAGTTTTTCCTTGATCAAAAGGTTCCGCAGGTGAAATTTATTGACAGAACCTTCAACTGTAATCATCAGCACGCAATGGAAATCTGGAGCTATATTCAGGAGCACGATAATGGAATTACGAATTTCCATTTTGAGATCTCGGCAGATCTGCTGAACGGAGAAGAGCTGGCGCTTCTGGCAAAAATGCGCCCCGGTCTGGTTCAGCTGGAGATCGGTGTGCAATCCACGAATCTGCAAACCCTTGAAGCGGTCAGACGGCATACAAATCTGGATAAGCTGCGGCATGCAGTGGTACGGATCCATTCCGAATATAATATTCATGTGCACCTGGATCTGATCGCAGGACTTCCTTATGAAGATATGGGAAGCTTTATCCGGTCCTTTAATGATGTATACAGCATGAGACCGCAGCAGCTGCAGCTCGGGTTTCTGAAGGTATTAAAAGGCTCCTATCTGGAAGAAATGGCACAGACCTATGGGATCGTGTACCAGAACTGTCCGCCCTATGAGGTCTTGTATACAAAATGGCTGAGCTATGGGGATATCATCCGGTTAAAGCGGGTGGAGGAAATGGTGGAGCTGTATTATAACAGCAATCAGTTCACACATTTGATTCCGGTTCTGCAGAGCCGCTTTGAAAATCCCTTTGCAATGTATGACAAATTGGCTGATTTTTATCATGAAAAAGGATATTTTGTCCATACGCCTGCCAGAGCTTACCGCTACCAGGTGCTTTTGGAGTTTGCGCAGCAGGAAGACCCGGATGGGATGGAGTTATATCGGGAACTGGCGGTGTATGATCTGTATCTGCGGGAAAATGCGAAGAGCCGACCGGCATTTGCATTGGACGAAAAACCGTATCATGATCAGATCGTCGAGTTTTATCAGGAAGA
>ERZ1673753.3118-NODE-3118-length-10890-cov-4.811260_pt1 | contig 10890 bp, 13 predicted proteins | sample MGYA00580201_ERZ1673753 | MGnify/ENA primary metagenome ERZ1673753 (study PRJEB41218, sample SAMN15661747) | gut metagenome | host: Homo sapiens | place: Canada: London | collected 2015-08-20/2019-03-30 | study: EMG produced TPA metagenomics assembly of... | reverse complement strand
TATCCAAGTAGAACAAACTGAGGCTGAAAGACTTTGGAGATTGATTAAGGTCTTCCATAATGGCGGTCAGTTCCAGCATGATTTGGCATTGGATGTAACCGGTCACAGATGGGCGTTCAATCGTTATGAAAACGATATGCTGACTGCCGGATGTCACCGGATTGCATATAGTGAGATGGAAAGTATTGCGAAACAACTGGGATGGGCGTAAGTGCTCATCCTTATAAAAAGAAGGATAAAAACCAAATAAATACAAATAAGATCATGGAACAGAATATGACAACAATACCATTTGACTTGGAATTGGCGAAGAAAATCAACAATGGTGAATATAATGGAACAATAGTGACATCCGGCAGAAATTTTAGAGTAGAGTTTGTGTATTATAAAGAAGAGGGAATGTATCCAATTCTGGGAGTGGTTCATACTGATCACGGTATAATATCGGATTGGTTCTCTTTTAATGGATGTGGCTCTAAAAATTACAGACTTGAACTTATGGTTCCAGAATATACGACATTTAAGGATGGAGATGTGTTAAGTAATGAAGGTGGTGATTGTATCTTTATCTTAAATACACATGGAGAATATCTAACATCTTTGTATGCCTCTTTAAATCAAAATGGTATTCTTAACATAGGAGATGGTTTCTCTGCTTGTAGAAATACTATAGAAAACTATAGATTTGCTACTGAAGTAGAAAGACAAAAACTTATTGATGTTCTTAAAGCGAGCAAAGAACCTAAAGCTAAAGAGTATCTGAAACGCTTCTTCGGGATTGAAGAAAAGCCGAAATATGATTTTAAGCCGTTTGACAAAGTGCTGGTAAGAGACGAGGACGATAAAGAATGGCATATCAGCTTGTTTGCAAGGGAAATTGTGGACAATTTTGATGGATTGTCTTATAAATATGAATGTTCCAACGGAACATTATGGGACTGTTGCATTCCTTTTGAGGGCAATGAATGTCTTTTAGAAACTGCTGAAAATCCAGAAAAATGAAAACGGTAAAGTTATCTGATTTTTCTCCTTATGACAGAAACAAAGGAGGAATACAAGAATTGCATCATAAAATTGAGTCCAAAATACTTCAGTATTGGGGTGAAGGTAGTGGTATTCTGATCGGCATCACTCCGATATATAAGAGACGTTTGTGGAGCGAAGAAGTGAAAGTTATAAATAATTACAAACAACATGAAACAGAACTATAATAAAGAATATATAGAACATTCCCGGAAACAAATCCGGGAGGTTATGAACGATGAGAAAGAATATGACGACTGGACTCAGATTTGTTTCTCCATGAAAGACGTGGTTCAAGCGGCTGTGAACGTGTGGGGAATGTCCAGCGATGAAGAGGTACATAAAATGCGCAGCTTCTTTCGGGAGTTGGTTTATACTGAGGTGAAGAATCTACAGACTTTTGATGTAACTTTTAAAAAGAAAGAACTATGAGATCGAATTTTGAATTATGGAAAGAGGGTAATCTACCTATGTTTATTGCGTCATTCACAATTAATGGCGAGAGTGGAGCGGATAATATAACTTATTCTGACACTGAGGCAAAAGAATATTTATCCAAATGCTGTAATGAATTTGCAGGAACCGGTTTTGAATGTTTGTCTGAAGTACGGGTTTACAACCCTGAATTGAAAGACAGAGAACGGTATGATGAAGAATGCCAGATATTTGAGGATTGTGATTACTTGTATACAGATCCTTATTTTTCCGATACAAAGATATTGTAGACAATACTTTATATGTCAATAAGATATGGATATGGTAAGCAATCAATATTTGTGGAACTATGAATAAAAGAGAAGCAAAGATATTGGCGTTGGAAGTGTTCGCAGAAAACGTAGATCTTCTCATTGAATCAGAGAGTGTGTCTGATGCAATCAAATCGTCTAAAGATTGTGATTTGATTAATGAAGTCTTTGATGAACTGGCTGGCAGTTTTAAAAAAGGGCTGATAAATTGAAGTTAAACAATAAATTAAACGATATGCCGTATAAAAGTGATAAGATAAAAATAGCCGGCACTTCTTATGACCGCAGGGTTAAACTGACGGATAATGAACGTGAGGAAATAAAATATTTATACAAGACTTCCGTTCATAGCCAAAGAAAGCTGGCAAGTATGTTTAATGTTAGCCGAAGTTTGATAGCAATGGTTCTTAATCCGGAACGATTACAGAGAGCACGTGAGCTTTTTAAGGAAAGGAGAAAGGACGGAAGGTATAATGTATCCAGAAAAGAACGAGCCAGGATAATCCGTGAGCATCGTAGATATAAACGGCAATTATTTGTCGAAGGTAAAATTCAAAACAGCATGAAAAATGAACAAGAAGAGACGAGAGGAAATTTCTGAGATCATTGAACAGCTTGAATGTTTAATGTCTGAGGTAGAAAGCCTTAAAGATGAAGAATGTGAAGCTTATGAAAACTTGCCTGAAGGCATACAGTTATCGGAAATGGGAGAAAAGATTTCTGAAGCAGCCGATAATCTGGAGGAAGCCGCAGGTTGTTTTGAAGAGTTAATTGGATATTTAGTAGCAGCGAAAGGATAAAAGAAAAATGAAGAAGAAAAAACTGACGAATAAGGATTTGGACAAGTATGCGGAAATTTCCAATATTCCGGTAGAGCATCTTGTTTCCCTTAATGATATGGATGCCCTGAATGTTGTCAATATTCATGCTGTTTTAATCAAGAATGAATACAAAAAACTTCTTGATGAGAACAAGTATACAGGCAAACAAATCATGGAAGCATTGGGTGAACAATACGGTATTTCAAGATACCATGTGGAGACGATAATTTACGATAAAATCAAGCCTACATCTTGTGTTTGTTCCAAGTGCGGATCGGAAATAAGCAAGTACAAATTTTCCAAGAACAAGGGTGTGTGCGATAAATGTATAGTTGCGGAAATAAATGGTACATTGTAATATAAATAGATTAATTCGATGAAAGAAAATGTTGTTTATGTGGTTTTATTAATAGCTAAACCGCTATTCTTTATTCTACTTGTCATGATCGGTTTGATGAAGGATTGCTGTGATGATACCGACCCACTTGATAGGGGAGACAGCATGGCAAAATACGGTATCGGCTTTCATTCCAGTGTCAACGATTCGATAGGCTGTGGTTTTAGGATAGTGTATGCAACCAATCGTCCGGTCACTCCTGAACGTCTGGAGGAAATCAAGAGCCGCAAACATATTCAGGAGAATTTCGATAAGATGTCGGAAGATGTATTGAAGCATTTCAATAACAGCCTGTTGTATGTTGATATTTATGATTTTACCAATATTGCCAAGAAATATGTTCTGGACGAAGATCTGGTAATGGATCAGGTGTTTATTAATGGCAAAGAGAAATACGATTTATATGTTGGCGAAAATAAATGGTTCGGCGAAAAAAGTGCTAAGTGGATCAGTATGGGAACTTTGCAGGGGATTCAATGGATCAATCGGGATGATATTAGAAGAGAAGATACCGGAGATAATCGTATATATCGTTATTGGAAATGCACATATTCATTGACCCGTCAATCAAAAACAGATGAACGGTTTAGTCATTTCTCTGAGGATGAACGTATATGGGATTAAATATTTATATGATAGTAAAATAAGCGAAAAAAAATAATAGAAATAATTTGGAGTGAAAGAATTTTAGTTTTACTTTTGCATCATGATTTTAGCATAAAATCAAATATACAAGTTTATTAAGTGATTGTTTTATTTTAGATTTGATATATTTATGATGATGATAAGCAAGTTGTATGACGCAAGAGACAAAACTAAAGTTCTACACTTCTCAGGAAACCGGTAAGCTTGTTAGTTTCGTGAGTGTGACCAAAGCCAAAAGATTGAAAGGTGTACGTGAAGATTCGGATTGCAAGAAAAAAATTGTAGTTCTGTCTTCGGATTTGACAGATTCGTTGAAGCCCAATGTACTTTACAATGTTATTTTGACTGAAATGAAAAACAAGAAAGGCTATGTAGTAAAATCGGCTTCTCCTGTTTTATTCGAGGCAGAAATTGATCAATGTGTTATACCAAAGGCGGTATACAAGGTATCGGTTAAGTTCGGTAACAAAACAATATTTTTCGATCCTCTGGATGGCAAGAGTGATTCAAGCCGGACTTTGCAGGGTGCATTGAAAGCACTGGAGGTAAGGGAAGATATAGCTAACAAAGAACTGGTTATTACAGATTTTAAAGAAAAAGGATTGGAAACGATTCGTCAAATGGAAGCTGATGGATATTATGTCAAAGCTTGATTTTGAGGTTTAACCAAAACCAGTCCCCTATAAACTATTTGGAAATGGATTATCCTAAAGTTGGCATAGCCACCGATGCCGCTCATTCGATGAAAAACGGAGTGACGGAATATCAGGCTATAGATTTAAGCACAGGAGAGAGATTGTTCTATCAGAATTTAGGCAACCAGACAACCAATATCGGAGAGTTCTTGGGACTCATGGCTGCAATAAAGTATGTGATAGAAAACGATTTCCAGCCCAGAATTATTTATACTGATAGCATAACCGCTATCACGTGGTTCAAAAACAAGAAGACAGCATCCAAAAAGAGATGCCTCGACCTTCAAAAAGCCGAGATATTCTTGAAGGTGATGGACTACGATGTTTCAACGATAGAGGTCAGGCATTGGGATACAGACAGATGGGGTGAGAATCCGGCTGATTTTGGGAATAAGGGGTAATTAACCAAAACCACAACAATACATAGTAATTATTTTCATATTTTTTTTGAGCCAGCACGGTTCGTGAGAATATAGCTGGCTTTTAAATCATGGGGTGGTAGCAGTTGGTAGCTCGTCAGGCTCATAACCTGAAGGTCGGCGGTTCGAGTCCGTCCCCCGTAACAAGGTAATACCTTAACTATGCGTTTTTCATTTTTAATTTAACAACAGTGGATGCTCCAATCGTAGAAGGGAGTTTAAAAATCACTACGAATCCGGATACTCTGACATGCGGTATCAACGAGGACGGAGGGCACAGCAGAAATGGGAAGCGTTTCATTTAGCCAAGTATGTCAAAAGCGTTCTTAGCTCAAATAGGATAGAGCAGGTCTTTCCTAAAGATCAGGTTATCGGTTCGATTCCGGTAGGACGCACATCAAACCACATAGAGTGTTGATAATAGTTGTATAGTTATTAAAATGTGATGAAGACTCTCCGGTCGGTTCGTGAGGATAGGCTGGAGAAAACTGGAGAATGGTGTAATGGCAGCACAACAAGTTTTGGTCTTGTTTGTCCGGGTTCGAGTCCCGGTTCTTCATCAACATAACTAAAACCAGAAATTTTGAATATGAATACAGTTACAAAAGACGAAGTGATGGCAAACATGAAAGATGTGGTTTGCCGTACTGAAGAAGTGTTAGGCAAGCAGGTGACTCATGTTTCGGTCAGAATGAAAAACGGATTTACTCTGCATGAGACTACTACCTGTGTCGATCCGGAGAATTATGATGAGAAAATCGGCAGACGTATCTGCCTTCAACGTATTGAGGAAAAGATTTGGTTCTTGCTGGGATACGCTCTTCAAGACAGATTAGCTTCTGAATCAAAAAGCGAACCTTCGGATAAGAAACAAGACGATGCCAAATCGGATATGGTTTCGATTTCAAAACAGGAATATGAGACTTTATTGAAGAGAAGTGAGTTTCTAAAAAAGATAGAAGAGGAAGCAGAGAAGAGTTTTCTGGAACATATTGTTCATCCTTATGGGTTTATAAGCGATGCGTTGCGTGCCGGTAATGGTAAAATCGCTGTTGTTGATCTTTCAACCCTGTTCAAATAAAAGTCAGCCCTGTTGAGGTTTTCAAAGGCTTCTTCGGGGCTTTTGTGTATATAAGTTTTATTTAATCTATTAACAATCAAAATTATTAACAATGAGAAAAAATTTTAAGTGTTTATTGATGTGTCTATTATGCTGCACTGCATTGATTTCTAACGCACAAACTATTTCTGTAACAGACAAAGGATTAGTGACAAGTAAGCCTATTTATTGGGGAGATCAATGGAGTGTTGAAGTTTGGGAGGATGGATTGAACTTTTGGAAACCGTGGCCTTCCAGTTTTCATGGAAACTATAAGCTTTATATTGATACAACAGGAAAGGTTGGTGTGGGGCGAAAACCTACTACTTATAAACTGGAGGTAGATGGTGATGTTTATACGACGGGTGCTTATCGAACCGCCTCTGATGTTAGATTGAAAGATAATATTTCTCCTCTTCAGGGAGCTTTATCTAAAATTCAACAAGTAAATGGAAAGGTTTATAACAAGCTTAATTATCCTATCTTGAACAAGGAAGAGGAGGTAAATAAATTGATTGAGGCTGGTAAGGCTAGCCCGGATGATCGCTCCAAGGTGATAAAAGAAATGTGTGATTACGAAAAGAATGTGAATCCTAATCCTGAATTTGGCGTGATTGCACAAGAGTTGATGCTTGTTTATCCGGAACTTGTCCAAAAAGATGAAAATGGGTATTTATCTGTTAATTATATTGGTCTTATTCCTGTATTGGTCGAGGCATTAAAGGAACAGCAAGTGATCATAGACAAACAACATAAGGATTTTGAGGAGTTGAGTGATATTGTATTAAATAATAAATCCAAGTGATATGAAACGATATTCTATAATTTTATTGATGTGTACGTTATTTGTTCGTATATCATACGCTCAAAATAATTGTGCTATAGGTTTGGGGTTCGATGGATATAAAGATATTAATTTTTTGCAAAATGTCAATGTTACAAAACAAAATAGTTGTACAGTAGAAGATGTAGGTTGGACAGGATTGAGTGCTGGTAGGGATGTCGTTAAGAGTTCTTTTGGAAATCCCGGTTGGCCGCCGGTGGGTGACGCTGTGATAAAACCTGATGGAAAGATCACTTTTTATGGTTCTTTCTTTAATATGTATGAAGGATTTAAGATAGAAGAGAAAGGTCGTTTATATTATATTTATTCTCACAATGGCCCTGTTGGGACGTATTCAGATTATTTAAGTAAAGATTCTGCTTTTACATATAGAGAAAACCCGACCCATCCTGATCAAGATATTTTAGTATTTAACAAACCTATCTTGAAATTCGATTCTAATGGTTGGGGCATAAATTATGCAATAGCTTCAGAGGTGAAAAACAATAAAAGTTCCTTTGTTCTGAAAGGGAATTTAACGCAAACAGATCGTTTAATTATATGGAACTCTGGGGAGATGGGTATAGGCAGGGAGCCAATTTCTAAATACAAATTGTCTGTTGATGGCGATATAGACGCAAGAAGTTACCAAACGGCTTCAGACGAGCGATTAAAAACAAATATACATCCATTATCCGGTAATTTGTTATATAAACTTAGAGGTATCTCTTATCAAAAGAAAAGCTCGCCTGATAAATCTGTTTATTTTGGATTTATAGCACAAGAGATGCAGAAGGTATATCCAGAGGCTGTAAGCGCAGACGATAAGGGGTATTTATCAATAAATTATTTGTCGTTGATTCCTGTTTGTATTGAGGCTATGAAAGATCAACAAAAGGCAATAGACAGAAACCAAAAAATAATAGACTCAATAAAATCTCGTTTGAGATAACGACTTGGCTATAAAGTGTAAAGGAGATGTGCTAATTTTTAACACATCTCCTTTTTGTTTTATTAAAAACAAAATTAGAAATTGTTTTACAATAAAATATTAACGGTTTCGTTTGATTTTGTGTGATTTAATAATAACGTTAGTATATGGTACATAAATTGTTCTTGATCTTATTATCACTTATTTATTCATTACTATTGTTCTCTCAACAAGAATATTCCCAAAAATCACTGTTAATGAGTGGAAGGTGGCATAAAATCTGTATACATGACGAAGGATTTTATAAAATATCATACTCGGAGTTAAAGAAAATGGGCTACAATGATCCCATGAAAGTCTCTGTACATGGATATGGAGGCTGGTTGCTTGATGAGGACTTTACTAAGCCTTATGTAGACGATTTGCCTGCGGTTAAGGTTTTAAGAGGCAGTGATTATTTGCTTTTTTATGCAAAAGGTACGAGAAAGTGGGAGTATGATTATACAGGTCAGACGTTTAAGCATACAAACAACTATTATTCAAATTATGGTTGTTATTTCATATCAGACCTTGGTGTTTCTGGAGAGATGGCGACAGAACCGATATTGGAAGGCTCCTTTTTGCGTATCGATACCTTCGATGATTATTTATTACACGAGGAAGATCTTGTGTCTGTTAACCAATCAGGAAGAGATCTGTTTGGAGAGAGTATATTGGGGTCTTCTTTGGAAATCCCGATCAAATCCATAGAAGGCATAACCGATGAGGATGGGATTGTTGAATACCGGGCCATATCGAAAGTCAGAAATGGACGTAGAAATACCATTAATTTAATTGTAAATGGAGAACCTATGTCTTGCGATGTGCCATCCTTGACTGAGTATGAGGAGAAACATTTTTTAGATTACATAAAAGCTAAACCAATAAACCCTTCTTTTAAATGGGTTGGAGATAAAGAGGAGAAAATGAATGTAAGCGTTTTTTGCTCGGATGGAAGCAACAGAACTTCTTATTTGGATTGGGTCAAGTTTCAATTTAAACGTAAATTGATAATGTATTCTGATAGTTGTATGTTTTTCCGAAGTATCTCATCGTTAAACAACAGATCAAAGTTTGTCATAGAAAACGTCGGAGATAATAGCATAGTGTTCGATGTTACTGATTCCTTCATGCCCAAGATAATGCAAACAAAGAAAGAGAAGAACGCTTTATTTTTTACGATACCGTCTGGTAAGACGTTGCGGGAATTTGCGTTATTGAAAACGAGCCGAGATATACGGGTTGAAGATGTCGTGGAAATAACCAATCAAAATTTACATGGCTCGCCTTCTGGTGATCTTATCATTATATCTCCTGTGAATTTTAAGGAAGAGGCCAAGAGATTATTGGATATTCATAAAAAACATGATGGTCTGGATGGCATTGTGGTTACTCCAGAAGAAATATACAATGAGTTCTCCAGTGGAACCCCGGACGCTACTGCCTATAGGCGTTTTATTAAAATGCTTTATGACAGGGGGATAAGTGGAACTGGCAAGACCCCCAGATACCTTCTTCTTTTCGGGGATGGAACGTATGACAATCGTTTCTTGACAAAAGAATGGAAGACATATTCTAAAGTTAGTAGAGAGAATTTATTGTTGACTTATCAAACCAAAGAATCGTTGAACATGTATTCTTATGTCACTGATGATTATTTCGGATTGATGGATAACAATGAAGGGATAGATAATAGTGCGTTGGTTAACATTGGTATAGGTCGTTTGCCGGTCAGAACCAAAGAACAGGCAGAATCAGTTGTAGATAAAATTATTTCTTATATTGAGGATGATAAACCTGGATTTTGGAAAAACTCTCTATGTTTTTTGGCTGATGATGGCAGCAATGGTGATGGCTTTTCTACTGCGCACGAGTCAAATGCTGATAAGGTAGCTTCTTTGATAGACGCAAATAGACCGGAATATGTTTGCAATAAAATATACTTTGATTCTTATAAAAAATACACTACATATCTACCTTATCCAGATGTAAATAAGGCGATTCAGAAACAATTGAACGAGGGAGTTCTGGTGTTGGGTTATGTAGGGCACGGAGGAACGGATGCGTTAAGTGATGAGAGGGTGATCACTCATAATGATATATTAGGATATAAATATGAGCATTTGCCATTATGGATAACAACAACTTGTGATTTCTGTCGTTTTGACGATGCTCAAACATCTGCTGGAGAAGATGTACTGTTGAATCAAAAGAGCGGGGGGATTGCGTTGTTCACAACCGCACGTGTTTCTTTTATTGATATTAATGAAAAGGTTAATCACAATCTGATTAATAACCTTTTGGTGGATAAAAATTATAAAAGCAATCGTTTAGGAGATATGATAAGGGACATGAAATGTAGTACGACAGACAATAGAAAATTGGGATTTTGCCTCGTTGGAGATCCTGCCCTTAGATTATCGTATCCACAATATAGTATTAATGTTACCAGTATAAATGGGAAACCTGTTCAGGACTCTGTAGTTCAATTTAAAGCTTTAGAGAAAATTACCATATCAGGATGTGTTCAAGATGATCTAAAAGATACACAGGAGAATTTCTTTGGACAACTTGAAGTTTTAGTCTTGGATGGACAAACGAATATAGAAACGCAGGGGAATAACGGAGAGAAGTTTTCTTATAATGATTATGTTAATACTATATATAAAGGTAACACCGTTGTATCAAACGGTCGTTTTAACTTCTCTTTCATTGTGCCTAAAGATATTTCGTACTCCACAACCAACAAAGGTAAAATGAGCTTGTACGCATTTGATAAGACAGTAAATATAGATGCGCAAGGATATTACGATAATTTTGTGGTTAGCGGCACTTCTGAAACTCCAAATATTGATGATGAGGCTCCAGAGATAAGATCTATATTTTTCAATGACTCAACTTTTGTGGATGGAGGAAAAGTCAACAATACTCCATATTTTTATGTCCGGTTGTGGGATAAGTCGGGTATAAATATTACAGGAAATTCTATTGGGCATGATATAACGCTTTATGTAGATGGGAATCCTGTTCGCAATTACAATCTGAATGATTATTACAGGAATATCCCAGATAAACAGGGAGAAGGCGAGGTTGGATTTTCTGTACCCAAATTGGAATCAGGATTGCATTATGCGGAATTTAAGGTTTGGGATGTCATGAATAATGTTCGTACTGATACGATTACATTTGAAGTAGTGGAAGGCTTGAAACCTTTTATTTGTGATTTAAAAGTATTTCCTAATCCTGCAAGAG
>ERZ1673753.3115-NODE-3115-length-10903-cov-5.811117_pt1 | contig 10903 bp, 8 predicted proteins | sample MGYA00580201_ERZ1673753 | MGnify/ENA primary metagenome ERZ1673753 (study PRJEB41218, sample SAMN15661747) | gut metagenome | host: Homo sapiens | place: Canada: London | collected 2015-08-20/2019-03-30 | study: EMG produced TPA metagenomics assembly of... | reverse complement strand
CCGTCGTGCTCGTGCGTGGGAGCATCCATCTCGTACTTATAGTCGGGGTGCGAGTTGTGCTCCATAAACGTGGTGGAGGTGTACAGATTACCCATTGAACGTGCTCCAAACGTGATGCAGGCCGGCGATGAACTTGTCGATGTCGGCCTTGTCGTTGTAGAAGGCCACGCTGGCGCGGCAGCAGGCAAGGTTCTCGACGCCCAGCCAGGTGAGCAGCGGCTGCGCGCAGTGGTGGCCGGCGCGGATGCAGACGCCGTCCATGTCCATGATGCTCGCGACGTCGTGCGGGTGAATTCCCTTGACGTTAAAGCTCACAACGCCGTGGTGGTTGTCCCAGTAGATGGAACCGATGATTTGGACAAAGTCGAGCTGCATGAGTTCGCCCATCAGATAGTGGACGAGTGCCTGCTCGCGGGCCTGGATGTTCTCGTAACCCACCGTGTTGACCAGGTAATCAAAGGCGGCGCCCGTGGCGAAGATGCCGGCGGCGTCCTGCGTGCCGGCCTCGAACTTCTCGGGGACGGGCGCCCAGACGGCGTCCTGCTCGGTGACAGAGTCGATCATCTCGCCACCGGTGAGCATGGGCGGCATGGCGTTCAGCAGGTCCATCTTGCCCCACAGCACGCCGATGCCCATGGGGCCCATGGCCTTGTGTGCGCTAAAGGCAAAGAAGTCGGCTCCCAGGTCGGCCACATCGACCGGCATGTGCGGCAGCGACTGTGCGCCGTCGACGACCAGATAGCCGCCGTACTTGTGCACGAGCTTGCCGAGGTTCTTGACCGGGTTCTCGACGCCCAGCACGTTAGAAACCTGACCCACGGCCAGGATCTTGGTCTTGGGGCCCACCTTGGACAGAACCTCCTCGGTGGTGAGTTGACCGGTCTTGGTGGGGTAGAGGTAGACGAGCTTGGCGCCGGTCTCGCGGCAGACCTGCTGCCACGGAATCAGGTTGGAGTGGTGCTCCATGATGGTGATGACGACCTCGTCACCGGGCTCGAGCACCGTGGGTGCAAAGCTCTTGGCGACCAGGTTGAGCGACTCGCTCGTGTTGCGGGTGAAGACGACCTCGTTGGCCTGGGGAGCGCCGATGAGGTCGGCGATCTGCTGGCGGACCTTCGCGATGGCGTCGGTTGCCTCGACGGACAGCGAGTACAGGCCACGCAGGGGGTTGGCGTTCATGCGCTGATAGAAGTCGCGCTCGGCGTCGAGCACACAGGCAGGGCGCTGCGCGGTGGCGGCGCTATCGAGGAAGGCGATCTCGGGGTGCTGCTGGAAGAGCGGGAACTGCGCCTTGTAGGGGTTGGTTTCGATGTCTACGGTGGGCCAGCCGCGCGAAGCCTCGTCGCTGGCGTCGAGCTCCATGGGCTCGGGGGCAGTGCAGGTATCGCATTTAACGTGCTCGGTGTCGATCATGCGAGCTCCTCTTCAAAGTTGTCGATCAGGTTGTTGCCCAGGCGGACGACGGCGGCGCGGGTGCGCTCGTCGGTCGCGGAAAGCGCGGCGTCCTCCAGCTTGGCGCGGATGAACAGGTCTTCGGCGGCGTTTTGGTCAAGGCCACGGCAGGCGAGGTAGAACAGCTGCTCGTCGCGGACGTGGCCGATGGTGGCTCCGTGGTTGCCGGCGACGTCGTCCTCGTCGCACAGGATGACGGGGACGGTCTTGTTGTCGACGCCCTTGTTGGCCAAAAGTACCGTCTCGCGCTCGGTGCCGGTTGCACCCTTGCAGCCGTGCACGAGGTCGATGGTGCCGCGGTAGACCTTCTTGGACGTGCCGGTCAGTACGCCGTTGGCGTCGATCTCGCACTCGGTCTTGCGACCGCGGTGGCGCAGCTCGTAGTTAAAGTCGCGCACCTGCTCGCGGGCGCCCAGGTAGTCAGTATCGATGGTGACCTTGGCGGTATCGCCCAGCAGGTCGCCGGCAAGGCCGGTGGCACTGGCGCCGGCACCCAGGACGCTGTGCTGCACGTTGACGCGCGCGCCCTCGTCCAGGAACAGGCCGGTGTCGTCGAGCGCGATCCAGCTATCGTCGAGCGTCTGCGTGCAGGTCACGTTGACGGTGGCGTACTCGTGGGCGCACACGCGTAGCACGGAACCCACGACGCCTTGGCCGGCAACGGGGGAGTCTAGGGCAATAAGCAGATCGAGCGTCGACTGGGGACGGGCGACGACGTCGATGGCGGCGATGGCCGCGGCGGCATCGACACCGCTCACGCGCACGGTAACCGTGACGTGCTTGTATGCGGGCACATCGATGACGATGCGCTTGGTGGCGTGCTCGGCCAAGTAGGCGTAGGCAGCCTCGCCCATGCCGGTCTCGAAGGCTTCAACAGGGGAGAGCTCCTCCTCGAGCTTGATGGCGCCGGCCTGGTAGACGGAGGTGGCGGGCACGTCGAGCTCGGTCTCGGGCGTGATGCGGGCGCGGTCGGCGGCGTCGCCGGGGGCGGAGGCGCGGCGCTCGGGGAAGCGCTCGGCCATGGCGTCCATGGCGGCTTCGAACGCGTCTGCCACGCCAGTAAACTGCTCGTCCAAGCCCTCGACCTCAACGGCCTCGGTGGGAGCGGCGGCAAGCTTGTCAGAGAGCTCGAGCTTGGTCTGGTTCATCTTGAGCCAACCCCAAGTGGCTGCCGGCATCGCGTTGACATGCTCAAGGGTGGTAGCAGCGGTGTTGGTGGTCTGTTTCATTATCCGATCGCTCCTTCCATCTCGAGCTTGATCAGGTTGTTCATCTCGACGGCGTACTCCAGCGGCAGCTCCTTGGAGACCGGGTTGGCAAAGCCGTTGACGATCATGGTGCGGGCCTCTTCCTCCGAGATACCACGGCTCATCAGGTAGAACACCTTATCGTCGCCGATGCGGCCGATGGTGGCCTCGTGGCCGATGTCGACGTTCTTGGCGCGGATGTCCATGGCCGGAATAGTGTCGGAGCGGCTTTGGTCGTCGAGCATCAGCGACTGGCAGCTCACGGTTGCCTTGGAGCCCTCGGCCTTGGGTGTGGCAACGATAGAGCTGCGGAAGGTCTGAATGCCGCCGCTCTTGGAGATGCCCTTGGTCTCGACGGTTGCCGAGGTCTCGGGCGCGTTGAGCACGACCTTGCAGCCGGTATCCAGGTTCTGGCCGGCGCCGGCAAAGGTAATGCCGGTAAAGCTCGAGCGGGCGCGACGGCCGTTGAGCACGCTCATGGGGTAGAGGTAGCCCACGTGGCTGCCGAAGGAGCCGCTGATCCACTCGATGTCGCCGTCCTCGTCCACGCGCGCACGCTTGGTGTTGAGGTTGTACATGTTCTTGGACCAGTTCTCGATGGTCGAGTAGCGCAGGTGCGCACGCTTGCCCACAAAGAGCTCCACAGCGCCGGCGTGGAGGTTGGCCACGTTGTACTTGGGCGCGGAGCAACCCTCGATAAAGTGCAGGTCGGCATCGTCCTCGACGATGATGAGCGTGTGCTCAAACTGACCGGCGCCCTTGGCGTTGAGGCGGAAGTAGCTCTGCAGCGGAAAATCGAGCTTGGTGCCCTTGGGCACGTAGACAAACGAGCCGCCCGACCACACGGCGCCGTGCAGGGCCGCAAACTTGTGGTCGGTGGGCGGGATGAGCGTCATAAACTTCTCGTGGATGAGCGGCGCCCACTGCGGGTCGTGCAGGGCCTCCTCGATGCCGGAGTAGACGATGCCCATCTTGGAGGCGGTGTCCTGCATGTTGTGGTAGACGAGCTCGGAGTCGTACTGCGCGCCGACGCCCGCTAGGTAGCTGCGCTCGGCCTCGGGGATACCTAGGCGCTCAAAGGTGTTCTTGATGTCGTCGGGCACCGACTCCCAGTCGTGCTTTTGGTCGGTGTTGGGCTTGACGTAGGTGACGATGTTGTCCATGTCTAGGCCCTCGATGGAGGGGCCCCACGTCGGATTGGGGAAGCGGTTGAAGATCTCGAGGGACTTGAGGCGCAGGTCGAGCATCCACTGCGGCTCGTCCTTCTTGGCGCTGATCTCGCGCACGATGTCGGGCGTGATGCCGGCGTCGAGGCGCTCGAATCCCTCCTCGCCATAGGTGAAGTCGTAGAGGCTGCGGTCGATGTCCGCGACCTCGGTGCGGTTCTTGGTCATTGCGTCGCCCCTTTACGCCTGCTGCTCGGCAGCGGCAGACTCGGCCTGGGCGCGCTGCTCGGCGGCCTCGCGCTCGAAGGTCTCAAAGCCGTTCTTGTCGATCCAGGGGATGAGCGAGGCGTCGTCCTCGCGCACGATGTGGCCCTTGACCATAACGTGGACGCGGTCGACATCCAAGTGCTCCAGGATGCGCGTGTTGTGCGTGATGATGAGCATGGAGCCGTCGCAGCTCTTGCGGTAGGCGTCCATGCCGTGGCTGACGGTGGAAAGCGCGTCGACGTCCAGGCCCGAGTCGGTCTCGTCGAGGATGGCGAGCTTGGGCTGCAGCAACAGGAGCTGGAGCATCTCGACCTTCTTCTTCTCGCCGCCCGAGAAGCCCACGCCCAGCTCACGGTTGAGGTAGGCGGTATCCATGTTGAGCTCGGCCGCGAGTTCCTTGACGCGACGGCGGAACTCCTTGCCCTTCATCTCCAGGCCGGGGCGGCCGGCGATGCTGGCGCGCAAAAAGCTCGACAGCGGCACCCCCGGAATCTCGACCGGGGCCTGGAAGCTCAGGAACAGGCCGGCGCGCGAGCGCTTGTCGGTGGTGAGCTCGGTGATGTCCTGGCCGTCAAAGACGATGCGGCCGTCGTTGACCGTGTAAACGGGGTCGCCCATGACCAGGTGGCCGAGGGTGGACTTGCCGGCGCCGTTGGGACCCATCAACACGTGGGTCTCGCCGGCGGCGACGTTGAGGTTGACGTTGTGGAGGATGGTCTTCTCGTCCACGGAGGCGGTCAGACCTTCGATGGAAAGCAGCGGATTTGCGCTCATGCTGTCCCTCTCTGTATATGGTGTACTCATAGGTGTACTAAACCCTAGGAATCTTCTCGGAATAAAGTTACTATGGGTTCGGCGTTAGTCAAGGGAAAACCCGACTAATCCACTCGACTTTTCAAATTCTGGGACAAAATAACCTGTTGTGTTTGTCCCAATTACTTAAGATTTGGGACAAACAAACCTGGTCATGTTGTTCCAGATGCGATGGGAGGGTAGGTATGCTCATTTCTTCCAAGGGCCGCTATGCCCTCCGGCTGATGATTTATATCGCGGCTTTGGGCGACGCCGAGGGCAAGATTGCCTTGCGTGAGGTTGCAGACCGCGAGCATATCTCGCAAAAGTATCTGGAGCAGCTGGTTCGTCCGCTTATGAAGGCGGGCCTGCTTAAGAGCGTGCGCGGCAAGGGCGGCGGCTACATGATGGCCAAGGACCCGGCCGAGGTGCGTGCTGGCGACATTCTGCGCGCCGTCGAGGGCAGCACGGCTCCGGTGGCGTGCGACGGCATCGACAACAGTTGCGCCCGCAGCGATCTGTGCTCGACCGTCAAGTTCTGGCGCGGTCTGGACGAGGTCATCGAGAACTATGTCGACGGTGTAACGCTGGCTGACTTGGCCGCCGTCCCCGAAATCAACTTTGACATTAAGCTGTAGGGGTGCAAATGGCATCTCTCGACAAGGTGTACAAGCAAATCGAAGTTTTTGCTCGGGAATGTGACGCCGAGAAGGTTGTGCTGTTTGGTTCCCGCGCTCGAGGTGACAACTTGCCTAAGAGCGATATTGACATCGCCGTAGCAGGTTGCCGGGATTTCGGCCGGTTGTCATATTTGATCGAGGAGCGTCTTGATACTCTTTTAGATGTAGATGTCGTCAATCTCGACGAGTCCTTATCGCGTCAATTGCTCGATGAAATTGCCAGGGATGGTGTGATTCTGTATGAAAAAATATGAGAACTTTGCCAGCGCCTTGGTGAATCTTGAGGATGCGCCCAATCAGGATCTCAACAATGATTTTGTTCAGAGTGGATTGATTAATAAGTTCAATCTTCAATTTGAACTGAGCTGGAAGCTCCTTAAGCGTCTGCTCGAGTATGAGGGCGCCACGCTTGCCGCGTCGGGGTCTCCTCGTGCCATCTTGAAGGAGTCCTACCGATTCTACGACTTTATTGATGAGGTGGCCTGGCTAGATATGCTCAGAGATCGCAATACGAACGTCCATATCTATGACAACAAGCTCGCTCAAGATTTGATTCAGCGCATCTTGAACGTCTATATCCCTGCTTTCTGCCAGTTGAGGGACGGGTTGATGGAGCGTTACGGCGAGCTTCTGTTGGCGCCCGACGACCAGTTTGTTTAATTTCTTAAGATTTCGTAATTCCTTAAGATTTCGCGGAGGGTTGTTGCCGTTTACCGAGGGGTTGTTGTGTAACAACGGGCGAGCTGCAATACTGATTTTTATCTTTGCAAACTGAACTTTAACTACACCAATGCAGGGAGGATCTTATGCAGTCCAAGCATTCTGCTATTGTCGCGGGCCTGACGTTGGCGCTTTCGTTTGGCGCCGTTTCCGCGCCGGCACCCGCCGCTGCCGAGGAACCCACGCCGGGCGTTGCCTCGGATGCCACCGATATCGATAAGGGCCTCTACACCCAGCAGTCCTTCTCGGGCGTGCTGAGGTCGGTCCAGGGCGTTTCGTTTGTCAACGTGACTCCCGAGATGAAGTACTTTACCAAGTACGAGAGCCATGGTAACTACAACCAGGGATTTTCGTATGGTGACGGCTATAACGCACTGGGCTACTATCAGTTTGATCGCCGCTGGTCGCTCATTCCGTTTATGAAGCAGGTTTACAACTACGATTCTGCCAAGTACGGCATGCTCAAGGATGCGATTGATCGCGGCAGCGAGATTTCCAACGCGAGCAATGCCATGTACGAGAACGGCCAGCTCACCGAGTTGGGCCGTATTGCGCAGGAGGCCTTCCAGGGCGCTTATAACACCGACCCTGCTGAGTTTTCGGCTCTGCAGGATGCCTATGCGTACAACTCGTACTATGCGGTGACCGAGGCGTGGCTCAAGAGCGGCCTTGGTATTGATATTTCGGGCCGCGCCGATTGCGTCAAGGGCATGGTGTGGAGCATTACCAACATGTGCGGCACTGGTGGCTGCAGGGACTTTTTCCGCTGGGCGAATCTTTCCAACGATATGTCCGACCGCGAGTTTGTGACGGCGCTTTCCAACAGCGTGGTCAATAACGTGGCGACCAAGTATGCAAGCCAGCCCCAGTATCATGAGGGCTGGAAGAATCGTTACAAGAATGAGCTGAAGGACTGCTTGGTTTATATCGCTGAGGACGAGGCTGCCGCTGCGACGCCTGTGCAGCCCGAGCCTACGCCGGCGCCCTCGCCGGCACCTGATTCGAATGACGGCTCGAGTGACGATGTCAACGATGACAGGATGGATGCGCCCTCGACCGATGCTGACGGTAATGGCTCTGCTGGCGGCACTACCAACGACGGCTCTACCTCGAACGGCTCTGCTGCGGGCGATTCGTCTTCAAGCTCTGTCGGCAATACGGACAGCGACGCTTCTGGTTCGACCGACGCTGACACCTCTAACTCATCTACCGGCTCGAGCGATTCGTCCGTTGGCACCGGCTCTAACAATGGCTCCGGCTCTGACACAACCCCTGATTCCGATGCTTCCAAGGACGACTCGAATAAGGCGCCGGACGCTCCCGTTGCTTCGCCGGACAAGAAGCCTTCTTTCTCCGTGCAGCTTGGTTCTACGCTGGGCTCTTCGCTGATGGCTGGCGTCAATAACGGCTCGACCCAGAACAAGGACAACTCTGATCAGGTTTCCACGGAAAAGACCGAGGCCGCAAAGGGCGACTCCAAGGGCAAGGCTTCCGAGAAGAACGAATCTGATAAGGGTTCTAGCTCTGAGGAGAAGGGCGACGAGTCCGAACAGAAGAAGGACGAGGATAAGAAGTCTGAATCTGAGGAGAAGGACGAGAGCAAGGGCAAGACCAAGGACGGAAAGCAGCAGGGCGAGGACAACGGTAAAGGCAACACTGACAACCGGAACCAGGAGCAAAATGACTCCAAAACGGTGACCAACACGACGACTACAACAACCAAGTCCTCGGGCGGCAACATGCCCAAGACGGGCGATTTGATTGTGATGGCGAGCCTTGCCAGCGCGAGCTTGGCCACGCTGGGCGCTACGTCTATCGTAAGTGGTAAGCATAAGCTCGATCAGCAGAAGAAGGCTTCTGGGGAGGACGGCTCGGAGGAGTAGCCTCTTGGTTGCTAGATAACTAAAGAGTTGGGACGGGGTCCGGTGCGAATGCATCGGGCCCCGTTTTGTTGTGCAACGATTAGTTGTGCCCCCTCACACCTCTTGTTGCTACCGTTGCCCGATATGTTCGCGCGGCGTCGTCGGTACGCGCGAGGCGGTCATTACAATTGGCATCGTGCAGCGATTTAGGGGGAACGTTTTGGTGTCTGAACAGGCAAATGTTGATTGTGCTGCTGGCTTTGGCGTGCGCTTGATCGGCTGTGCCGACGATGCGGTTTTGCCCATTGGCATGCACGACTATGCGGAGGCCCTTGGTTGCTGCATGCTGGTTGACAAGACCATGTTTATTGCCGATGTGTTGGACTGCGACGCGTCCGTTGTGGTGTGCTGTCGACCCGAGGGTTTTGGCAAGAGCATGAACTTGTCGATGCTCAGGGCTTTTCTGGAGCGTCCAGCGGTCGGTCGCTCTGGTCAGCGTTTGTTTGCCGATGCTCAGATTTGGGATGCGAACGGCGGGCGCTATCGGGATGAGTATGCTTGCTATCCGGTGATATCGCTGGACTTTTCTGGCGCTGCGAGGCGTGGCCCCGCTGTTGCCGGCGTCGTGCGCGATGCCCTTTCGGGCGAGTGCGCTCGCTTGTTGGCGCTCTTGGAGGCTCCGGATTTAGCTCGAGATAAGGTGCGTCACATCGAACACGTCGCGCGTGGCGTGGCGAGCGCGGACGAGGTTGACTCGGTGCTCGGTGTGCTCATTGAGCTGCTGGAGATGGCCTGCGATGAGCAGGTTGTATTGCTCGTTGATGGGTACGATGCGGCGTGGTCTCGCCGTGCGAGCGCGAGGGACGCTTCCGACGCCGATCCGGCAGGGCTATTCGATCGCGTACTGTTCGACGCCATTGCCACTGCGCACGATTCGTTGCGGCTGACGTGTTTGATGGGGGAGTATCCCGGCCCTGCCGAAGCGGCGCTTTCTTTGCATGGCTGCTCGTATTGTCTGACGGCGCCGCTTTCGACCTGGTGTGACCGTTGTTTCGGCTTTTCGGATGCCGAGGTCCAGGCTCTGTTGAATCATGTTGGGCGCGAGGAATACCTGGATGATGCGCGTGAATGGCTCGAGGGATATCGGTTTGGTAGGGCCTATTGCTCGAGTCCAGCGCGTGTGATCGGTTTTCTGGACCGAGGCTGCACGGCGCCCGTGCGTGCCGATCTGTATGGGTATGCGGATTGCCTGAGTAGGGTAGTTAGTGACTGGAATCTCGACCGCCTTTCGGTCTTGTTTGATTTGCTCGAGGCCCATGGATGCGTTGGGGTCCCGCTTTGTTTGGGCGCTGCGGGGCTAGGGGCCTCGCCTGATGATGGCTTGTGGACGGCGCTGTATCTGTCAGGTTTCCTGACGACAGATATGACTGAGGAGCCAGAGTATGGCGATCGCCTCTGTGCTTTGCGATTGCCCAATAACGAGCTTCGTCAGGCCTTGCGTCTAGTGATTATTGAGTGGTTTGAGTGCGCTGCAGAAGACATTCGAGACGTCGATGCGTTTCGCGACGGGCTGTGCCATGGGAACGAGGATACCGTGAGGCGGGCGCTAAGCCGCATCTTGGGAGATGCGGGAATCGGTGCGACCGGCCCAGATACACCGCTGCCATATCACCTACTCTTGCAAGGACTCTGCTTTGGATTGCCGGGCTATGCCAATCCTGCTTCGAGGCGAAAGTGTGGCGCGGATCGCTGGGACATCCAGGTTTTTCCTACGGGCGCTGTGTTTGACATAGCCGATACGATCGGTATGCTCGATGAACGTCCGCTGGTAACGATCAACATGATGTATGACCCCGGTGTGGATGCGCTGGGCCTGGAATTGCTGGCCGTGCAGGCGCTGCTCGACATAGAGCGCGACGGTATCGACGAAATCCGTGTGCCGCGACCCGGCGTTGGCCGCATACGCTGGGGGTTTGGGTTTGATGGGCAGCGCGTGTCCGTGGTGTGCCAGCGGTTATAGGGGATGGCGAAAGCCCTTTACTACTCCGCGTCCTTCATGGGCGGCATGGGCTTCCAGTTGGGATCCTTGATGATCTTGCGGGCGTCCTTCATGCCGCGGCGCAGCGCCGGAATGCCGGTCTTAAAGCACTTATCGACCGCAGCCAGGCGAATGAATTCCTTGCAGAAGGTCGCGGCATTGCCCAGGCGGAACAGCATGGGGTGGTAGTCACCGTAGATCTGCATATAGCGAGCGAGGAAGCCTCGGTTGCGCATGATGTAGTAGCGGTTGGTGTCGCTCGTAGAGTTGAGCTGGCGCTTGCCGGCGATATCCCAGTTAGAGACGGCGCGGGCTCGCTTGAGAACCACGTCGGCAACAACGGCGGCGGGGAAGTGTTGGCTGGCTACGTAGCCGTAGCAGGCATCGTCGCCGTAGATAAAGAAGCGCGCATCGGGCAGGCCGATCTTGTCGACCACGCGGCGCGAGAACATGCCGCCCTCAAAGCACAGCTGGTTCATGGCGCGATAACCCTCTGGACCCAAGTCCCACTTGGCGACGGGGTTGGGAATGCCGAGCGAAAGGATGAGTTGGTACTGCCAAAAGAAGGCGCCGCCGTCAAAGTCCAGGCGCGAACCCTGGATGACATCATAGCGGTCGGTCCACTTGGCAAGACGCTTGATGCCTTCGGGGATGACGAGCACGTCGTCGTCCATGACCC
>ERZ1673753.3106-NODE-3106-length-10920-cov-4.731431_pt1 | contig 10920 bp, 6 predicted proteins | sample MGYA00580201_ERZ1673753 | MGnify/ENA primary metagenome ERZ1673753 (study PRJEB41218, sample SAMN15661747) | gut metagenome | host: Homo sapiens | place: Canada: London | collected 2015-08-20/2019-03-30 | study: EMG produced TPA metagenomics assembly of... | reverse complement strand
TGACAGCTGTCAAAGATGACCTGATCCGCAATAACAACACCATCAACTGGATTCCGGAAAGCATCGGTAAAGGACGTTTCGGCGACTGGCTGGAGAATGTTCAGGACTGGGGTATCAGCCGTAACCGTTACTGGGGAACTCCGCTGAACATCTGGGAGTGTGAGTGCGGACATCAGCATTCGATCGGAAGCCGTCAGGAACTGTTCGAAATGAGTGGAAATGAAAAGGCAAAAACCGTAGAACTGCACCGTCCGTACATCGATGAGATCACGATCAAGTGTCCGAAGTGTGGCAAGCCGATGCACCGTGTACCGGAAGTAATCGACTGCTGGTTTGACTCAGGAGCAATGCCGTTCGCACAGCATCATTATCCGTTTGAAAATAAAGACGTGTTTGAGAAACAGTTCCCGGCACAGTTTATTTCCGAGGCAGTTGACCAGACAAGAGGATGGTTCTATTCTCTGCTGGCAGAGTCCACGATCCTGTTCAACAAAGCACCGTATCAGAACGTTATCGTTCTTGGACATGTACAGGATGAAAACGGTCAGAAGATGAGTAAATCCAAAGGAAATGCCGTTGATCCGTTTGATGCACTTCAGACTTACGGAGCAGATGCGATCCGCTGGTATTTCTACATCAACAGTGCACCATGGCTGCCGAACCGTTTCCACGGCAAAGCCGTTCAGGAAGGACAGCGTAAATTCATGGGAACTCTGTGGAATACTTATGCATTCTTCGTTCTGTATGCGAATATTGATGAATTTGACGCAACAAAATATACATTAGACTATGACAAACTCTCCGTAATGGATAAATGGCTGCTCTCCAAGATGAACACCATGATTCAGACCGTGGATGACAACCTGGCAAATTACCGTATTCCGGAAACTGCAAGAGCACTTCAGGAATTTGTGGATGATATGAGTAACTGGTATGTACGCCGCAGCCGTGAACGTTTCTGGGCAAAAGGCATGGAGCAGGATAAGATCAATGCTTACATGACACTTTACACCGCTCTGGTAAATGTTTCAAAAGCAGCTGCACCGATGATTCCGTTTATGACAGAAGACATCTACCGCAACCTGGTATGCAGCATTGACAAGACTGCACCGGAAAGCGTACATCTGTGTGATTTCCCGAAGGCAGATATGGCTCACGTAGACAAAGAACTCGAAACAAACATGGATGAAGTACTGAAGATTGTTGTTATGGGACGTGCATGCAGAAATACTGCAAACATCAAGAACAGACAGCCGATCGCAAACATGTTTGTCAAAGCACCGAAAGAACTGCCAGAATACTTCGCAGACATTATCCGTGACGAGCTGAACAGCAAGAAAGTTACCTTTACACAGGATGTAAAAGACTTTACTTCTTACAGCTTCAAACCGCAGCTGAAAACTGTAGGACCAAAATACGGCAAACTGCTTGGCGGTATCAAACAGGCACTTTCTGCACTTGATGGCAATCAGGCAATGGATGAGCTGAAAGACAAAGGCTCCCTCACGCTTGACATCAATGGCAGTGAAGTTGTATTATATGAGACAGATTTACTGATTGATACAGCACAGATCGAAGGCTATGTATCTGAGCAGGATAACGATATTACCGTTGTTCTGGATACCAACCTTACTCCGGAATTGATTGAGGAAGGATTTGTGAGAGAACTGATCAGTAAAGTCCAGACCATGCGTAAAGAGGCAGGTTTTGAGGTAATGGACAGAATCCGCCTGTATGCAGCTGACAACGAAAAGATCCTCACCGTCCTGAAAGACCATATGGATGAGATTAAGGATGAAGTCCTTGCAGATGAGATTGTTCTTGGAAGTATTGCCGGATACGAAAAAGAATGGAGTATTAACGGTGAAAGTGTACGCATGGGTGTTGAAAAGACACAGAAATAAGGAGGATTTGCTGTGAGCAAAAGATTTGACAAAGAAGTATTTATTGAGAGTGTGAAAAGCAACCTGAAAACACTGTACCGTCAGACACTGGTTGACGCAACAAAACAGCAGGTATTTCAGGCAGTATCCTATGCGGTCAAGGATACGATTATTGACAACTGGATGGAAACCCAGAAAGTTTACGAAGAAGAAGACCCGAAAATGGTTTATTATATGTCCATGGAGTTCCTGATGGGACGTGCCCTTGGAAATAACATGATCAACCTGACAGAGTACAAAGAAGTAAAGGAAGCTCTGGAAGAGCTGGGCTTTGACCTGAATGTGATCGAAGACCAGGAGCCGGATGCAGCACTTGGAAACGGCGGTCTTGGCCGTCTGGCTGCATGCTTCCTTGATTCTCTGGCAACACTTGGTTATGCAGCATACGGCTGCGGTATCCGTTACCGTTATGGTATGTTCAAACAGAAGATTGAAAACGGTTATCAGGTAGAAGTGCCGGATAACTGGCTGAAAGACGGTAATCCATTTGAGCTGCGTCGTCCGGAATATGCAAAAGAAGTAAAATTCGGCGGCTATATCCGTGTAGAATACGATGAAGCAACAAAACGCAACAAATTTATCCAGGAAGGTTATCAGTCTGTACGTGCAATCCCGTTTGATATTCCGATCGTTGGTTACAATAACAATGTAGTAAATACACTGCGTGTATGGGATGCAGAAGCAATCAACGACTTCCAGCTGGATTCTTTCGATAAAGGTGATTATCAGAAAGCCGTAGAACAGGAAAACCTGGCAAGAAATATCGTAGAAGTTCTCTACCCGAACGATAACCACTACGCAGGTAAAGAACTGCGTCTGAAACAGCAGTATTTCTTCATTTCTGCAAGTGTTCAGGCAGCTGTTGCAAAATATAAAAAGAATCATTCTGACATCCGCAAATTCTATGAGAAAGCAACCTTCCAGCTGAACGATACACATCCGACTGTTGCAGTAGCAGAACTGATGCGTATCCTGCTTGACGAAGAAGGTCTGGAATGGGATGAAGCATGGGAAGTTACCACAAAGACCTGTGCATACACAAACCACACCATCATGGCAGAAGCACTGGAAAAATGGCCGATCGACCTGTTCTCAAGACTGCTTCCTCGTATCTACCAGATCATCGAGGAGATCAACCGCAGATTTGTGGAAGAGATTCAGAAAAAATATCCGGGCAACCAGGAGAAAATCCGCAAGATGGCTATCATTTACGATGGACAGGTTAAAATGGCACATCTGGCTATCTGTGCAGGTTACTCTGTAAACGGTGTTGCTGCACTGCATACAGAAATTCTGAAAAATCAGGAATTAAAAGACTTCTATGAGATGATGCCGGAGAAATTCAACAACAAGACAAACGGTATCACACAGAGACGTTTCCTGCTTCATGCAAACCCGCTGCTGGCAGACTGGGTAACCGAACATATCGGTGATGAATGGATCACAGATCTGGCTCAGATCTCCAAACTGAAAGTTTATGTGGATGATGAAAAAGCACAGCAGGAGTTCATGAACATCAAATACCAGAACAAACTGCGTCTGGCAAAATACATCAGAGAGCACAACGGTATCGATGTAGATCCTCGTTCTATCTTCGATGTACAGGTTAAGAGACTTCATGAGTACAAACGTCAGCTGCTGAACATCCTGCACGTTATGTATCTGTACAATAAGATCAAAGATCATCCGGAAATGCCGTTCTATCCAAGAACCTTCATCTTTGGTGCAAAAGCAGCAGCCGGATATCGTCGTGCAAAACTGACGATCAAACTGATCAACTCTGTTGCAGATGTGATCAACAACGATAAGAGCATCAACGGAAAACTGAAAGTTGTATTTATCGAAGATTACCGTGTATCCAATGCAGAATGGATCTTTGCAGCAGCAGATGTTTCCGAGCAGATCTCCACAGCAAGTAAAGAAGCATCCGGAACCGGAAATATGAAGTTCATGCTGAACGGTGCACCGACACTGGGAACCATGGACGGAGCAAACGTAGAGATCGTTCAGGAAGTTGGAGAAGAAAATGCGTTTATCTTCGGTCTGTCCGCTCAGGAAGTTATCAACTACGAGAACAACGGCGGCTACAATCCGATGGATTACTTCAACAACGACCAGGATATCCGTCGTGTCCTGATGCAGCTGATCAATGGAGAATATGCTCCGGATGATCCAGAAAGATTCCGTGATATCTACGATTCTCTGCTGAACACAAACAGCAGCGACAGAGCAGATACTTACTTCATCCTGGCAGACTTCAAGTCTTACGCAGAAGCTCAGGAGAGAGTAGAAAAAGCATACCGTGACGAAACAGGCTGGGCAAGAATGGCAATGATGAACACCGCATGCAGCGGCAAGTTCACATCAGACCGTACCATCCAGCAGTATGTAGATGAAATCTGGCATCTGGATAAAGTGACCGTAGAAGTATAAAAGAATGATAAAGAAATAGCAAAAATGGGCAGTTGGATATGAAAAAGCCAACTGCCTGTTTTTATCTTAGTCGGAGAAGACTCCTATAAGTGGCGAGCAACAAATTTGTCTTAGTGGGAGTGCAATCTCCGACTAAGATAAACGCTCCGCGAGAATGCACAGCGATTCTGTTGGGTAAATGTCAGCAAAGCTGACCAGAATCGCGTGCCAAGTCTCACGTGCGTTCGACTTGAAAAAAAAGAAAGAACATCATAGAAATATAGTTTCTTTCATATTCACTTCGCATAAAAAACCCAAAATCGGAAAAAATGAGAATAAGGTAACTGTTTGGTTGCAAATCTGAATTTATGAGGTGAAGGGATATGCAGAAGAAGGATGGAAAATGGTTTACGCGAAAAAAAGGTGCGATGTTGGTTCTGACTTTATGTCTTGTAGGGGCGGCTGCGGCAACGACCTACTATGCTGTTGATCTGTCGGATACGGCACAGGAACCGGCAAAAGAGCATATGGTGGATCTGAATGAAAGTCCTGTCGAAACAGAAGCTGAGGCGGTGATTTCATCAGAAGCGGAAGCAAATCTGGCTTCTCAGGCAAATGAGATGGATGTTGATCCGGAATCACTGGCAGGCGGCAATCGTCAGATAAGGGCAGAACAGGAAACAGCCGGGCAGGAAACGGAAGCAGAGACAGAAGGCATGGAGACCGAAAAAGTTTCCTCCGGACAGGTCAACGCAGTGGTCAGTCCGACGGTCAGCTTTGCGTCCACACAGGAACTTCAGTGGCCGGTAGCCGGCAAAGTGCTCATGGACTACAGCATGGATTCTACCGTGTATTTTGCAACGCTGGATCAGTATAAATATAATCCGGCACTGATCTTCGGGGCGGAAGAAGGAGCACAGGTCGTATCTGCGGCAAAAGGAATCGTTGATTCCATCACAACAAATGATGAAACAGGAACAACGATCCGCATGAATCTCGGAGATCAGTACACGCTGATCTACGGCCAGCTTGAGAATGTAGCCGTAGCAGAAGGCGATGTAGTCGAGAGAGGACAACTTTTAGGATACGTGGCACAGCCGACCAAATACTACTGCAAAGAAGGCACAAATCTATATTTTGCCATGGAAAAAGACGGAGCAGCAGAAGATCCGTTTCTGTATCTGGAATAATATGATGCCAGGGTCAAAAGCCTGAAACTACGATGTGCTTGTACAAAAGCCGTTTTGACATCAAAAAAAAAGATGATTCACAAAAAGTGAGAGAAAGCGTATACTATATTAGGCTATACGGTATCCGTAAGGAGCTGCACGCAGCATACAATATTTGCAATCGGATTCATTTTACAGATTTTATCTTAGTCCTTTGAGCTTGATTATGAAATAATGAAAATATACCGCTTTGCCGATTGCTTGAAATAATGCGGGGGAAATCCTCCGCTTTACATATACAAGATGTGAGATGACTCGCGTTTCTGATGGAAGAGAGCAAGCGATTTGTATCAGAGGCAGGAGCATGTCACAATACGAAGATATGAAACAGTTGAAAGTGAATGGAAAGTATGTGTTATACCTATATTTTAAAGTGCAGTGACGGCACGTATTATACCGGTTGGACAAATGATCTGGACAAGCGTCTCAAAGCCCATAACGGCGGGAAATCCGGTGCAAAATATACGAGGAATCGCAGACCGGTCACACTGGTCTATTATGAGGAATTTCAGGGAAAACAAGAAGCAATGAAGCGGGAATATGCGATCAAACAGTTGACGAGAAAAGAAAAAGAAAACCTGATCAAAGAAAAAAATATGCAGCAAAAAGGTTCTCAGGATACAAAAAGAGGCTCTGAGCAAAATCAGAACCTCTGAAATTTTATCCTTTTTCGGCAAGAATGCCAGAGGCATTTTTGAATAATCGAAATGATTTCACAGTCATTAAGCGATATAAACATACATAAGAATAAAGTGGCATGCACTTCCTGCCATCACGAACAGATGGAAGATCTCATGTGAGCCGAAATTTTTGTGCTTTGCATCGAACAGCGGAACTTTCAAAGCATAAATGATGCCGCCGACAGTATAAATGATACCGCCTGCCAGGAGCCATCCAAAAGCTGCCGGAGAGAGCGAATTGACAATCTGTGTGAAAGCCAGTACGCAGACCCAGCCCATGCTGATATAAAGCACAGAAGAAAACCATTTCGGACAGGTGATCCAGCAGATTTTTACGATAATGCCGATCAGTGCGATTGCCCAGACAAGAGCGAACAGGAAATATCCGACCGGACCTTTCAAAACGATCAGGCAGATTGGTGTGTAGCTTCCGGCAATCAGTACAAAGATCATACTGTGGTCTAACTTGCGGAGAATACGATTTGTTCTTTCTGAAAGATTTAAAGTATGGTAGATCGTGCTTGCCGCATAGAGCAGGATCATACTCACAATAAAAACAGTCAGGGAAATCACATGGATATAATCCGGCTCATGCAGAGATTTGATGATCAGCGGTGTGGCGGCAAACATTGCCATCAGCATACCAATGAAGTGTGTGATCGCACTTCCGGGATCTTTGATTTTTTCTAACATAGTGAATACCTCCTTTGAAACATGATTCAAGTCAGATGACAGAATTGTGAGAGCAATTTTCAGATATTCGTGATCATACCTCATGACTTGAAAGCAATATAAAATGAATATTGAAATAAAAACCGTTATATGTAGTTTTGAATACTATGTGTAGTTATATGTATATTATACCGAAAACATAAAAAATGCAACCCTGTTTTTACAATAGCTAATAATCAGTCCGGGCTGTGCAGAAATTTACAGAGGATAATGCGAAGCATTGTTTGCAGGAATTGCATGTTGCTCAAATATGTGTCTGGTTTCAAATTAAAATGAACAGTTGAATTTCAAAACGGGATATGTTAAAATGACTGGCATATGTGAATTGTTACTCTTCCGCCTCACATTAGATAAATAAAGAGGCGGTATTTTTGTGCCTTGTTTTTCAAATATAGTTGGGGACTTTTGCCTCCGACGTCATTATTATGAACATATAAGTATTTTGTAGCTGTAAGTGCATGAAACACTGAGCAGTGAGGAGCGTTATGTCAGTGAGATTTGAAATAAAAGGGTATTTGCAACAGAAAGAAAGGATTTAATATATGGAAATCATAAAATTTGATACACTTGGACTTGACCCGAAGATTCTTCGAGCTATTACAGAGATGGGATTTGAAGAGCCAAGCCCGATCCAGGCAAAAGCGATTCCAGAAGTGATGGCCGGACATGACGTAATCGGTCAGGCACAGACAGGTACCGGAAAAACAGCAGCTTTTGGTATTCCGCTTCTTCAGAAGATCGATCCGAAGAACCGGAAACTGCAGGCAATCATTCTGTGTCCGACAAGAGAACTGGCAATCCAGGTAGCAGATGAGATCCGCAGACTGAGCAAGTTTATGCATGGCATCAAGATCCTTCCGGTATACGGCGGACAGGATATCGGAAAACAGATCCGTTCCTTAAAAGGTGGTGTGCAGCTTGTGATCGGAACACCGGGCCGAGTGATGGATCATCTTCGCCGTCGTACCTTACGTTTCGACAACCTTCACACGATCGTGCTGGATGAAGCAGATGAGATGCTGAACATGGGATTCCGTGAGGATATTGAGACGATTTTGAAAGATGCACCGGAAGAGCGTCAGACGGTTCTCTTTTCTGCGACCATGCCGAAGCCGATCATGGACATCACGAAAAATTATCAGAAAGATGCTGTTCTGGTTCGTGTCGTAAAGAAAGAACTGACCGTAAAAAATATCGACCAGTACTATTATGAAGTAAAACAGAAGAACAAAGAAGAAGTTCTCTCAAGACTTCTGGATATGTACAATCCAAAGCTCTCCCTTGTATTCTGCAATACAAAAAAACGTGTGGATGAGCTGACTGAGGCACTGAAAGGACGGGGATATTTTGCGGAAGGTCTGCATGGAGATATGAAGCAGAGCCAGAGAGACCGTGTTATGAAAGGCTTCCGCAGCGGCAAAACAGAGATCCTGATCGCCACCGATGTGGCAGCCCGTGGTATTGATGTAGATGATGTAGAGGCAGTGTTTAATTATGATGTGCCGCAGGATGATGAATTTTATGTGCACCGTATCGGCCGTACCGGTCGTGCCGGTCGTGTCGGAAAGGCATTTACGTTTGTTGTAGGACGTGAAGTTTATAAGCTGAAAGACATCCAGCGTTACTGTAAGACAAAAATCTACGCACAGCCAATTCCGTCTCTGAATGATATTACAGCCATCCGTCTGGAAAAAGTGCTGGATGAGATCGACCATATCATTAAAAACGAAGACTTAAACCGCATGACACGTATCATCGAACAGAAACTTAACGAAGAAGACTACACAGCGATGGACATTGCGGCAGCATTTCTGAAACAGGCACTGGGTGAAAATGACCAGAATAATGACCGTGGGCATATGGAAGATTTCGGTGATACCGGGGCAGAAGCAGGCATGGTACGTCTCTTCATCAACATTGGTAAAAAACAGAAAGTACGCCCGGGTGATATTCTCGGGGCAGTTGCAGGAGAATCCGGTATTCCGGGAAAACTGGTCGGAACGATCGATATGTATGACAAATATACATTCGTTGAAGTTCCGCGTGAAAATGCGGCTGATGTGCTCCGTGCCATGAAAAACACCAAAATTAAAGGAAAAACAATTAACGTAGAGCCTGCAAACGGAAGATAAAAAAAGCGGACAGATATTGATTTTTTCAGAGGATTTCAATATAATAGTGAGAATGATATCAGAAGTGCAGTGGTTCTCGCCGTTATAGACGGCGGGTCATCCAGAGACATTTTTGAATCTGGAATTTAAATCAAAAGGGGTTTTCAGGAAGGTATGACAGATTTTTTAGTTCGCAGGTTTGTAAGAGACAGTGAAAACACAGAATCAACGGAGGTGCGTACCCGGTATGGGATTCTTGCCAGTGTCGTCGGTATTTTCTGTAATGTATTTCTGTTTGCGGCAAAGTTAATCATCGGTACGCTGATGCATTCTCTGGCAGTCACGGCAGATGCGTTTAATAACTTATCCGATGCGGCATCATCGATCATCAGTTTTATCGGGGTAAAAATGGCAGGGAAACCGGCAGATGCGGAGCATCCGTTCGGTCATGGAAGAATTGAATACATTGCAGCACTGATCGTATCGTTTCTGGTCATTGAGGTTGGATTTACTTTTTTCAAAACGTCAGCAGGCAAGCTGATGCATCCGGAAGATATCACGTTTGACTTGGTGCCGTTTCTGATCCTGATCCTGTCGATCCTGGTGAAATTGTGGATGGCAGCATTCAATAGAAAACTTGGTAAAAAAATAGATTCAAAAGTCATGCTGGCAACTGCGGCAGATTCCCTCGGAGATGTCATTACGACAAGTGCGACCGTTGTTTCTATTTTGATCTGTTATGTTGCAAACGTAAATATTGATGCGATCGCAGGACTGATCGTATCATTGCTTGTCATCTGGTCCGGATTTTCAATTGCAAAAGATACACTGGAGCCGCTGATTGGACAGAGGGTTCCGGCAGAATTGTATCAGAAAATTTCACAGATGGTAGAATCCTATGATGGTATTGTCGGAACGCATGATCTGATCGTGCATAATTACGGACCAAATCAGGGAATGGCAACCATTCATGCAGAGGTGCCGAACGATGTGAATATTGAAGTATCCCATGCAATCATTGACCGTATTGAGCGGGAAGTCGGAAAAGAGCTGAATATCACTCTGGTGATCCATATGGATCCGGTCGAGCTGCACGATGCGGAAGTACTTCGGTTAAAAGAAAAGACGGAACATATCATCAAAGCGTTAGACAGCAAACTGAGTTTTCACGATTTCCGACTGGTGAAAACAACGCCGGTCAATCTGATCTTTGATCTTCTTGTCCCGGCAGAATATACACAGAAAGATACCGACCGTGTATTGCATCAGCTGATGCAGCTGATCTCAGAAATGGAAGCTGGTGCAACCTGTGTGATCACCGTAGATCACAGCTTTGAAGCACCGGAAGAATAAATAAAATAACAAATAAAAAGCAATAAAAAAGCGAATCAAGGATACAATATCCGAGATTCGCTTTTGTGTTATACATCAGATGTGAGGTGACTACCGCCTCTGCAGGCGGCGAGAAACAAGAATGCCAGAGGCATTCTTGAACCAAAAGGTCTTTTGACCCGGGCATTTTCTGTCTTAAAGAATATCAATGTATTCTCCGGCAAGTGCTTTGTTCATGCTTCTTACGGCACAGAATTTACCGCACATACTGCAGGTATCGCTGTGGTCATCTTCCGGGCTTCTGCTGTCGCGGATCGCTTTTGCAGTTTCCGGGTCAAGGGCACATGCATACTGTGCATCCCAGTCCAGTTTCTGGCGGGCAGCAGCCATGCGGTCATCGATGTCTCTTGCTCCCGGAATACCCTTCGCAATATCCGCTGCGTGAGCTGCGATCTTGGATGCGATGATACCCTGTTTCGTG
>ERZ1673753.3096-NODE-3096-length-10957-cov-6.012291_pt1 | contig 10957 bp, 17 predicted proteins | sample MGYA00580201_ERZ1673753 | MGnify/ENA primary metagenome ERZ1673753 (study PRJEB41218, sample SAMN15661747) | gut metagenome | host: Homo sapiens | place: Canada: London | collected 2015-08-20/2019-03-30 | study: EMG produced TPA metagenomics assembly of... | reverse complement strand
TTGTTTAATTTACAAGGTGCACGCTCCATTCGCGGAACAGGTGTTATCTTAGCACGCGGGTAGGCGTTTGTCAACAGTTAATTTTACTTTTTTTGACATTTTTCTTGTTTGGTCCTTTACAGGCAGCTCAAAATTTCAGTATTTTCAACGGTTTGCGGGCATTCTGTCAAGAACAGAATGCCCGCATTTTTCCGTATTCATTCATTTACGCCGCATTTCGGCCGATCAAGGCGTCATAGCGCATCAGCAAAAGCGCGACCTGCGCGCGGCTGATGGCCTGCGTCGGATACCAGACGCACTCTTTTTCAGTGATGAGCCCGTTGTTCCACGCCCAGGTCACGGCATCCCTGCCGCTCTCCGATACTTTGGGCGCATAGGGGTAGTCGTCGAGCGTACCGCTGACTGTGGGCTCACCCGCAAGACGGTAGAGCACGATGATCGCCTGCTCGCAGGATAAAAAGTCGCTCGGGTTAAACGCCCCGCCGTTGCCGCCCATGAGTCCCTTGCCGACCATCCACTCGACATATTCATAATACCACTCGTCGCCCGCGAGGTCGCTGAACTCTGCGTCCTCCTCCGTCGGCGTACCGCCGGCAAAGCGGTACACGATGACGGCGAACTGTGATCTCTCCACGCCATATTCCGGCTGGAAGAGATGCTGCGTGTCGTCGCCGCTCATCACGCCGGTGGAGACAACATAGTTGACCGCGTCGGCGTACCATGCGTCGGGCGCGACGTCGGTATAGGTGTAGGTAGTCTGCGGGCCGTCCGCCGTGACGGTGATGTCGACGCCGCCGCTTTCATAGGCGGTCATCGTGCCAAGCTCTGTGCGCACGTCGTTTCCGGTCGTGTTCGTATTGTCGAACGTGTCCGTCTGTATGTTCTGCGGCTCATTCTGCTTGTCATCCTGCGATGTATCTTTGTTCCCGCAGCCCCGCACCACCAGTATAACAATGAGCACCAGCACGGCGAGAATGGGGATGAGCAATTTCTTCTGCATGGTATCCTCCTGTTCTGACGAACATTTTGATTCTGTAAAACATATTATTATATGTTAGCATACCACCGGAAGCGTTGCAAGGCTTTTCCCCATTGTTCACAAAACTGAAAATGCTATCAATAAGAGTAACAAAGGGAAATCCCTTGTTACTCTTATTTTTTTGTCGCAATCGGAGGTGAAAAAGCCATGAGCGAAAAATACATTAGCCCCGCCGAACGGGAGTATATCGCCAAGGCGTGGCGCAATTACGCGAGTGTGGCGGAGATCGCCACGCACCTGGGGAAATCCAGAAAAACGATCTACGCAGAATTACGGAGAGGCCAGGACGGTGAAAAGCTGGACCGGAACCAGCGCCCTGTCTATGACCCGGAACTGGCGCAGCGCCGTTTCCAGGCTAACCTCCGACGCAGAGGCAAGCCCCGGCAGGCGGGCACCTGATACGGAAGAATTGAAAAGGAGATACAACGCGATGGGCAAAAGGAAAGAAATCAAGTTCTTGTGCAAGGACGGGCAGACGCGAGAGGGGCGCCAGGACGGCGTAATGTTCTGGATCCGCAAAGATCAGAAGCGAGAGCAGGACGGCCTCCCGGCTTTCTATGTGGCGGCCAATGACATCAAGGGCAAGGGCCGAACGATTTACACAGCTGGGCATGAGTATTTCACCCTGGAGGGCGCAAAAGAACTTTGCCAGCAGATCATGGCCGGAGAGGCCAACCTGGCGGAACGAAAAGCCAGATACGCGACGGAGGACATAGAAAAAGAACGGCGGGCGGTTGCGGCTGCCACCGAGCAAGCCAAGGCTTTCCGGGACAAGCTGGAGGCCGCCGGGATCTCCTATCACGAATTGATGGCGCTGGAGCAGGCACATGAGGACCTGGGCAACATGGCACACAATATCCTGCTGGGCTGGGAGAATGGGGAGGGTTTTCCGCATGAGTGAAAACACTATGCTGGTGCCGCAGATGGGCATAAACATGGAGCAGGCCACGGCAAACTGTGAGGAACTGGCCAAGGCGATCCACGAGATTACGGCGGGCGTTCTGACCACGGTAAACAGTTTCTGCAGATGGATCCAGCAGGTGGCGGCGGAGGTGGCAGCACAGCAGGAAATGGAAACGGCGCTACGCTGGGCGTCGGTTGACAACCGCCCGCTTTATAACCGCTACCGCCACACCAAAAAGAAGCGGATCCGCAAGAAGTACGCCAAGCGGATCCTGGAGTGGTACAGAACGGAGGTGGCCCCGTGTTGAGGCTGAAAGCCAACAAAACCAGCCTTTACAATCTGGTGGCGACATACAAGCCCCTGCCGGGTATGCGCCGCGTGGATTTCCAGAAAGCGAATGGCCGCCCGGACTACTGGCTGGAATGGACGACGGACGACGGCCACACGAAAGCGTTTCTTTCCTCCTCCCTGGGGCACCCGATCCTGACGATCACGACGCACGACGCGGCGGGCGGGCAACTGTACCATGAGACGCACCGCCTTTCCGTTGAGGGACTGCGGGAGCGCGGCATGGTGGAGGAAGTCACCACCGCCATGGAGAGGAGGCGGCAGGCGCATGGCAGAGCGTAACGACATGACCGCGGCCATGGTGACGGTCTACACCTCCCCGCAGCTGGCCGCAATCAACGAATACCTGGAGGCGGAAAAGGCCGTCAGGGCTGCGGCTGCAATATTAGGGCTTGACGCGGATCTGATGATTGCGGAGGCGGAGGGGCTGGCACGGGCTACGACATTTTCAAACGTGGAGGCCCTTTATTTCGTGGCAGATCAAGCCGCCAGCGGAAAGCGGGAGGTGAACGGCCATGCCTGACCATATCCCGCTCCCCACCAAACAGTACAGCGTGATCTATGCGGATCCGCCGTGGGCATACCAGCAGGCCGGAGCCACCGCAAAGGCCCGCGGCACCGCCGTGAAGCATTACCCCACCATGACCACCGCGGAAATATGCGCCCTGCCGGTCCGCGAAATCGTCCGAGGGGGGGCGGCCTGCTTTATGTGGGCAACGTTCCCCAATATCACGGAGGCCATAAAGGTCATGGAGGCGTGGGGCTTTACATACAAAACCGCAGCTTTCGTGTGGGTCAAAAAGAACCGGAAGAACGGCGGCAATTTCATGGGCATGGGCGCCTATACCCGCGCAAACGCGGAGGTTTGTCTGCTGGGCGTCACGCCGGGCTTTAAGGCAAAGACACAGATCCGCGCCCACAATGTCCACCAGATTATAGAAGCACCGTTCGAGGGACACAGCAAGAAGCCGGACGAAACCCGCAAGCGGATCGTGGAACTGCTGGGCGACGTGCCCAGGCTGGAAATGTTCGCCCGCCAGAGGGCTGACGGCTGGGACGCCTGGGGCAACGAAGCCCCGGAAGCATAGGAGGAACGGCAAATGTCTGATTTTTTAGAAAGAAACGGCCTGCAAACCGTGGCCCAACATTTCAAGGATCTGTTTCTGGCCAGCGTCCACCGCGACGGTGCGGAGGAACTGCTGGAGCGGCTGGAGAATGAAACGGACTTTTTCGAGGCCCCGGCGGGAGCCAAGCACCACGGCGCTTTCCCCGGTGGCCTGGTTATTCACAGCCTGAACGTTTACCGTCGTCTGCGGGAAATCACGATCCGCGACCTGACGCCCAGGGACGCGCTGGGGCCTGCCCCCATCTCCGAGCAGGAGGAGGAAACCGTGGCGATCCTGGGGCTGCTGCATGACGTGTGCAAGGCAGGCGTGTACCACATTGAAAGAAAACGCCGCAGGAACCCGGAAACGGGTGTGTGGGAGGACTACCTGGGTTATACGTTCCGGGATCCCCTCCCCCTGGGGCACGGAGAAAAGAGCCTGTACCAGATCGCCCGGTTTATCCGGCTGGAGGATCACGAAGCCCTGGCAATCCGCTGGCACATGGGAGCCTATGACACGGCGGCCCGTACAGACCTGCGGGACCTGTCCGCGGCCATGGACGCAACGCCATGGGTGTGGCGGCTGCATGAGGCTGATATGTGCGCCGCCCATATTGACGAAAGGGGCACGGACGAATGACAAAGCTGTTATGTTTGCCCTGCGCCATCGATCTGGAGGCCAGGGGTAAGACTGTAAAACCCGTCGCGCAGAGGTGTGAGAAAATCACCTGTTCGGAGTGCGGACGCCGCCGGTTCGGTATCACCTATGAGGTGACCGGGCGGGCCACCAGAAAAAAGGAGGTAACGAAGAAATGAGCCAGAAAGGCGAAAAATACGCCCGCCGCATGGAGCGGCGCGTGGACAAGCTGGAGCAGGACGTGGCGGCCATCACCACCGAGCAGACCACCCAGGGGGTGCGGATCTCTGCCGTGGAGGACGATCTGGCCGTTTACCGGGCGGCGGTGTCCGCCCGTGAGTTGAAACAGGCCGCGGCGGAGATCAAGGCGGCCAAGGAGCGCAGAACCGCCCGCGCGGCGGAGCGGGAGCGCAAAGCCCGCCGACGCAATAAGGTTCTGGCCTTTATCGCCCTGGCGCTGTTCGTTGCCGTCTGCGTGGTCATGGTGGCCAAGGCGTATAGCGAGGAACCGGCGGCGGAACCTGCCGCGCCGGAAGCGTCGGCGGCACCGGCGGCAATCCTGCCCACGGAATTGCTGTTCAACGCGGCGGCGGAGGAGGAATACATGGAGGATCCGCAGGAAACGGAAAAGATCGAGGAGGCGCTGCTGGCGCAGGGCTATTTCTCCCTGGCGGTTCCAATGCCATACGAATGGCAGGACTACATGAGGACGTACTGCGAGGAATACGGCTGCCCCTATCCTCTGGCCCTGGCGGTGGCACAGACGGAAAGCAATTTCGACATGGACGCCGTGGGCGCCTCTGGTGAGGTGGGGATCATGCAGTTAAACCCAGGCCCCGGCGGTTCCTACCATGCGGAGATCCAGGCGGCCACGGGGCTGGATCCCACCACCGCCTCCGGGAATATTGCGGGCGGCTGCTACAAGCTGGGCCTGTATCTGGACAAGTATGGCAGCGTCGAAAAGGCCGCCATGGCCTACAACATGGGCGAGGGCGGCGCGAGAAGCGCATGGGACAGCGGGATCACCTCCACCGACTACTCCAAGGCAGTCAAGGAGGCCATGGAAAGATGGGAATGTACGGTGAACGCCTGGGGCGGGGTGTAACCCGCGAGGCCGCCCGCAAGTATGAAACGTCTGTGACGGAGCGGGCACGGCGGGAACGCTGGCAGGCCAGCGGCTGCGCCAGAGTGGTAAGCCGGAAATATGGCACCGTCGTGGTGCCGCACGGTTCCAATTTTGCCGCCCTGCTGAACGCGGCGGAGGTTTGGGGCTGTGATTGGACAGAAATACGGGACGCAGAGGTGTGGAGGGCCGACAAGGAGGAAAGGCCGGTGCCTATGCCGCACCTTATATAAAAGGAGGGTTTCAAATGCTGATTAACGAGGGCGGGCTGATCCGCGCCATCAAAAGAGCCTACAAAGCGGGCGGGTACACCGTCCTGAACACCGGCAACGACGTGGCCATTTACACGGATCACTGGTTTGCCATGGCCAACCGCGCCCTGCTGCCGCGCAAGGTGCTGGCCACCATCGTGGAACACATGGGCATGATCCCGGAGCGAGATATGCCCACGTCGATCATTAAGGACACGGAGCCGCAGCTGGTTTTGAGAGAAACGGCGGCGGACGATATGGACCACTGGCGCGGCGGTGACCGCGGCGAGGAGGTCACCATGGTGCCGGTGATTATGCAGGGGTTCCAGATTTACCAGCCGCCCGGCGGCGGTGCCTGCTGGGGCGTTCCCCTGTACCTGGTGGACATGATCGAGCGGGATCCGGCGGAGCATATCGGCGCGGACGTGATCGACAAGGATCGCCTGCTGTGGGAGGCCGACGGCGAGGCCGTGGTGATTAACGCAGTACGGAAAGCCTGTTCCGGCTGGGCAAAGGAATGGGAGCGGGCCGTGTGGAACGCCCTGGAGGGTGTGGACCTCCACAAAGAGGAGGCCGGGCGGTGAATAACTTTGAAAGGATCACGGCCTCCCCGGAGGCCCTGGGGGATTTCCTGGGCGCCCTCCCTATCCTGTCCGGCCCGTGGGACGACGATTTCCACCGGGTATTTTGCGACAGCTGCAACGCGGAGAACTGCGACGCTGAAAACTGCGCCCACCAAGCTGAACGAAATAGCCCTACCTGGTGGCTGAAACGGGCATACACCGGCAGCGGCCCGGTTAAGACCGACAGCACGAACCCATATAAGCGGCAGGCCGCAGACCTCCGCCTGGAGGCCATGCACCAGCGGGACCGTTTTGGTCGGAACCTCCTGGCCACGGAACTGGAGGAAGCGGCGGCCACCATTGAGGCCCTGGCGGCGAAATTGGAGGAGAAAGAAGGCGTATGCAGCCCGCAGGGCGTGGGAGTTCTACAACCACCCTGACGTGGCGGGAATGTGCTATGTAGCCGTCGGCGGGCTGGATAGTATTACGCTGTTTCTTTTCCTCCGGTCAATCGGGATCGATGTGCCGGGCACATCGGTTTCAATGCTGGAGGATCGCAGCATACAAAAAGTTCACAAGGCGCTGGGGATCCGTGCCCTGCGCCCCGCAAACGGGCCAAAAGATCGCCCGTACACAAAAATTGAGGTTATCAAAGAACACGGGTTCCCTGTTCTTTCAAAAGAAATTGCCGGGAAAATCAGCCTACTGCAGCACCCGTCAGAGAAAAACGCGACTGTGCGCCACGCAATTATGACAGGCGAAACGGGCGCATACGGCGGGTATAGGAAAAACACCAGAATGAAAATGAGCCAAAAGTGGCTGGAGAAGTTCGGCGGGCCGGAAAATGAAAAATACGGGACGAACTACCAAACGGCCCCGTTCAAGGTTTCAGACCTGTGCTGTTATTACCTGAAAGAAAAGCCGTGCAACGATTACGCCAGGAGCAGCCGGCGGTTTCCGTATATGGGGCTTATGGCCTCCGAGGGAGGCCGCAGACAAAAGGCGCTTATGCTGAACGGCTGCAATTACATTAGCAAAGATACCAAGAGATCCGCACCCTTTGCGATTTTCACACGGCAGGACATTTTGACCCTGGCGCTGGAAATGGAGGAATATTACCAAGAGCATTGGCAGGAGTTTAAGCCGATCACCGGAGAAAATGAGGACGGAAGCCTGTTATATGGTGATCCTATCCACCTGGAAACAATCGTGCCAGAAATCTATGGCGAAATCGTCCGCGACCCGTTGGAAATGACGGAGCAGGAAATTGACGCCTACAAGGAGGAGCATAACGGAGCGGAACCGGAGGGACAACTGCGGACCACCAAAGCGCAGAGAACAGGCTGTTCAATGTGCGGGTTTGGGGTTCATATCGAGAGTAGGCCGCACAGATTTGACCGCCTGCGCTATACCAGCCCTGGAGAGTGGGAAATGTGGATGAAGCATATTTGCCAAGACGAAAATGGCGAATGGTACGGCTGGGGGCGTGTTCTTGATTATATCGGCGTGGGCTGGGAAGATGATCTTTTCGACACCGCCGCGCCAAAACTGTTGTGCGAGGACTGCGTGGCCAGACTGGGGAAAGACTTCACTATGGAGCAGCCGGCGGAAGCCTGCAACGAAAAGCCAGAGAAAGGAACTTGCTGGAGTTGCGGGAGAAAACGCCGCGTATCGAAATATTACGCCACCGAGGAGGAACCGGCAAAATGAAAGTTTACGCGGATCACGCGGCTACCACACCCATGAGGCCAGAAGCCAAAGAGGCCATGATCGAGGCGCTGGAGGATTTCGGAAACCCGTCAAGCATACACGCATTGGGGCGCCTGGCGTCTGCAAAAATGGAAAGCGCACGGAAAGCGATTGCAGAATTGTTAAATTGTCGTCCGGCGGAGGTGTATTTCACCTCTGGAGGCAGCGAGGCAGACAACTGGGCCATTCGTGCAGCGAGGTACGGCGCCGGCGACGTGGTGGCCTCTGCCTTTGAACATCACGCCGTCCTGCACACGCTGGAGGCCATGGAGAGAAGCGGAACACGCCGCGCTGTTCTGGTAGCACCGGGAACAAATGGGATCATAGATCCCGCAGAGATTGGGCGGCGTGTGAGCAGCACCACGAACATGGTCACGGTTATGGCCGCAAATAATGAGGTTGGAACGCTGCAACCCATTCAGGAAATATCTAAGGAAATCCGAAAACATGGAAGCAAGCTAACCGTGTTCCACACAGACGCGGTGCAGGCCATTGGCCATATTCCCGTGGACGTTCAAAAAATGGGCGTCGATATGCTTTCCCTTTCCGCGCACAAGTTCGGCGGCCCGAAAGGTATAGGCGTCCTGTATTGCCGCCAGGGGGTGCAGCTGGATCCGCTCCTATACGGCGGCGGGCAAGAACGGGGGCGCCGTCCTGGAACGGAGAATGTCCCAGCTATTGCTGGCATGGCGGCGGCTATGCGTACAGCTTGCGAGAATATGGAGGACAGCGCGAACACCGTAAGGGGCTTGCGTAATCGCCTGCTGCAGCGCATTGGGGAAATCCAAGGAAACCGCATATATGGGAGCATGGAAGCCCGCTTGCCTGGGAATATCAACTGTTCCTTTGCGGGCATTGAGGGTGAAACAATGGTCCTTATGCTGGATCTGGCCGGAATTTGCGTTTCTGCCGGTTCTGCCTGCACGTCTGGCAGCGGAGAACCGAGCCATGTATTGACCGCCATGGGACTATCACGGCGGGACGCATACGGAGCGATCCGCATTACATTGGGAGAAGAAAATACAGCGCAAGAGGTGGACTACATAGCGGCCACCATTGAAAACATAGTGGCGGATCTCCGAATGGAGGCGCCCGCCAATGGCTGAAATAATCCTGACGGGCGACGCGCTGGAGCAACTGCGGCATTTACCGCCCGAAAGCGTCCATACCTGCGTCACCTCCCCGCCCTACTATAATTTGCGAGATTATGGCGCGGCGGGTCAAATCGGAAACGAGGCCAGCGTGGAGGAATACCTGCAATCGCTGGTTTCTGTTTTCCGTGAGGTCCGGCGGGTTCTGCGGACGGACGGAACCCTGTGGGTGAACATGGGCGACAGCTACGCCACCAGATCAGGAAGCCAGCCGCCGACGAATACCCGTAATTCCTGCGGCCACACAGCGAAGCGTACGCCGCGGGGGTACAAATACAAAGACCTGATCGGCGTTCCCTGGCAGCTGGCTTTTGCCCTCCGGGCAGACGGGTGGTATTTGCGCCAGGATATTATATGGAACAAATCCAACTGTATGCCGGAGAGCGTCCGGGATCGCTGCACCAAGAGCCACGAATATATTTTTCTACTTTCCAAATCGGAACGCTATTATTTCGACGCGGCGGCGATCAGCGAACCCGTTACATCAACCAAGGGCAACGCCAGGACGTTCCGCGGCGGCGGTGCCTACACCGGCGGGCGGGCACACGACAACAGCGCCCAGGTGGAGCGCGAGAGCCACGGGAACCGAGAAAACCAGACGGGCCGCCGGAACAAGCGGGACGTGTGGACCGTAAGCACAAACGGCTTTCGCGGCGCCCATTTTGCCGTGTTTCCTGAAAAGCTGATTGAACCCTGTATTTTAGCAGGCAGCCCATTGGGCGGCACGGTCCTGGATCCGTTCGCCGGGAGCGGCACCACCGGAGTGGTGGCCAAGCGCCTGCGGCGCGATTTCATAGGCTGCGAGATCAACCACGACTATGCACAAATGGCAACTGACAGAATAGCGGCGGCCACGCCGTAAGGAGGGCACCGTGGAAGTAACTGTAAATATGACCGCAGAGGAGTTTCTGGAGTTTGTGGCCTGGGGGAAAGACCGGGACTATTACAAAAGCAGGCTGGACAAGGAACTGAACAAGCGGGAAATACTGGCAAAGAAAACGTGCTGGGCAATCGACGCAGATCCGAAGAAGCCCGGCAAGGTCAAAATCATTGACCAGGACCACGCGGCGGAATTGCTGGAAATGGCCAAGGATTACCTGGCATAAAAAGAAAAGCCACCTGCGCCCGGTGCTGTCAACACGGCGCAGGTGGCAATATAGACGACGGAAAACCGTCCGATATACCTATATTATATCAGGTTCCCGGACGGAATACAAGCCGGAAAAAGCGACGGGGCCACGGCCCCGTATAGCGCCGGTAAGAGTGATTAGTAAAGTGACCAGCAGCAGAAAAGGAGGCACCCATGGCCTACGTTCATAGGGTGGTGAAAGCTGGTCCGTGTGTCGAACACAAGAAAATGCAATCTTTCCGGGTTCACACCAAAGGAGTGAAGCGCGGCCCCAATACTGGGCACACCACCGAGAAGCAGGAGCGGATCAACGAGCGGGTGGCAGAGGAACACCTGCGCTGGGATATAAACGCCAATTTCGGCCATAGGGATCTCCACGCCGTTTTACACTACTACGTCAAGGACAGTTCTTTCGAGGAGGTCCTGGAGAACAAGGCCGCCTTTCTGCGGAACCTGCGGAAACTCTGCAAAAAGCGCGGGATCACGTTCAAGGCCGTGGTGGTCATAGAAACCAAGCGCATGACCAACCCGCACATTCACGTTATCATTTCCCGCATGGATCCGGAGATCATCACGGAGGCGTGGGAGAATGTCCCAAGAGGCGGCGGAGGTATCAGCTTCAAGCCTATGGACAGGCGCGGCAACCATTACAAGCTGGCCGCCTACCTGATGAAAGAAAGCCGTTCCACCATGGAGAGGTACAGAGAGATCGGCAAGCGCGGGAAGCGGTACAGCAAAACGCAGAACATGGACAAGCCGGAAATCACATACACCGCCGTGCCTGCGTCCAGCTGGAGAAAGGACCCGAAAGCGAGAAAGGGCGCCGTGCTGTATAAGTTCGACGACGGATCCACCTGCCGGAGCGGGTGGCATGAGATCAGCGGTTACCCATACCAGGAGTATTTCGAGATTTTCAACGAATAGGAGGGTTTTCTGTGAAAATCTACATATCAGGCAA
>ERZ1673753.3095-NODE-3095-length-10958-cov-6.205265_pt1 | contig 10958 bp, 10 predicted proteins | sample MGYA00580201_ERZ1673753 | MGnify/ENA primary metagenome ERZ1673753 (study PRJEB41218, sample SAMN15661747) | gut metagenome | host: Homo sapiens | place: Canada: London | collected 2015-08-20/2019-03-30 | study: EMG produced TPA metagenomics assembly of... | reverse complement strand
CCCACTGGCAGGCACACAGTGCCGCCAGCATCCAGATCTCGGTTTTCTGCAAAAACCACCCGGCCAGATCGCCGGTGATGCCGCCGAACTGCTTGCAGGCAACGGCGTGGTACCGCCACAGCACAGCCAGTGCGGCCAGCACCAGCGCCCAACCACCCAGTGCCAGCATGGCGCAGCACAGTACAGCGGCCAGAAGGGCCAGCACCCGGCGTACAGTGGCTCTGTCGGCTGCCGAGGCAAAGGTGTGGGCAAGGCCGGTGTTCTTTGCCATGGGGAACGCCGCCACCGCATAGCCGGAGAGCGCCCGTTCCAGCACCAGTGCCATCATCCAGAGCAGCCCTGCCTGCGGGGTGAACTGTACACAGGCGCACAGGGCCAGATAGGCCGCAAAGTAGTTGCACAGACGGATCACGGCAAAGGCCCCGCAGTGAGGGTCCTTTAAGATCTCCAGCTTCTTTTCCCGGTCGCCGTAGCTCGAAAGTGCGTCGCAGGTGTCGGCGTAGCCGTCCAGATGGATGCCGCCGGTGACCCAGACCGGGATCAGGCAGAAGCCCGCCGCCCGCGCCGCACCCGGCAGGGGCAGCACGCCGCACAGGAACCACAGCAGCCCGATGACCACCCCGATGAGCGGGAAGGCGCACATCGCATACCGCATGTTCTTTTCGGTCCAGTTGAACTGCGGCACCGGCACAGCCGAAAACATGGCGAACGCCACGGCAACGGTCTGCAAAACGATCATTTTTCCACTCCTTTATAATAAACAGGGATGCCGCACACCACCCGCACCACGGCGTCGGCCCGGGCGGCCAGTGTATTGTTCACCTGCGCCAGCGCCAGCAGATAGCGGTCGGTGTCGCCTGCGTAGTCGGCCCCGCCGCTGAACACCTCGTTGGAGACGACGATCAGGGTTTCACACTGGGCATACACGGCGTCCAGCCCGGAAAGAATGGCCTGCGCGGTCTGCGGCCCGGCCCCGGCGGGATCATAGAGCTCGTTGGCAGTCAGGTTGCCCAGATCTTCCAGCAACGCGGTACCACGGGCGGGCAGATGCACGGCGTCCAGATGCAGGGGGCACTCCACCGTTTCAAACTGTTTTGCCGCCCGCATTCTGCGGTGCTTTTCCACCCGGGCGGCACATTCGGCGTCCCACACCTGCATGGTGGCCAGATAATAGCGCGGCAGAGTGCTGCGCAGTACCAGACTCTCGGCGTATTCGCTTTTTCCGCTGGCCGCCCCGCCGATCACCAGCGTCAGCATTGCGGGGTGTACGGCGTGATGCCGCCCTCCGCAAAGGAATAACAGTGGTCGTACACCGCCAGTGCCATGTCCCACAGCGGGAGGCTGGCCACAGCGCCGGTGCCCTCGCCCAGATGCAGCCCGGCGGTGAGAAGCGGGGCCTTGCCCAGTGCATCCAGCACCAGACGGGCGGCAGGCTCCGAGGAACAGTGACTGGCAAACACCGCTTTGGCCGCGGCAGGGCACAGCCGCACGGCGCACAGGGCCGCCACGCCGCTGATGAAGCCGTCCATTACCACGGGCACGCCTTCCAGCGCACCGCCCAGAAAGACGCCGCACAGCCCGGCAAGATCGAAGCCGCCCAGCTTGGCCAGCACGTCCAGAGGGTCTGTGGGGTCCGGCTTGTTGCGCAGGATGCCCCGGCAGATGGCATCCACCTTGCGGGCCAGCCCTTCATCCGAAAGGCCGGCTCCCCGGCCGGTCATCCGTTCCACCGGCTGGCCCAGCAGCACCGCTGCCACCGCACTGGAAGTGGTGGTGTTTCCAATGCCCATTTCGCCGGTGGCCAGCAGCTGCACACCGGCAGCTTTCTGCTCCTGCACCAGCCGGATGCCCCGGCCGACGGCCTCCACAGCCTGGGCGCGGGTCATGGCGGGACCCTGCGTGAAATCGGCAGTACCGGCGGCAATGCGGCAGTCTGCCACCCCCGGCACCGGGTCTCCGGCCATGCCCATGTCCACGGGCACCACATCGCAGTGGGCAGTACGGGCCATCTGGCACACGCTGGTACGCCGGGCAGCCAGATTCTCCGCCACTGCGCGGGTCACGCTCTGGTCGGTCTGGCTCACGCCCTGAGCCACCACGCCGTTGTCGGAGCAGAGCACCAGCACTGCCCGGCGGGAAACATCCAGCGCTGCACTGCCGGTGAGGGCGGCGGCATCTTCCAGCAAAGTTTCCAGTGCGCCCAGCCCGCCCAGAGGTTTGGCCAACCCGGCCCAGTGGGCGAGGGCGGCGGCGCGGGCAGCTTCATCCGGCGGGGTGATGCCGGAAAGTAAAGTTTTCAGTTCCGTTTCAGTCATGTGTGTTTCTCTTTTGTCGTTGATAGAACTTTGCACCGCTCACAAAGCGGCGGGGCAGGGGAGTGCCTGCCCAGTAAAGATGCGGGAAACCGGCGTACAAACTCATGCTTGCAAATCCGCATTCCCACTGTACTTTTTCGCTTTTCCAAACGGAAAAGCCCGAACCATTGTCGGTGGAATCCCAGTGATGGAATTCGTGAATATACAAATGCTCTCCGGCATGGAACAGCAGGCTGTCGGCTTTGGCGGTCATGTCGGCATAGCCGAACCGCACCAGCCGCCCCACCTTGACGCCTTTGCCGGGCAGAACGCCTGCCATGGGCCAGGCGGTACCGCTGGCATCTTCCAGCGTCTGCCCCAGATACAGAAAGCCGCCGCACTCTGCCACCGTGGGCAGGCCGCCATTTACGGCATCCCGGATGGCATCGCGCATGGTTTTGTTTTCGCTCAGCGGCCGGGCATACAGTTCCGGGTAGCCGCCGGGCAGATACAGCCCGCAGATGTCCTCCGGCAAGGCGGTGTCGTGCACCGGACTGAAGAACACCAGCTCTGCCCCGGCAGTGCGCAGGCAGTCCAGCGTTTCGGCGTAGGCAAAGCAGAATGCCTTATCCTGTGCCACAGCAATGCGGACGCCCGCCGTTTGCAGAGCAGGCGGCGGCACCGGGGCAGGAGCCGGTCGTTCGGTCAGCGCTTCCAGCGTTGCCCAGTCCAGATTTGCTTCCAGCGCATCGGCCAACAGGCCGATCTTCTGGGCAAGATCGGTGATCTCTCCGGCGGTTTTCAGGCCCAGATGGCGGCTCTCCACCACCGCCTGCGGCAGGCGGGGCAGATACCCCAGCACCGGCAGGCCGGTCTCGGTTTCCAGCAGGGGCTTGAGCATCCGGAAGAGCTTTTCGGAGCAGTCATTCAGCAGGATGCCTGCAATATGGCTCTCCGGTTTGAAATGCACAAGGCCCTGGATCTCTGCGGCCAGCGTCACACTGGCCCCCTTGGGCTGTACCACCAACAGTACCGGCAGGTCCAGCGCATCGGCCAGCTCCCAGGCACTGGCGCGGGTGGTCAGGCCCTGCCCATCGTAAAAACCCATGGCCCCTTCGCACACCACAGCCCCGTGCCCGGCAGCATAGTGGGCGTACAGTTCCCGTACCGTATTTTTGGCAGAAAGATAAAGATCCAGATTGTGGCTCTCCACCCCCAGCACCGACCGGTGAAACATGGGGTCGATGTAGTCCGGCCCGCTCTTGAAGGCGCAGGGGTCCATGCCCCGCTTTTTCAACGCGGCCAGCAGGGCGCAGGTGACGGTGGTCTTGCCGCTGCCGGAACGCGGTGCGGCGATGACGAACTGCATCATTTGCGTTCTCCCGTGATCAGAAAAATGGGGTTGTTGGCGGTCAGCAGGTGGAGCCTGCCTGCCGGTCTGGTACGGCTCACGGCAAGCTGGGTCACCTCAGCGGAAAGGCCATGAGCCGTAAGGGCTGCAATGGCGGCGCTCAGGGATTCCAGTGCAATGGCGGCAATGCAGATGCGCGCATTGGCGTTTTTGGCCAGAACCGTGTCCACCACCGCGGCCATGCTGCCCTTGGTGCCGCCAATGAACACGGCATCCGGGGCAGGCAGGGCTTCCAGTGCGGCAGGGGCACGGCCCTCAATGAGGGAGAGGTTCCACGCCGCAAATTTTTCGCGGTTCCGGCGGATGAGGGCGCAGGCGTCCGGCTCACACTCCACCGCATACACATGCCCCTGCGGGGCGGCCAGTGCCAGCTCCACGCTCACGCTGCCGGTACCGGCCCCCACGTCCCACAGGGTATCGGCGGGGCGCACGGCCAGTTTGGCCAGCGCGGCGGCCCGCACTTCCTGCTTGGTCATGGGCACCTCGCCCCGGATGAAGGCCTCATCCGGCAGGCCGGGGGTGCGGCGTTCCGGGTGCACGGCATGTTCCACCAGCAGGACACTCAGGGAAGCAAAGGCCTGCCCGGCCAGTTCCTGCGCGGTGCCAAAGTGGATCTTTTCGTCGGGCGTGCCAAGGCTTTCGCCCACAAGGGCGTGGGCATCGCCCAGCCCAGCGGCGGTCAGTGCGGCACACAGGGTGGCCGGGGTCTCGGCCCCGCCGGTGAGAAAGAATACGGTTTTATGGTTCATGCAGGCAGACACCGGGTCGCAGGCACAGCCGTGGGCAGAAACAAGAGTCCAGTCCTGCCAGGGACGGCCTACGGCGGCGGCCAGCAGCTGTACGCTGGAAAGGCCGGGCAGCACCCGGCAGGAGATGCCAAAGGCCCGCAGCATGGGCAGCAGCTGGGATGCGCCGGAGTAGAACCCGGTATCGCCGCTGTACACCAGCGCAATTTCCTCGCCCGGGTGCGCGGCCAGACAGGCCAGAATTTCGTCCGGTTTGTACAGGGCCTGCCGGTTTCCGGTGCAGCCCTCCGGCAGTGTGGCCAGCAGACGCTTTGCACCCAGAATGCGGTCGGCACCCTGCAGGGCGGCAAGACCCTGTGCGGTCAGGCTGCCGGGGGTGCCGGAGCCCATACCAATGAGTGTGATCATCCTTTCAGCACCTCCCTGCAGCGGGTCAGGATCTGGTCTGCCGTCTCACCGGTCTCGGCCGGGCGGCGGATCACGATGAGCTGGACGCCGGTGTCGGCGGCAGCCTGCGCTTTCTCGGCAAAGCCACCGGCGGCCCCGCCGTCCTTGGTCACGAGAAAGCGAATGGAGAACTGCTCCAGCAGGGCCCGGTTCAGCGCGTAGGAGAACGGCCCTTGCAAAGCAAGGATATTCTTGTGGGGGATGTGCGCGGCCTCGCAGGCGGCAATGCCGTCCAGTGTAGGCAGCACACGGGGATACAGCCGTTCCGGGGCCAGCTGCGCAAAGGCAGGCAGCTCCTTGGCCCCGGTGGCCAGCAGGACATTGCCCTGCGTTTGGACCAGAAAATCCGCCACATGTGCCGCCGACTGGAACACCATGCTCCCGGCAGGCAGGGGGCTTTGCGCACGCAGCAGCCGGTGATATTCCACCCCGGCGGTGCGGCAGGCCGTGCGGATGTTGCGGGTGGCGTCCACCGCATAGGGGTGGGTGGCGTCTACGCACAGGTCGGCTCTCTGCACAAGGGCGGCCATCTCGTCCGGGGTCAACCGGCCGCAGTGCACCGTGATGCCGGCAAAGCTGCCCTGTTCCTCGCTGCCCAGCGTGGTGGCCACGCTCACCAGAACGTCCGCCCCAAGCTGGGCCAGCTGCCGGGAAAAAATGCGGCCCTCGGTGGTGCCGCTGAACACCACTGCCCTCATACGCGGTACCCCCGCGGCGTGACCATGCGGCCCTGCAGCACCCGGGTGTTGCGGTTGCCGATGTACACGGTGGTAAACATATCCACGGGCGTCTGTTCCAGCTGGGCCAGCGTCAGCACCTGAGCGCTCTGGCCCTCCCGGCCGATGTTGCGCACCAGCCCACAGACGGTGTCCGGGACCTTGCCGTTTTGCAGCAGGATGCGCACGGCCCGGGCCAGATAGTCCGGCCGCCCCTTGGAAGAAGGATTGTACACCGCCATGCAGAAATCGCCCATGGCCGCTGCGGCCAGCCGCTTTTCAATGACCTCCCACGGGGTGAGCCGGTCGGAAAGAGAGAGCACACAGAAATCATGGGCCAGCGGGGCACCCAGCACCGCGCCGCCGCTCAGGGCGGCAGTCAGGCCGGGCACCACCTCCACGGTCACGTCCGGGCAGCCTTCGGCCAGCTCCAGCAGGGGGCTGGCCATGCCGTACACTCCGGCGTCGCCGCTGCACACCAGAGCCACGGTCCGGCCGCTGTGGGCAGTTTCCAGTGCCCAGCGGCAGCGGTCCAGTTCTTTGGTCATGCCGGTGGCGTAATATTCTTTTTCCGGGTAATAGGGGCGTACCAGATCCAGATAGACCGGATAGCCGCACAGCACCTCGGCTTCTTCCAGGGCGCTCTGCGCCTGTGCGGTCAAAAACTGCGGGTCGCCGGGGCCAAGCCCGACCACATATACGATATCAGCCATTCTGCCACCTCCAGTCCGGGGCATAGGGGTACAGCGCCAGCGCAAAGGTCACACCGCCGCCCGCCTGTTTCGGGATGCGGATGCAGCCGCCGGACGCCAGCACAGCGGCCCGCTCACACACGTTGTCCACCCCGGTGACGCTTTGCACGAAGGGAGATGGTGTGAACGGCCCGGGCAGTGCCCGCAGCTGCTCCGCAGAATAAAATGTGATGGGCCAGCCGTGGGCCCGGCAGAACGCCAGCAGCCCGGCCTCGTCGGCCTTCAGGTCGATGCTGGCCGCCGCCGCGATGCACGCCGGGGCAAGGCTGTGCCGGGCACAGAAGTCAGCAAAGGCGGCTTCCAACTGCTCGGCACATGTCCCCCTGCGGCAGCCGATGCCCAGCACCCCGATGCGGGGCACCAGATGCAAAGCGTCCCCGGCAGGGGAGAGGGTAAGGGCAAAATCGGCTTCGGCAGGGGTCCGTGCAGGATCCACCCCGGCGGGCGGGGTGCCCTGCACGGGAAACTCAATGGCAAACCGCACCGACTGCCCGGCCAGCAGCTTGCTGCTGATATGCTTGATGCGCTCCGCTTCCAGCACCGTGCAGTTCTGGTGCTTTGCCCACTCGTCCACCGCAAAAATGCCGTGGGCGTCGGTGGCCGTGGTGATCACCGGAACGGCTCCGCACACGGCGGCCAGTGCACGGGCCAGGTCATTGGCACCGCCCAGATGACCGGACAGCACCGGCACCGCAAAGCGGCCGCATTCGTCCAGTACCACCACCGCCGGGTCCGACGCCTTGCTGCGGCAGTGCGGCGCAATGGCCCGCACCGCAATGCCCACGGCTCCCACAAAAACAAGGGCGTCGCTCTGCGCAAACTGCAGGGCGGTCCACCCGGCAAGGGAGACGCCGCCGCTGCCGCAGCGGTCCACACTGCCGGGCAGGGCGTCTGCCAGCCGCCGGGCCAGTGCCAGACCGGTGTCGGTAAAGGCCAGATAGGCCCGGGTCATTGGTCGGACCCCTTGCGGAACTCGGTGGTAAAACCGGGGTCGTACAGCTTGCTGCGCTCGTACCGGGTGCCCAGGAAATCGCCTGCCACGATGAGCGCTGTTTTGGTGATGCCGGCGTCGTGCACGCTCTGCGCCAGAGAACCCACGGTACAGCGCACGGTTTTCTGCTCCGGCCAGGTGGCCTTGTATACCACGGCGGCGGGGGTGTCCGGCGTGTAGGCACCGCCCTGCAGCAGAGCATCCTGCACCTTGTCCACCAGACCGATGGACAGGAAAATCACCATAGTGGCCCCGTGGGCGGCAAGGCTGGCCAGCTTTTCCCGCTCGGGCACCGGGGTGCGGCCTTCCATGCGGGTGATGATCACGGTCTGGCTCACGGTGGGCAGGGTGTATTCGGCATTCAGTGCCGCCGCCGCGCCGCAGAAGCTGGACACGCCGGGCGTGTCATCGTAGGCGATGCCGTCGGTGTCCAGTGCATCCATCTGCTCCCGGATGGCCCCGTACAGGCAGGGGTCGCCGGTGTGCAGGCGCACGGTGATTTTGCCGTCTGCCTCCATGGTGCGCATCACATCCAGCACCTGTTCCAACGTCATCTCGGCGCTGTTGTAAATGGCGCAGCCGGGTTTTGCCAGTCCCAGCAGGGCCGGGTTGACCAGACTGCCCGCATAAATGATGCAATCAGCCTCCTGCAGCAGGGCTGCGCCCCGCCGAGTGATCAGGTCCGGGGCACCGGGCCCCGCGCCTACAAAGTGTACCATAGCAGTTACTCCTTTACCAGTACCGTTGCAAAATATCCGGCCTTGCTGCCATCCTGCGGCGGGCGCGCAGTCGAAAGGTCGGGGAAGATCATTTCATCCGGCAGGCCGCAGCTGCACACGAGGGCGCTGCGGCTCAACGCACCGTGGGCGTCCAGGGTGTCCAGCAGGGCGGGCAGCTGACGCCCGGTTTTCATCAGGACTTTCGTGCCGGGGGCGTCCAATACCTCGTCGGCCCGGCTGCCGGGAACGATGGTCAGCGGAGCGTCCATGCCGCCGGTAAGGGGCTGATTCAGCCGGGCTGCTGCCGCGCAGAAGCTGGGCACACCCGCCGCCATCGCGGTGGCATAGCCCTGCGCCTGCAGGATCTCCTGCAGATAGCCAAAGGTGGCATAAATGGACACGTCACCCAGGTTCAGCATGGCCACATCCTGCCCGGCATCCAGAAAAGGCCGCACTGCGCTGGCAGCGGTCTCGTGAGAAGCGCGCAGCACGGCGGCGTCCCGGCTCATGGCAAACTGCAGGGGTAGAATGGTCTTGCCGTCCAGCTCGCTGCCCAGCGCCCGGCGGGCGATGTCCAGCGCCAGCATCTGCCCGGAAGCGGTCTGCGGCGCAGCCAGCACCGGGCACTGCCGCAGCAGACGCACGGCCTGCAAAGTCAGCAGTTCCGGATTGCCGGGGCCGACGCTGACCCCGTAAAGGGTGCCGGTTATGCGTTGTTCCATTGTTCAAGCAGCTCCTTTGCAGTTTGTGTTGCGCCAAGCGGCCCGTGCTGGTTGGAAAACAGCACTGCACCCACCCGGAAGGCTTCACCCGCCCGGCGGTCGAGGTGCAGTTGGATGGCATCCAGCAGGCTTTCCAGCACCGGGGCGCGCAGTCCGGCGGCGTCCAGCAGCTCCAGACAGGCGTCGGTGGTGGCGGCGGCGTACAAAGCCGCGCACAGCTCCCGGCTTGCCCCACAGAGGGCGGCATGGGCACAGAACAGCTCGGTGCGGCAGTCGGCCGTGTAGGAGTGGGTGTTCATGATGCCGCCGGCCACCTTGACCAGCTTGCCCACATGGCCCACCAGCAGCACCTGTTCAAACCCGGCAGAAGCCGCCATATCCAGCGTATCTCCGATGAAGTTGGAGGTCTTGACCACCGGGATGGCCGCAAAGGCCGGGTAGGTGTCGTGCAGGTAGTCCAGCCCGTAGTTGCCCGGGGCAAGGATGAGCCGCTTTGGGGTACCGGCCCGCAAAACAGCCTGGTTCATTTCCAGCTGGATGGTGTCCAGGATGGCCTGCTGGCTCATGGGCTCCACGATGCCGCTGGTGCCCAGCACCGAAAGGCCGCCCTCCACCCCGATGTGCGGGTTGAAGGTGCGCCGGGCCACTTCCTCGCCGTTCTGGATGGAAATGGTCACCGCAAAGCCGCCGGTATAACAGGCGGCTTCAGCCTCCCGGCGCAGGGCCTCGGCGATCATCTGCCGGGGCACATGGTTGATGGCGGCGGCACCAACGGGTTGGTCGAGGCCGGGTTTGGTCACCCGGCCCACACCTCTGCCGCCGTTGATGCGGATGTCCGTACAGTCCGGCAGCAGTTCCACTGTGGCGATCACCGGCAGGCCGGTGGTCACATCCACGTCGTCGCCGCCGTCCTTTTCAATGGCGCATTCGGCCCCAGTGTCGGTGCGGCGGCAGAACAGGGGTGCTACCTCCACCACGATGCCCTTTGGGGTGCGCAGCGCCACCGTCTCCGGCGCATGGCCGGTGAGCAGCAGCCGGGCCGCGCCCGCTGCTCCCAGCGCCGCACAGGTGCCGGTGGTATAGCCGCAGCGCAGCAGCTTCTGCCCGCTGCGGACGTAGTGCTCGAACGTGGGCTTTTGGGGCTTTGCCTGCCCGAACAGGGCCGTGTACTGCGCTTCGCTCAGCGCGTAGAGGGCACGGATATTGTCCGGGGCAAAGGCGGCGTCCGGGGTCAGCACGCCGGAAACATGGTCCGGGAACACGCACACCACTGCGTCCGCGATCTTCTGTGCCATGTCCAGCTCATGCAGGCTTACGATGACCGCAAGGCCCTGTTCATGGGCCAGCTTCTGCAGGATGGTCAGCAGCTCGATCTTGCCCTTGATGTCCAGAAAGGAGGTGGGCTCGTCCAGCAGCAGCACTTTAGGCTGCTGGCAGATGGCACGGGCCAGCAAAACACGCTGACGCTGACCATCACTGATGCAGTTGAAGTCCCGGTCTGCGAGATGCGCAGCTCCGGCAATTTCCAGTGCATCCTGCACGGCCTGCCGGTCGGCGTCGGACAGAATGCCCAGCCGCCCGGTGTAAGGGATGCGCCCGGCCGCGGCAAACTCAAAGCAGGTGGTCAGCTCGGTGCGGCGGGTGTGGGGCAGCATCAGGGCCAGCTTCTGCGCCCGGGACGTGCCGGTGTAGGCGGTCAGGTCCTGCCCGTCCAGCAGCACAGCACCGCCCAGCGGGGCCAGCTGCCCGGCCAGTGTTTTGAGCAGGGTGGATTTGCCCGCACCGTTGGGGCCGACAAGGACAAGGATCTGCCCCGGATTTGCCCCCAGTGCAATGCCGGAGGCCAGCGGCGTTTTGCCGTAGCCGATGGCAAGCTCCTGCGTTTCACAGAGAAATTCCTTCATTGTGCACCCTCCCGGTTCCGGCGGATGAGCAGCCCGATGACCACCGGCGCACCAAACACGGCGGTGACCGCGCTGATGGAAAGCTCCGTGGGAGCAAACAGGCTGCGGGCGATCAGATCGCACAGCAAACAGAAGGCGGCCCCGCCCAGGCAGCAGCCCGGCAGCACCACCAGCGGCTTTGCGCTGCCCAGCAGCTGCTTGACAAGGTGCGGCACCGCGATGCCCACAAAGGAGATCGGCCCCGCAAAGGCGGTGA